>OLNJ01000809.1_pt1 | contig 21720 bp, 20 predicted proteins | sample 1672191 | NCBI WGS metagenome assembly OLNJ01 (sample SAMEA3136657, study PRJEB25190) | human gut metagenome | biome: human gut; feature: human-associated habitat; material: faeces | place: Austria | collected 2013 | reverse complement strand
TTCATTTTACCGGACAATATCTGGCATATAAAAATGTGTACGCCGATTATCGTAAGAGCCGCAACAAGGATAAATTTTATGAAGAACACCGGGCAGAACTTTCCTTGTATGATACAGCCCTCCGAACACTCAAAGAAAAATCTTGCGGGAATAAATTACCTTCCATGAAAGCTCTCTATGCTGAAAAGAACCGGCTTGTTGAATTGAGGGATAGACAGCGTGAAGATTTTTCTAATCACCAGGATTATGAACGGGCGCTTCGCACTGTGTCTATGAATGTTGACATGATTCTTGGGAAGAATCATAGACAGGAACAGCAACTTGAAACCGGAAAGGATTTGTAAGAGCAGGCAGGATGCCTGCATGGACCGTATTATCCACAATGCATATCGATTTGAATTTAACGGGAGGAATATGAGAAACCCTTCCAAGTAGCCTACAAATAAATCTACAAGTGGTCAGATAAAGCGAACTGATCGGTCAGCTCATCCGAGCCGACCGATCAGTTCGACCGAATTTGGCAAGCAGGATCAAGTAATTTGATAAATTCATTCATACAGATATCCCTCGACATAAATATAGTTTTAGATATTATATAGCTTTAGCACTTTAAAATCAACCAAGCACAGAAAGAACCTTTTAAACGCTTACTTTATAAATGATGACACAAGCAAATAAAAACCACTGAATCCCATGATAACCCTCACATATAATTTCAGTAATTTTTGTTTACATTTTGCGGCCTTGCAATGTTCAATTGTCTGAGAAGAATAGAATTTAATTATAATCCGGAACGTCTAGCAAACGATTCATAATCCACTCCAATAAATAGCACCAAAATCTGACACAATACTGTAGATTGTCCCATGTACCAATAGTTCTCTCTTCAAAAGAATATTTATCCCTTGCATACAAGGTGATATGGTTATCTCTCATTCTTTATAAATCTGCCTATAATTTTCTCCGAAAGTATATACTTTCGGAGAAAACCAATATCAATTCAGAGCTTCTAACAACGTTCACTACTTCAACAAATCAGCAAGATATAACTCATCATTCCGGTGTTTTCCTTTCAATTGCTTATAACGCTTAATAGTATCTACCAGCAAATCGATCCGCTCTCCATAATAGATACGATAAAATTCTGTACTGTTATTATAACGTGTACGATTATAAACAATATTTTCTTTGCTGAATGTCTTAGGAGATATTTTAGATTTTACTTTTTCAAAATCCAAATTCCTGTTTTCGGAAATAATAAGTAGCATCTCTAATTCAGGTTTCGTACAGTATTTTCTGATATTTTTGATTTTCCCTTTGTACTCTTTGGGAATTTTTAATTCTTCGTTCAATTTATCTCCAATGCGTAATACTTCCACATCACCATAATACAGATTCAATGCATTCTTTACAGCAGCATTATTTCTGACCTGCCTTGCATGATAAGGAACCAAGTTCAGTAAATCATCTTCTGTGAAAATCAGTTTGTCATGTTCTAACAACATCCTGATAATCTCAAGCTCATTAGGACCTTCACACATAATCAGATACTTCATCTCATCAGCTCCTTTTTCAATGCCATAAGATCTTCATAATTAACAGAAGTATCAAATACATTATTATAAAACTGGCGGCTCTTTAAGAGCTCTGTTCGAATATTGTAATTCTCATACATATTTTCCAGATGAATTTTGTTATCCGATTTTGCGATCCAGATATTATCCTGACGATTAAACAGATCCAACACTTCACAGTAATGAGTTGTAAACATCAATGTTGCATATTTCTTATTCACAGTTTTATCTTTGAATAAACTGATCATATTTTCAACCAGAGTCTTATGAAAGTGATTCTCCACTTCATCAATTAGCAGGTCAAAACCATTTTCCAAAGCTGCAACTACAAAAATGTAAAGCAGCACTCCCTTTGTGGTACCACTGGAAAGTATATAAACAAGTTCGGAATCTGAAAGTTCCTTTACGTGATCCTGATAAATAAGTTTATAATGTTTTTCATCAACCATTTCTAAACTTTTTATCTTATCATCAAAGATTTTGATTACCTTTACTAGAATATTTTCAGGTATTTTATACGTTTTCATCGCTCTGAACAGCAGGTGATACGTATCAGCACCTTCTCCATTACAGTTAAAATATACTGCACGAGTAGCTTTCTTTTTTAAAATAAAAAAAACAATTGATGTATCTTCCGGAAGTTCTCCAAAACCTGTAATTTCTTCAAATCCCTCAACAGCATAAATTTCTTTTACTTTGGATTTATAATATTTTTTCTGATAAATATGTTGCTCTGTGAAATTTGCTTTACTTCCCAAATTCGGATCAGATTTCAATCCTGTAGTGTATTTATAAATATTTCCTTTGTAATAGAAAATTATTTCTAATTTCACATTATCATAATTGTAATGTTTATCTTCCAAACGGAATTCACTGAGAATTGAATAACAGCACTCCATCAGTTCTATTGCGGAAGTTTTTCCTGAAGCATTTTTACCAACAAAAGCTACTGTATTAAAAACATACAAGTCATCCGCAATCTCTTGCAGTTCGTATTCTTTATCTTCACTTGTCTTTTTCGATTTAGCCACCAGATCAATCGTAAAATCATCGCAGCAATTTTTATAATTTGATGCACGAACCCTTAATAATTTCATATACCACACCATCCTTTACTTCCATTTATCTATATTATGGCACAAAAATAAAATTAAAACAACATTTTTGTTTTAATTCGTTTTTACAGTATGTAATATCATAGTTACTGTCTATTGAATACATATTTTCTATTCTAGTTTAACCAATATATATCTTACAAATCCATATCCATAATATTCCGGACTATGTATCCCACATCTCACACTGTCCTTATCAACATAATATCCTTTAATTGCTTTAGGCTTCGTTTGAAAAGTACTTCTCTCTGATATTACTTCTATCTGTGGTTCCGGGACCTTTAAATTCTTACTTCTGCTCCATCGCTTTTTCTGGAGCGCACCATCTTCTTTTTTTCTATGTTTGTCTGTATATTTGATCAGATAACTCGCAAGTTTTGCATAATTTCCTGTATCATCCAACTTATAGGCTTTTATTTCACTATGCTTATCATAGGCTTTATTCCAGCATTTCTGCAATATTGCTACATCGATATGATTTACGACCAAGTGATGGTGTCTGGCTCCTCTTTCTCCGATTTCCATCACATGGATATATTTGAATTCTAATCCGGCTTTCTTATACTCTTTACGGCACTGTCGAAGAAAAACATCAATATCATGACGCATCTCTTCCTCTGTTCGATCAGCTTCTCCATCTCCTCTTAGATAACCTAATATGATGTGATTATCCCCTCCAACAAAATTGGCATTTAACAGTAATCTTAACATTTTCTCAGCATTTCTCTTGTTAATTTCTTTCTGCTGTTCTGATGTGGGCTTAACCTTATCTCTCCTCTTTTGACCTTTTTTTCCATATCTGTTTGTGTAGCATTTCTCTACTTCTATAGTTTTCCCTGCGAAGTATGTTTTCTTTAAGTATGGCATATTATTCATCTCCTATCTTGTCGGTAAGTTAATGCTCTTATCAAGTGTGCAAGCCAGATTTCTCTGGCCATTTGTCGTAATATACACTTATATAATTCAATATGTCATTTATTTTGCTTCGTGTCGGAAATTAGTTCAAGCTAACCTGATATTCTTATTTTTCGCACAAAAAAAAGAAGAGCTACTGCCCTCCCTCATACAGATCACTTTAATATTCAATTTTTGTTCTATTTTCCATTCAAAAATACTTAAAACTGATGCCCTTTTTCGTCAATCATGTTAAAATCATGTTAAATTCCATCACCCGTGCCCGCAAACCCGCATAAACACTGGACTTTTCGCAAAACGTCAAATGTTTCCATGGCAGACAAAGAGCACTTTTATCATTGTTGCATAACCTCGCATTTCTTAGTTTTTCTTGGTTTTTCGGGCTTTGTAAGCCTTTGTAAATTTTTGCTTTCTGGCATAACCTGGTTTATTTTCGCATAATATCGTCAGCAAAAGGTGTAAAATAAGGTGTATGTTTTTCCATTTTACACCTTGCTATTTTCAATTAAAAATCGTAATTACACAACCTGAATCCGGGCAACTTCTTCCCTGGCATCCTCAAGATTTACATGCGTATATGTATTCAGCGTTACGCTGATGTCTGAATGGCCCATCAAATATTGCAATGCTTTTGGGTTCATTCCGGATTTTGCCATATTTGAGCAATAGGTGTGCCTACATACATGCGGTGTAATGACAGGCATCTGTACTTTATAAGTATTATTATACTTCTGAATGATGTGTTGAAAATAATGCTCCCAATGCAGGGAATAACAGATACTTTCATTTTTATCAAAGTATAAGAATCCACTTTTTCCATCTACCATAGGTTCTGCTTTGGGCGGGTTTCGTTTTTCTATTATTTTCCGAAAGCATTCCTCTACATCCGCAGTCATAGGTATCTTTCTCGTTCCACTGGTTGTTTTAGTCTCTTGAATATAATATCCGATTTTTGATTTCTTCTGCAATTGATGATCAATGTTGATTGTATGCTCCTTGAAATCAATATCAGAAATCGTTAAACCACAAAATTCCGAAATGCGAAGACCTGTTTTAAACAATATGTAGATTCCCTCATAATACCTGCAAAAATGAGGATCCTCCTTCACAAATTGTAAAAACTTACGCTCCTCCGCTCTGCTGATTGCCTCTCTTGTCACACTGTCATTCACAACCACTTCCATTAGCTGAAACTGAAATGGATTTTTCCTGATCAGGTCATCATCCACTGCCAACTGAAATGCCGGACGAAGAACTCCTCGGATTGAATGGATGGAACTATAGCTTTTCTTTTCTACCTGCTGAAGATGTATCAGCCAACATTTTGCATCCGAAATCCGAACCGTATCAATCCTTCTTTTTCCAAATGGATTTTTCTTCAATATATTGATAACTGTTCCGTATCCTGCAACTGTAGTAGGTCTGACACCGGTTTTGGTTGATATATATTTTTCAACCAGTTCCAGCACTGTCATATTTCCGCCATTTGTTGCAATCTACTCGAAATGATCCGCCTGAATTTTCTTCTCCATCTCTCGAAGCGACAAAGTACGGTGCTTTCCTTTCGGAGTTGCATCGTTATGGTCTAAGCGCCAGCTATATACGCAGCGCTCCTTTCCCATCTCATCGACATACTTAAATCGATATCTGCCATCAGATAACTGTATTTCTCCATTGTGTAATATACGTCCTCTATGATCTCTCCTTTTTTCACTCATAATATTTCGTCTCCTTCATTAAATGCTCATTTAACTTGGAAGACCGTCTCGGTTTATTCATTATACCACAAGACCTTCTCTTCGCTAAGATAAAATGAACATTATTTTCATTACTATTTCTTCTATTCTGTTACTTAAACTGTGCTGGCTGTGTCCAGATAATCTTCAAATAATTTTCTTTTGAACCGGATATGCGAACCAACTTCCAAAATAAAATCTGCTCCTTCATTTTCACCTGCGATTTGTCTCAATCTCTTTTCTCCAATTCCGTAATATTCTGCTGCTTCGGAAACATTTAAAGAATATTTCTTCCAAACAGGTACTGTTTTTTCTGTATGATTCATTCGCATTCCTCCCCTCTGTTTGTATTCAACAACGTTTTTGCTTTCTTCATTTTCATACTTGCAATCGCTTCTCGTTTGCTTGTGCCTCCAACATACATGGGTGTACACATTTCTAAAATACGGTCATAGATACGCCTTTTATCCAACATGGTCTCGCTTTTTATTTCTTTCAGCGGAAGATTGGTCGTGATGATCAATGGTCGTCCTGAACAGATCCTGCGATCTATGACGCTAAAAATAATTCCTAACGCATATTCTGAATTTCGTTCCACTCCAAGATCATCAATAATCAAAAGCTGGTAAGAAGCCAATGCATTGATATATTCCGTTTGGTCTGCCAGTGGAAATATATCATCGATAATGGTATTGAAATTTGTCATCTTTACCGTTACTTCGCGTTTAAGAAGTTCATTGGCAATGCACCCGGCAATATAACTTTTCCCGGTACCAACCGGTCCCCAGAACAAACAACCAATATGATTTCTTTTCATTTTCTCCCAGTTATCAACATAGCTTTTTGCCTTATGCATTACTGCATCTGACATATCTGCATTTTCAAATGTCCACTCTTCCATCCTGCTCTCGTCAAAACAGATGCTCGTATTTCTACTGACTAATTCCCGGTGTTCTTTGTCTTTAAAATATTTTTGTTCTTCTTCATACGCTTTTCTGTCACAGGCACATTGCCTGGAATGTTTCTTCATCCCCATAAATCCACCCTCAGGAAAAAATGCTTCTTTCGCTTCCCCACAGACTTTACAGTATTGCAAACCATCACTGGGGACGTAATCCCAATCAAGGTCTGCTACTCGTAAGTAATACAAAATTGTCAAAATGACAATACTGTAATACACGGGTGGATCTTGCTCTGGTATTTTCTCCTCATCAAATCGGTTTGTGATATTTGGATGCTACTCTAAAAATATTATGATGTTCACTAATCATTATGAACTCTTGTCTTTTAAGCATATCTTTATTAGATTTATATGTCATTTTATGATAGAATTAATTTTGAAGAGGAGGTATTATTATGGACTATTTATCGGCAGCAAAAATGAGATATTATTCAAAAGATAACTCTGAAAACATCATAAAAAATTTAAACAAGAAACTTTCTGCTAATATTTCAGCATAGTAATGTCATAGAAAAAGTATCATTTCAGTAGTAAAATACTGGCTAAAAGCAGACAGTATTTGGAGAGTATCGTTTAGACATCAGGAGGTAACATAATGGGTAAGAACACGACAAATGATATGACGCAGGGAAACTGCATGTGTTTACTGGTACAGTTTTTTCTGCCGATCCTGGCAGGAAATCTGTTTCAGCAGTTATACAGCTTTGCAGACTCTATGGTGGTGGGAAAAGGAATTGGCGATACGGCACTTGCAGCAGTCGGAAATACCGGTTCCGTACATTTTCTGATCATTGGTTTCGCAATTGGGCTGACAGGAGGATTGGGAATCTGTATTTCTCAGTCTTTTGGAAGTGGCAATTATGAAAAACTTCGTAAGGAGCTGGCAATGTCTGTCTGGATCTGTCTGGCTATTGGGATTGTGATCACAGTGGTAAGTCTGGCCTTCATGCGGCAATTATTTACATTTCTCCATACACCGGAAGATCTGATGACGGAAACACTGCAATATTTCGGAACAATTCTTGCGGGAACCACTATTACAATTTTTAATAATTTTGCCATGACACTTCTGCGTTCCGTCGGAAACAGCCGGATGCCTCTGGTTGCAATGATAATTTCCGCCATTGCTAATGTTCTGATGGATCTGTTATTCGTTTTTCCGCTGCATATGGGTGTTTTTGGCGCAGCGTTAGCCACTGTTCTGGCACAGGTTCTGTCTGCGCTTTACTGCTGTTACTACATAGGAAGGGAAAAAAATCTGATCCCGAAAAAAACGGACTGGAAACCACAGAGTGTAATCATCAAAAGACTGACATTGAAAGGTCTGCCTGTTGCCGTTATGAATTCTGTCACTGCAGTGGGTGGAATGGTATTGCAGACATTTGTCAACAATATGGGAACAAGCTATGTGGCTGCCTATGCGGCATGCACCAAGATCCTCAGTCTTTTTGAACAGCCAGCAAATACAGTGGGCCTGGCACTTCTTACTTTTGTGGGACAGAATTATGGTGCCGGAAAAAAGGAGCGGATACGTACCGGTATCCGGGAAGGAGTTATTCTGACGATCCTGATAAATATTCCACTGGCTTTGATGTTGCTGTGTATTCCTGAGTTTCTGACTTCTTTCATGTTGAATGATGCGTCGATTATTTCTTACACAAGAGATTTTCTGGCGGTTACAGGCATCTGTCTGTTTCCTCTGGGATGGCTGTTTGTGTTCCGCAACGGGTGTCAGGGCATGGGACATACGTTTGTTCCGATGCTTTCAGGAGTCCTGGAAGTGTCTCTTCGAGTGGTCATGGTAAAGCTGCTGACTCCATTTCTGGCTTTTCGTGGTGTTGCTCTGGCAGAAGTATCTGCCTGGATCGGCGCCTGGATCATGTTGATGATCACTTACTGGATCTATCAGGAAAGAACGGATTCTTTTCGGTAAGTCTGAGGAGAACATCCTACCTTGGTGCGAAACTGTCGATTGAAATTTGAAAGGTTATGAAATCCGGTATCGAAAGCAATGTCGGAGATACTGCGATCCGTATTGCGCAGAAGGTCGCATGCTGATCGGATACGTACCTGATTCAGATATTCAATGGCTCCGAGACCGAAATTCTGTTTGAAACAGCTCATAAAGTAACTGCTGCTCATATGAGCGATCTATATAATGTTCTCATAAATTAAGACACTTTTTCGGACATTTTTTAATGAATCTGATATACTAAATTCAGTATGAAAGAGAGGATTCATAATTATGTCCAGACAAAGAAGAAACTTCAGTGCCAAATTCAAATCAGATTACCTCCTTGCTCTAACTAAAAAATGGATTTCCTAAAACTCTCAATGGGAGTTTCACAATAACATATTTGCCACGACTAATTTGTTTTTCTATTCTGTTTTAACCTTCAAAAAAAGAATCAGTAAGAGCGTTTCTCTTATCTGATTCTTATTTTAAATCCATAGATGTACAATAAACATCCCTTTTGCTTCATTTTTCACTCAAATCATATTATTTATTACTTCTTATTCGATTTATAATCGTTCGTATTCCTACTGTCACAAAAGATATGAGTCCGCAAAATATGCATAAAAACCCCGCCGGCACCAAAAAGAAATTCTCATGTAATATTCCATCTGCGTCAATATACTCTACCGACATCCCTTTGATTACCAAGAGTATTACTCCGATCAGTAGCAAACTTCCACCTATCACCGTCGTAATCATATTGAATCTTGCTTTTCTTGTTTCGCTTCCATCTCTAATTACTTTTTCCGTCATGTTATTCATATGATCTTCTCCTTTGACTAATTGATCGAGAGATACTTGAAATACATCGGACATTAAAATCAACATTCCTATATCCGGTAGATTCTTATTATTCTCCCAATTTGAAACGGCCTGTCTGCTGACATTCAATTTGATTGCAAATTGTTCTTGTGTTAAATTTTCTTTTTTTCGAATATTTCTGATCTGGTCTCCAAACTCCATGTATTTCTTACCTCCTCGCCAACAGTCTATACTACGTCTGCACTTTTTCAAGAAAGAGCTGCTTGCCCCTTCAAAAAGCCGGCGCAAGCAGCTCTTGCACACGCCCTAAACACAGGTATCCAGCTTCTCCTTTATCTTCCGAAAATCCTCCTGCATCAGCGGAAGCTTCATCTCATCCCGAAGCGCTGCCGAAGGATGAAATACTCCGGTCAGCCAAACTCCTTTCCGCTCCAGAAAAGTTCCATGCTCGCTCATAATCCGATAATCCGAACGTATAATCCGCTGCGCAGCAATTCTTCCAAGACATACAATCATCTTAGGGCGCAGAAGGACCGTTTCGTATTTCAAATACGGTATACAAGATTCCTGCTCTTCCTGCTTAGGGTCTCGATTGTTCGGCGGATGACATTTCAAAATATTAGTAAGATAGATTTCCTCTCGCTTCATACCAATCTCGCTTAATAGCCGGTCAAACAATTCACCGGATCTTCCCGTAAATGGTATCCCATCATGGTCTTCGTTCTTTCCCGGCGCTTCTGCAATAAAAAGAATGGGCGAGTTCAGATTCCCTTTCCCCATAACCGGGTGATTTCTTGTTTTACATAATTCACATCTCGTACAATGATCGACAAACTCTTTTAACTCTTCATATGTATACATACAACCCCTCCGAATCTCTCATTCCCTATATTATAGCTCTTTTTCCCATTTATTTCAGTACATATCTGATGACTTTTCTCCGGTCTTGTTTTACAATAAAGCAAGAACATCTTCAACAAAGGAGGCTGCTTATGAAACCTACATTGACCTTTGAAAAAATAGAGATTTTACGCGGAGAATCTGGCTCCGCTTCTTCTCTTCCGGATCTTGGCGGAATGAAGATTCTTCAAAATCAACTCACCTTTCATCTAGGTGAAACAGAAGAGATATACGAAGGATACGGCACTCTTCCTTCCGCCTATCCCTATCGCCAATACACCACCTATAACCGTAAATTAAGACCAACGGATATAAATACTGCTGTTCTTGAAAATGATTATATTAAGGCTATATTTTTACCGGAGCTTGGTGGACGCCTTTGGTCATTGACAGATAAAACAACAGGGAAAAAACTTCTCTATACAAATGATGTGATTCGCTTTAGTAACCTGTCTACAAGAAACGCATGGTTCAGCGGAGGCGTAGAATGGAATATGGGCATTATCGGACATTCACCTCTTTCCAATGAGCCCCTCTTCACTGCTTCCGGTATTACAGATTCCGGTGTCCCTTTTCTTCGGATGTACGAATACGAACGTATTCGTGAAGCAGAATATCAAATGGACTTCTGGCTGGAAGAAGGCAGCCACACTTTGAATTGTCGGATGCGAATTGTCAACCACACCGATCAAGTGATTCCTATGTATTGGTGGAGTAATATGGCGGTTCCCGAATATTCTTCCGGGCAGATTATCGTACCTGCTGCCACTGCCTACACTTGCAAAAATCACGAAGTTTATAAAGTAAATGTCCCTGAAGTCGATGGAAATAATATTTTCCATTATGAATCTATTCCGGATCAAACTGATTATTTCTTTGACATTCCCTGCGAACGTCCAAAGTACATTGCAAATGTAAATGCCGATGGCTATGGTCTTCTTCAGGCTTCCACGCAGAGGCTTCGCGCAAGGAAACTATTTTCGTGGGGACATAATGAAGGCTCTAACCGCTGGCAACATTTTCTCACAGACGACGCCGGCTCCTATCTTGAAATACAAGCAGGTCTTGGCAAGACGCAATACGGGTGTCTTCCTATGGCTCCACATACTGCGTGGGAATGGCTGGAACAATACGGACCTGTCCAGCTTCCACAGACCAATTCCTCTCAAGAGGCCTGCCACTATATCGAACAGCATTTCGCATCGGAAGAATTAGATCATCTCCTTCGTACTTCCGCATCGTTTGCACACCAAAAAGCGGCTATCGTCTCTTCAGGAAGTGCTTATGGCGCTATGCGTAATCTGGAAACAAAGGTGTCACCCAAGAAAAAACCACTGTCTGCACATCTGGATTTTGGAACCTGTTCTGAAAATGAGTGGACGCACCTGCTAACAAAAGGTAATTTTGTCACCGCAGATCCCACCCAGATTCCCGGTGATTTTCAATGTAGCTCAATCTACTACGAGCATTTAAAAAAATCCGTCAAAACAGCGGACTCTGAAAACTGGTATGCACACTATCACTTAGGTCTGATGCACTGGTTCTATGGAAAATACAAAAAAGCAAGAAAAGCGCTTAAGCGTTCTATTGCACTTCAGCCCTCAGCGTGGGCATATCACGCATTGGCTGTACTTGCATTCCCGGATAAGGAGAAATGTGTATCTTACATCCGAAAAGGACTTGTACTCTGTGACTACGATCTTTCTTACGTAAAAGAAGCCTTTCGCATCTTTATTTCCGCAGAAGCATTTTCCGAGCTTCTCGACTGCTACAGTCGCCTGCCGGAAAAGATACAGACAGAAAGTCGTATCCATTTCTGTTATCTGACCGCCCTTTCAAAAACCGGACAGTATAAAAAAGGATATGATATTCTCATTCATGAACCGGATTATGTATTAGACGATATCCGAGAAGGAGAAGACAGTATCAGCGACTTATACAGCGCTCTTTACAAAGGTGTTTTTGGGGAAGTTCCGAAAGAAATCCCTGCTCATTGGAATTTTAATTCTTTTATCTAAAATCCAAAACAGCAAAAGAAAAAGTCTGAAACAAAATGTTTCAGACTTTTTTACCAGGGGATGAGGGAATCGAACCCCCGCCAAAGGTTTTGGAGACCCCTATCATACCACTTGACCAATCCCCTATATGTACTTGTCGCACTAGATATTTATACCACACATATAGGCGTCTTGTCAATGTATATTTCATGTTTTATTATATTTTATTTCATTTTATTTCATTTTTTTATATTTCTACATCTTTTTAAACACGGAGAGCAACACTTTTCCAAGTGCAAGGACTAAAACTGCTGCCGCAATAGCCTCTGGAATACCGGATGCGGTTATAGTTCCCATAATAAGTCCCCATACTGCTGTGATTCCAACTTCTCTTGCTTGTGCATATTCTTTTGCAAACAGAACATAAATACTGCCCATCACCGCGATTGTATTTACCATAGAGCCCACAAAACCTACAATTGGCAGGGCTATTACTTGATTTACTTTCACCTTTTCCAATAATTTCCACAGCCATCCTGCCGCTACACCGATCAAGATTCTACAGCCTACAGATACCCAAATTGCTTTGAATGCACCGAGAATACCTGTTGTACTCATAAATGGTGAAAATGCAAAGGACAATAAAGTAGGCGCCATCGTATTGCTAATCAACGAACAGATTCCAAACACTGCCCCTAAGATTGCTCCGGCTGACGGACCAAGTAAAATTGCTCCGATGATGACAGGAATATGTACAGTTGTCGCCTTAATGATCGGAAGCTGTATCATGCCAAGCGGCGTATTCGCCAGTACAATAATGATTGCCCCCATAAGTGCAACACTGACCATCCAACGAGTGTCATGTTTCTTTGTTTTCATTATTCAATTCCTCCTTGTTATCATTCCTGCCTTATGCAGGATACAATACAATTACGAAGGTATTATAGCATTGCCTTTTTCCTATAACAAGTACTATTTCACATACAATCCTTGTATTTGCAGGCTTTCCTCCTTGCAAGATAAATAGAAACAAGCTATAGTTTAAGAGAATAATCAAAATCTGACACATCAAGTGATCATTATTATAAAAAGAAAGGATTTCTTCATATGTTAAAAGGAAAAACAATTCTCCTAGGTGTCACCGGAGGCATTGCTTCATACAAAAGTGCATCTCTTGCAAGCCTTCTTGTAAAATCAGGAGCACAGGTTCACGTTCTCATGACTGAAAATGCTAAAAATTTTATCAATCCGATTACATTTGAAACACTCACCGGACACAAATGTATTTCCGATACCTTTGACAGAGGGTTTGAATTTCAAGTAGAGCATGTCTCTCTTGCCAAACAGGCGGACGCATTTATCATTGCTCCGGCAACTGCCAATGTGATTGCTAAAATTGCACACGGAATTGCCGATGATATGCTGACCACTACCTTTCTAGCCTGTAAATCGCCTAAGCTCATTGCTCCGGCTATGAATACTGCAATGTACGGAAATCCGGTTACCAGGGACAATCTTTCATTACTTGCCAAGTACGGTATGGAAGTCATTACCCCAGACAGCGGACGTCTTGCCTGCGGAGATACCGGCGCTGGAAAAATGCCGGAACCAGAAGTCTTACTTCAATATATTTATAAATGCTGCGCCTTTCCAAAGGATATGAAAGGACTGAATGTCTTGATTACCGCCGGTCCCACGCAGGAAGCCATTGATCCTGTCAGATATATTACCAACCATTCTTCTGGAAAAATGGGCTACAGCCTTGCAAAAGCCTGCATGCTAAGAGGCGCCAATGTAACACTGGTTACAGGAAAGACCTCTCTTACCCCGCCTATGTTTGTAAATACTGTCCCTGTCATTTCTGCAAAAGACATGTATGAGGCTGTCACATCACGCAGTCAGGATATGGACATCATCATTAAAGCTGCTGCCGTTGCTGATTACCGACCAGCTTCTGTTTCTGATGAAAAAATGAAAAAATCGGATCAAGACCTTTCCATCGCTTTGGAGCGAACAGACGATATTTTACAATATCTGGGGACCCACAAGCCAGAGCATCAATTCCTGTGCGGCTTCTCTATGGAAACACAAAACATGCTGGAGAATTCCAGAAAGAAACTTAAGAAAAAGCATTTAGATATGATTGTTGCCAACAATCTAAAAGAAAAAGGCGCCGGTTTTGAAGGCGATACTAATATTGTGACTATGATCACTCCGGATTCTGTAACAGAATTAGAACTCATGAGCAAAGACGAAGTAGCCTTCCGACTGATCGATCAGATCTTAACGCTCAGAAACAAGTAAAATCTCCTCCGGATTGTTTGTTTTATAACAAACTTTGAATGAAAGAGTTTTTAATATTTCAATTTCATTTGTTAGATTCACAAAATATTCAATTTTTACTTATAAATTTGCAAGAAACCATTGACGAAATTTCAAAATATGATAAAATAGTAAAAGTCGAATATTATAGTAAACGGAGGGCATAACATTGACACCATATAAAGAACTAACAAAAGAAGAACTTTTAGAGATAAAATCTGATCTTGACGCTCAATTTAACGCAGTAAAGGCAAAAGGTTTAAAACTTGATATGTCCAGAGGAAAACCGTCTACCGAACAGCTGAATTTATCCATGGAAATGATGGATGTTTTAAAAAGTGACTCTAATCTTGTATGTGAAGAGGGGGTTGACTGTAGAAACTACGGTGTATTAGACGGCATCAAGGAAGCTAAACAGCTTCTTGCTGATATGATGGAAGTCCCAAAAGACAATATTGTTATTTTCGGAAATTCCAGTTTGAATGTCATGTACGATACCATTGCTCGTTCTATGACTCATGGTGTTATGGGAAGTACTCCGTGGTGTAAATTAGATAAAGTGAAATTTTTATGTCCGGTTCCGGGCTATGACAGACATTTTGCTATCACAGAATATTTTGGAATTGAGATGATCAACATTCCAATGACACCAATAGGTCCTGACATGGATCTGGTAGAGCAATATGTCAATAACGATCCTGCTGTAAAAGGAATCTGGTGCGTTCCTAAATACTCTAATCCTCAGGGCATCACTTATTCTGACGAAACAGTTCACCGTTTTGCCAAATTAAACCCTGCTGCCGAAGATTTCCGTATTTTCTGGGATAATGCATATGGAATCCACCATTTATATGAAGATAAGCAAGATTATCTTCTTGAGATTCTTATGGAATGTAAGAAAGAGGGCCATCCTGATATGGTTTACAAATTTTCTTCTACTTCCAAAATCAGCTTCCCAGGCTCCGGTATCGGTGCAATCGCTGCTTCTGATGCCAACCTTGCGGATATCCGTAAGCAGATGCGTATCCAGACAATCGGACATGACAAGTTAAATCAATTACGCCATGCAAGATATTTTAAAACGATCCACGGTATGGTAGAACACATGAAGAGACATGCCGACATTCTTCGTCCGAAATTTGATATCGTCTTAGATACATTAGAAAAAGAACTTGGAGGACTTGAAATCGGAAGCTGGCTTGCTCCACGCGGAGGATACTTCATTTCCTTTGACTCCTTAGATGGCTGTGCAAAAGCAATTGTTGAAAAAGCAAAAGAAGCTGGCCTTGTTATGACAGATGCCGGAGCAACCTTCCCATACGGAAAAGATCCTCATGACAGCAACATTCGTATTGCACCATCCTATCCTACTGTTGAAGAGTTAAAAACAGCAGTTGAAATCTTTACCTTAAGCGTAAAATTAGTAAGTATCGATAAAATCTTGTCAGATATGCTTGGTATATAATTAACAAGGGACGTAGCAAAGTTAAACTTTGCTACGTCCCTTGTTAATTTTTCATCATTAAATCGCAATCTCTACACTCGTCCCTTTTCCCGCCTCACTATGAATATGAAACTGCATTTTCTCCTCGAAAAAAAGTTTCAATCGATGATAGCAATTATAAATACCAATATGCTCTACCACCGTCTCCCGTTCTTTCTTCTTCAACTTCTCTTTAATATTTGCAAGCATTTCTTCTGTAATTCCGATTCCATTATCCTCTACTTTAATCGTGACAGCATTTTCTTTCTTTTTACAAATAACTGATATGCTTCCACCTTCCACTTTCTGTAAAATTCCGTGCTCAATAGAATTTTCCACTAATGGCTGAAGTGAAAAAAATGGAATTGAAAATGTTTTTAATGTCTCGTCACAAAACACTTCATACTGTATCCTTGCTCCAAAACGTATTTTTTGAATGGATAAATATTTTTCTATATAATCCAGCTCCTGCTCAATCGTAACATACGTCTTTAAATTTCTTAAATTATATCGCATCATTCCGGCAAAAGAATTTAACATTTTCTCAGCTTTATCATATTGCTCTAACGCCACCATTCTGGATGCTGAATTAATTACATTAAAAATAAAATGTGGCGTCACTTGCTTTTGGAGCATATTTAATTGCGCATCCTTTAACTGATTTTCCAGTTCTGCCTGCTTTTTCTCATAGAGTAAAAACTTTTCCTGTGCCTGCCTGTATGCAAAATTTTGCAAAATATAATTAGAAATATTAGCAAGTGCAGTGGCCACTGCTTCAATCTGCTGAGGTGTCAATGTTTTAATCTTCTTATAATATTCCGCCAACTTTTCATCAGACAGCCATTCTGATACATTTGAATGGAAGTCTTGAGGATAATACCCCTCTTCTGAGCAAAACACCTGTCCGGCTGTCACTGCTCCGGCATAACATCTGTCACAGATCAGCGGAATCTCAATATTTACAAGTCCCGCATGGCAAATATAAATACTTGGTTTCTGAGTTTTCAATGCGATATTCACCGCCTGACAATTTGATCTGGCACAGCATTTCGCCCCTTCTTCTGTACAGTTGATCTGTTTACAGAAATCAGTAAAATTACTTCCTTCTCCAATATGATTTCCTTCTTTATCGATAAAAACAACTCCAAAACCTGTTGCATATGCAAATGACTCCTGAATTTCCTGTTGAAACTCTTCTGTAACGATATCTTTCAAATCCATATCATTTCTCACTTCCCTTTTTGTACTCCATAGGTGACTTCCCAACCAGATTTTTAAATACTCTGTTAAAATGAGAAATATTGATAAACCCGCAATCTATCGCAATTTCCTGTATGTTTTGTTCCGTCTGTAAAAGCAGCTTTTTCGCATTCTCGATTCTCTTTTTATTAATGTAATTACAAAGTGTACACCCCATCTCTTGATGAAATATCCTGGAAAGATAGGTGGGGCTGAAATGTGCAATATCTGCTAACACTTTTAGTGAAATGGCTTCTTTATAATGTGCTTCAATATAAGCGATCACGCAATCTAAATTCTGATTTCCGATTTTTTGTTCTCTATATTCTTTCTTCTTCTTTTTCAAGCAATTTTTGATTGTATCAATAATCATTTCTTCAGAAGCCGGTTTCAATAAGTACGCATCTAATTGATACTCAATGGCTTTTCTTGCAAACTCAAATTCTGCAAATGCTGTATTTAAAATAACGCATGTATCTGGAAATCTTTTTTTCAACTCTTTTGCTGCTTCAAGCCCACTCTCTCCCGGCATACAAATATCTATAATAACTGCATCTGGAATGGTTTCTTCTGCTAATCTTAGTACATCTTTTCCATTGGAAGCTATTCCTGTAATCTGAAATTCTTCAGAATGTTTTTGAAACATTTTATGTAAATATTCAATCTCTATAACCTCATCATCTGCAATGATAACTTTAAACATACAGTCACCTACCTTATCCACTTTATCATAATATTAACATAGGTGTTTGTCATAAAGCAAAGTAAATGAAAGCAATTTTAACAAAGAACTTCACAAAATCAACATACTCCGTTATTTTTTTGTCATATAATTTGTCATGGTTATCAGTCATTCTATTATCTATAGACATTCTCTATGTAGGTATTTATAATACAAACAATTCATATCTTAAATTATTATTACAAGAGGAGGTATCTTTTATGAGAGTTAACAATCGCTATGTGTCATTTTACTACGAAAATGACAACGACATGGGAACCATCGAAATTGATCCTAAGAAAACAGCGCTATTAATTGTTGATATGCAGCATGTTTTCATTACCAGACCGACCTTGGAAAACCCAACTCCGGAAGAGCTGGCCGAAGCTGAAAGATGGGAGCCATTCTTCTCCAAAATTGATTCTGTTGTCGTTCCAAACAACCAGAGATTATTGCAGGCATTTCGTGATCGGAATATGAATGTATGCTTCGCAAAAATCCAGTGCCAGAAAAAAGACGGAAGTGATCGTTCTTTAGATCAAAAGGCTACCGGCTACAATGAACTTCTTCTTCCTCCCGGAACACCATCTGCTGAGATTGTCCCGGAATTAAAACCAATGGATGATGAAATCGTTGTTACCAAAACTACTGACAGTGTTTTAGCAGGAACCAGCCTTAGACTATGGCTTAATAATATGGAAATTGACACCGTTGTCGTTACCGGTGTTTTGACAGATCAATGTGTATCCGGAACCGTACGCAGCCTTGCAGACGAAAGCTTTAAAGTATGGCTGATTGAAGATGCCTGCATGGCTTCTACACAGAGAATTCAAGACAATGAATTAGAAATTTTAAATAACATTTATTGTCATGTTATCAACACAGACGAATTAATTGAGGCATTATCATAATATACTTATAAAAAGGAGGGGGTACTATGTCAGAACCTAAATTAAAACGTAATCTTAGTTTTGTATCTATGGTTGCTCTTGCATCCGGAGCTGTTATCGGTGGCTGGCTGGCAGAAGCGCCTTATTGGTTTTCTGTAACAGGTGCAGGTGCTGCAGTTATTTTCCCATTGCTTGCTATACTTCTGATTCCAATCGGACTTACATTCTCAGAATTAACAGCAATGCTTCCATTTGCCTCTGCGGTTGATATCTGGACAACAAGTGCCTTTGGTCACAAAGCCGGATGGGCAGCCCAATGGATGATGTTTCTTGTGCAAGTAGTGGAACCACCTATGATGGCATTTATTTTTATTACTGCTATCAGTTACTTTGTTCCGATTCCAGAAGGAAGTTCTGTATATGTCGCAATCGCCATTGTTGTTCTTTGGTACATTATTTCTAACTTTAATATTGGAATCACGGGAAAACTTGCTAATATTTTCTTCTTTACCATGATTATTGGATCTTTGATCGTAAGCTGTTCTCTGTTCTTCAGCGGACACTGGTCAGCATCAAATATCGTGGCTGACGGTGGATTATTCCCGAAAGGATTCCACGGTGTTTTCATTGCAATGGCTGTCTTTTCATTAAAATTTATTGGATTCGAAATGACACCTACTATGATTGAGGAAACGAACTTCCCTGTTTCCAAAATGTGGAAAGTCATCTTATCCGCACTATTTGTCCCTGCAATCTTATACTTCATCGTTGTTATGGCTATCGGAGGTATGGGACCATGGACAATGGTTCAAGAAATGGGTATGCCAGAGCCAGAATTTATAAAAATGTATTCACTGCCTCAGATTATCGCAATTATCGCAATTGTATCCGGTATTCTTCACGCATTGACCACTTTAATGGGATTCTGGACTTCATCTGCACGTGTACTTTATGGCGCCGGCCAATTAAACCAATTGCCTAAAGTATTTACAAAATTAAATTCCAAAGGCCAGCCTGTTGCTGCTAACACAGTTGTATTAATCTTTACTATTTTCTTCTGTATCTTTAGTGGCGATAACTGGGTTCAGTACATTTATGCTGTATCCTGTGTTGCTGCAGGCCTTGTATATTTTGCCTGCTGTCTGGACGCTATGGTACTGCGTAAGAAACACCCAGAATGGAAACGTCCATATAAAACACCCGGTGGAAATCTCCTGTTTATCGCTGGTATGGTAATTTCCGTATGGATTATTATCGGCTCTTGTATGGAACTAAACTTAGGCGGTTACATATCTTTAATTGCTTACTGTGTGATCGGTCTTGTGATGTTCTTGTTAGTTGATCATAAAACAAAAGATGGTAAACATGAATATGTCACACTTACACCTGATGACATCGGAAAAGATTATTAATAAGCCAGAGAAATTTTTATTTCTAAATATGGAATGATTTTAGGGCAGTGCCAAACTTATTTAAGTCGACGCTGCCCTATTTAAAAATCAAAATTTTCTAGCATCACCTAGAAACCTGCCCCCTTATTTCCCATATAATGATATACATTCCTTTTCTTCCAGAAAAAGCCCGCAGATATAAATACAGTCAAACACTCTGCAACCGGAACCGCCAGCCATACACCATTGTCACCTAAAACTTTCGGAAGCAACAAAATACATACAACCAAGAACGCAAAGGTTCGTAAAAATGAAATTATTGCTGAAACTTTCCCATCAGAAAATGCTGTGAACATAGAAGATGCAAATATGTTCACTCCGGCAAATAGGTAATTAAACGAAAAAAGGAAAAATCCTCCCACTGCTATTGCAAATGTTTCGGCGTGACGTGGCGTAAAAATTGCAACGATTAAATCTGAACCGGCCAATGCTATTACTGTAATGATCATAGATGAAATAACAATAAATAGCACACATATTTTGTATATTCGCCTTAAAAGTTTTACATTTCTTCTTCCATAGTTGAAACTGAACACCGGAGCTACTCCCATAGAGAATCCCATGTAAAGTGCATTAAACAGGAATTGTCCATATAATACAATTGTAATTGCAGCAACTCCTTGTTCTCCCATCAAATCCAACATAATAATATTGAATAAATAGGTAACAACTGCATTTGACAAATTTGTTACCATTTCTGAAGATCCATTGAGACAACTGTCTTTTAATACTTTCATGTCAAATGCAGGTTTCACAAAATGGAGATCATTTTTCATAAAAAAGAAATAAAAGAGACCAATTACTGCCGGTATCATTTGCCCCAATCCCGTTGCCAATGCTGCCCCCGCAATTCCCATATTTAAAGGTCCCATAAGCACATAGTCTAATACTGCATTGGTGATCCCACCGCAGATTGTTACTGCGAGACCCATCTGTGGTTTTCCTGCTGTAACAAAGAAAGTTTGAAATAACATTTGCAACATACATGCCGGTGCAAAATATAAAGAAATACTAAGATAAGTTACACACTCCTCCTCAATCAATGGAGTGGATCCAAGTATATTTACGATAGGTGTAATCGCCAGATTTCCTAAAACCAAAATCGTGATTCCAAACAGAACACCAATTAATACAATCATAGAGAAATTACTTCTTGCTTCTTCTGCCTTATTTTCTCCGAATTTCTTGGCGATTACAGCGCTTCCTCCCGATGCTAACATAATTCCTACAGCAATTAATACATTTAAAACAGGAAAAACAATATTGATAGCTGACAAAGCTTCACTTCCAACCAATCTAGACACAAATATACCGTCTATAATCGTATATAGTGACATAAATACCATCATAATCATAGATGGCAATGCAAATTTCAATAACGAAAATAATTTAAAATCCTGACTGATTGAATTACTCATAATTTCCCTCCTCATTTTATTGCATATGCAACCTTATACTATCACATATAAAATAACAATATTTTTGCCCAAGTCATTACATAATATCATCACAACAAATAACTGTCAACAAATATTTAGACACAAAAAAACAATCAGCTTTATACTGATTGTTCTTCATTATGTACCTTCAAAACTGCATACAAGAAATATCATCCTTTTACCTATCACCTTGCTTGG
>OLNJ01000808.1_pt1 | contig 21725 bp, 14 predicted proteins | sample 1672191 | NCBI WGS metagenome assembly OLNJ01 (sample SAMEA3136657, study PRJEB25190) | human gut metagenome | biome: human gut; feature: human-associated habitat; material: faeces | place: Austria | collected 2013 | reverse complement strand
AAGTAGGAATGGAACATAGAAGTTTATAACTTTTTATAAGTTTTCAGTAACGGATTTTATGGAAAACCAGAACCAGACACCACATAAAAGGCGTGTCCGTTATAAAGGAAAATATCCGAAGAAATTCGAGGAGAAATACAAGGAATTACAGCCTGAAAAATATAAAGATACCATTGAACACGTGATTCAGAAAGGAAATACCCCGGCGGGAATGCATATCTCCATTATGGTTAAGGAAATCCTTGATTTTCTTAATATCCAGCCGGGAGAAACCGGATTTGATGCCACATTGGGCTATGGCGGCCATACGAAAGCAATGCTTCAGTGCCTGAATGGCAAGGGCCATATTTATGCAACAGATGTAGATCCTGAAGAATCTGCCAAAACAAAGAAACGTCTGGCAGAGCAGGGATTCGGGGAAGAACTGCTGACAGTAAAACTTCAGAACTTCTGCACCATTGACGAGATTGCCAAAGAGGTTGGAGGATTTGACTTTATTCTGGCAGATCTCGGTGTTTCATCCATGCAGATCGATAACCCCAAAAGAGGTTTCTCCTTTAAAACAGACGGACCTCTGGATCTGCGCCTGAATCAGGAAGCCGGCATCAGTGCAGCCCAGCGTCTGGATACTATTTCCAGAGAGGAGCTTGCGGGAATGCTCTGTGAAAATTCTGATGAACCATATTGTGAGGAACTCGCCAAAGCTATTACCGATGAGATCCGTAGGGGGAATCATATTGATACTACCACAAAGCTGCGTCAGGTAATCGAAAAAACTCTTGATTTCCTTCCTGAAAAGGAAAAGAAAGAGACAATTAAGAAAACCTGCCAGCGAACCTTCCAGGCACTGCGAATTGATGTCAACCATGAGTTCGAAGTACTGTATGAATTTATGGAGAAGCTTCCGGATGCTTTGCGTCCGGGCGGACGTGTGGCAATCCTTACCTTTCATTCCGGTGAGGACAAGCTGGTAAAGAAAGCTCTCAAGGCAGGATACAAAGAGGGAGTCTACTCTGACTATGCAAAAGATGTGATCCGCCCCTCAGCCAAAGAGTGCACACAGAACCCAAGAGCCCGTTCCACAAAGATGCGTTGGGCTATAAAGGCTGAATAAAGTTTTAATAAATGTTTCTAAAGGCTCTGAAAGCCTTATAAACACTGTGTTTTCTAGAACATAAAAAGTAGCGTGCTCCAAAATGATTTCTCATTTTGGAGCACGCCCTTTTAAATAGTCGCTTTTATGGCGACCTTATAAAAAAGATAGTGGTAAACTGAAAATTAAAGAAAATTGTTAAAAACAACCAAAAGAAGTTGAAAAAGTAGTGGTAGATTGTACATAATATTGACAATGTTCGCTGAAGAGTATAAAATAATTAATAAAGATATCGGCAAAGTAAGCGAAAGCTTATGACGCAAAGCTATAGGACCTTTAAAATGGTAGCCAGCTATGTATGGATGCATTAGGATATAGCGATATAGTCTAATGCATTTTTATTAAGAGGTATATGTGATGGAATATTTGACGATTAAGGAAATTGCTGAAAAATGGAATGTAACTCCAAGAAGAATTCAAAAGATGTGTTTAGATGGCAGAATACCAGGAGCAAGAAAATTTGGACGAGATTGGGCAATTCCAGTAGGAACTGAGAAACCTACAGATGCACGAGTGAAGACGGGACAGTATAGGAATTGGAGAAAAAATCAAGAGGAAACAAGGAGTTAACATTATGAGCGAAGCATTATTGGATAGAAAGTATGAATATTGGCAAAATCAACTCTTAGATTTGGGGAAAAGGAATCGGATGATTAATTATCGTGAAACTAAAAGAGCAACGCTTAAATTGATTGAACCCAAATTTGAGGAATTATTTAAGCGAGTTGCAATAGATGAAGAAGAGCTTACTTTTCAGAGTCCTATAGATAAAATTTCAGATATAAGAACATATTCGGTTTTATCATTATTGGAGTCTTTATCATGTCCGATTCCTGTAAATATTGGCGATATAAAGGCAGAAGGAAGCATTTTAGAACGACAGAAGACATTAAAACAGTTAAGATCAAAATCACGTCTAGCGTTAGATGAACAAGGTACTAATATTTTATATATGGTGTCAGGCTTTGTAGAATGGAGAGAAAAAAACGATGCTTCATCTACATGGATTAAATCACCATTGATTTTAGTACCTGTTTCACTGGTTCTTGAATCTATAAATTCACCATACATATTAAAAAAATACGAGGATGATATTGTTGTTAATCCTACATTATCTTATTTGTTTGAAAGAGATTATGGAATCGTATTGCCTTCATTTGATCCAGATGAAGAATCTATCATTGAATACATGGATAAAATGGAAAAATTGGTAGATAGAAAAGGATGGCGAATCATACGAGAGAATAGTATAGGATTAGTTTCTTTCTTGAAAATAAATATGTACAAAGATTTATGTAATAATGAGGAAGAAGTAAAAAATAATCCTATAATACGTGCATTTGCAGGAGAAAATAGCGAAATATCTAATATACCACTGGAATTATATAATTTTAATCATGATAATACACCTGCAATGGATATTTATCAGGTAGTGAATGCAGATTCTAGTCAACAGGATGCAATTTTATTGTCTCGAAAAGGGATAAGTTTTGTTATGCAGGGACCTCCTGGAACAGGAAAAAGTCAGACAATAACAAATATTATAGCTCAAGGATTGGCTGATGGAAAAAGAATTTTATTCGTATCAGAGAAAGCAGCAGCACTGGAGGTAGTGCATAAAAGATTATCTGAAGTTCACTTGGATGATTTCTGCTTGGCATTACACAATTATAAGGCTAATAAAAAGGATGTTTTAGATGAACTAGGGAAAAGTTTGTCTTTAAATCCAATCAAGGTCAAAACAGAGGAAACAGCAAAATTAACGGAATTGGACACACTGAAAGAATTTTTGGGAAAGTATGTATCTGATATTCATAAAGAGATAATGCCATTAGAGATGAGCTTATATGAAGTATATGGAGCTATAGCAGCTTTAGAGGATACAATTGAACTGCCATTGGAAATTGAAAATGTTGAAAATATGACTAAGGATCAAGTAAATAGACTTGGTCTGCTTGTTGTGGATTTTGATAAGGCAAAGAGTAATCTGGGAGACCAATGGTATAAAAATCCATGGAATGGAACAATTATAGCAAATGTGACTTACGAATTATCAAATCGTATACAAGAGAGTCTGACATCTATACTGTTTAATATGAAGCCATTTATTTCGGATATGAACAATTTGATAGATGGTAGTAATCAAATTTTATGTCTTTCTAATATGGAAATATATCAGGCATTTATACAAAAATGTATAGAATGTAAATCTGTTCCTGCACAGTGGCTTGGTGATTGTAATTTAGTAAGCGAAGTTGAACGAACAGCCAACGATTTGAAAAAGAAGAAGTCTGATGTGCTCAATAATAGGCATTATCTTGAAAATATTTTTTCAGATGGTTTCTTTATGATAAATGCTGAGCAAAAGGCAACGACAGTAAGCAATTTAAAGAAATCTGTTGATGAAATATTGAAATTAGAACAATGTCAATGGAATCAATATATTTTGGAAGTACAGGAGCACACAACTAAAATAAATGATGCATATGTAAAATTTGACCGTGCATTGCGTGAAATGAAGGAATTTTGTGATTCGTTAGGAATTAATCATGCATCCACGGTTAGTGAATTATATGAAAGATACAGATTGTATGAGATACTTGTCGAAAAGCATTTGGTAGCGTTAGAGTGGTTCGACATCAACACGGAAGATATTATTAGCAATATAGATAATTATGAAAAATTATGTGCAAATTTGTTAAGGAGAGAAAATTGCGTAGCTGAGCATAGTGATATAAAGATTGTAAACAGTATTTATAACATGGAATGCACTACAGATGACATTAGAAGGTATACGCAATTACTTGATTGCAAATTCAACGAGTTTATAGAATATATTAACAGGGAAAATGAACAGTATATCCAAATAAAAGAAATATACGATGAAATAAATAACTCTGTTAGCGAGAAAGTTACCAGCATAATAGCATTACCGGCTAACATGGAAGATATCAGGAGATATATTCAGATATTAAAATTATTGATAAGAGATGTGAAACCGGGAGGTTCATGGTATGAGAAAAGCCAAGATGCAATATTTGATGAGCAATATAATTTATGCGTAGAACAAGAAAGCAAGTATGATCAAATAAAGAGTGAAATTGAATCTAATTGGGATAAGGATATATATAAAATTGAGCACAAGGAGTTGTTAAATAGATTTAGGTCTGAGTATCAGAGCTTTTTTAAGATATTTAAGAAATCATATAGAGAAGATATGAAGACTCTAAAAGGATTTTATCATTCAACATCTACGCCATTAAAAGGCACTGACATGATAATTTCTATGTTAGAAAAATTATCACAGTTAGATGAAATAGAAAGTTGGTTCAGCGAAAAAAGAGACATCTTAAAGAGCATTTTGGGAGAAAAGTTCTGTGGTATTGATACCGATTTTTCACAGATTAAAGAAGATCGGGATGCATATAAAGAGTGTTATGCAATTGAAGGGGTTGCATCAAAAGTAATGCTCTATATTGATAAATATAATGGGGACGATAAAAAGTACTTTGTTATAGCCATTGATTTATTAAGTAAACTATACGAGTTAATTAATAATGAACAAGTTAGTGCTGTTTTTCAAGAACAGTCTATTTCTAATGCGTTGAAGCTTATAAAAAGCGATATAGATACGTTGTATGAAATACGGAATATGTACGAAAGTAATAAAGTATTGCTACATCATTCAGAAGATATTACTGTTGCACAATTTTTGGAATTGATTGATACGATAATTGAATATCATAAGCAGAAAGAGGAAAAAGAAGAACTTGAAAAAATTCTGAGAACTACACTGAAAGATATCATTAATGACGAAATAAGTAACCTTTCAGATATTCGTCAGGGAATTGCTGTAGTCGAGACGCTCAAAGAGATGTTTATTAGTGTTCCATATAAAGTAAAAGAACTGCTTGTATCGTCGACAAAGATAGCATCATTACAATATTCAGAAGATTCAGTACGAAATATTGTGGATGATTTAACATTGCAATTGCAGAATAAAGATATAGAAAATAAAAATTGTGAAGCATTTCAAAAACAAATTGAAGGGGTACTATATGATTGTGATGAATTACAGAGTGAATATGAGAGTGTAGTATCATTTTGTAAAGATAAGAATTGCAATATAGATTTGATGGATTGTTTGGATAAATTAAATATGGAACAGAAATATAAAAGAATGTTATCTGAACAGTCAGCAAAATATTGTAGTGATTTTGGATTATTATATGTGGGTGAGAACACTGATTGGGACATTGTGCTTACACAGATAAAAAACTGTATACAATTAAATGATTTAGCAGAACAGTTGAAATGGAGCAAACAACAGTGTGAAAAAATATTTGTTTATAATCAAGGAGAAATAACACTTGAGAGTGTGTTGAAAAATACAGAAAAACTTGTCAATCTTAAAAATGAATGCGAATGGATATGCAGTTTGTTTGGTAATGATGTAAATTTTATGGATATGGATTTCAACAAATTGTATTTAAGATGGACAAATTGTGTGGATCAGATGGCAACATTAGATTCATGGATTGACTTTAGGGATTGCAAAAAGAGATGTTGTGACGCCGGATTAGAAAAATTTGTCTTGGCTGCAGAAGATGCATACTATAAGACGGGAACACTTGTAGATAGTTTTATGAAGGGGTTCTATTTAAAATGGATTGAAATTAATTGTGCCAGTACTGATGCTGTCGCACAGTTCAGGGCTAGGATTCAGGAAAGTAAAATAGAGAGATATTGTGAACTAGATACACGTCAACTTCCAATTGCACAGATGCGCATTAGAGAAAAATTGATTTCTGATATGCCAAACCGTAATAATTTTAATCGGGCTACAGATGAAATGGGTGTGTTATTACACGAGTTGAACAAGAAGAGAAAAATTATGCCGTTGCGAAAATTGTTTAGAACAATTCCAAATCTTCTCTTGAAATTAAAACCATGCCTAATGATGTCTCCCTTGTCGGTATCGTATTTCCTGGAGGCTGAAACATATAAGTTTGATATGGTTATATTTGATGAAGCTTCGCAGATATTTCCGCAGGATGCAATTGGGGCAATCTGTAGAGGCAAGCAGGTAATTATTGCAGGAGATAGCAAACAGCTACCACCAACTAGCTTTTTTGCATCAAGTACCAATAATTCTGACAACGAATATGATACAGATGAAGAAGAGGATGAAGTGATTTATGATTCAATTCTTGAGGAAGCAACCAACAGTTTGCCTAATAGATCATTATTATGGCATTACAGAAGTAGGAATGAAGATTTAATTGCATTTTCCAATCAAGAAATTTATAAAAATAAGCTTACAACATTCCCAAGTAGTAATATTGGGGTTGTTGATTCAGGTGTTGAATATGTATATGTTGAAGATGGAACATATTCAGGTAGATGTAATGTAAAAGAAGCAAAAAAATGTGTTGAACTTATAAAACGGCATATAATAAAACATCCAGAACGTTCACTTGGAATTATTGCTTTTAGTGAAAAACAACAGGCTGCAATAGAAGAAGCCGTTCAAAAATTCCGCGAAAATAATCCAATGTATGAAAAGTTCTTTTCAGAGGAAAAAGAAGAACCATTTTTCATTAAGAATTTGGAGAATGTTCAGGGTGATGAAAGAGATACCATTATATTTAGTATTTGCTATGCAAAAGATCCTAATGGAAGAATGTATATGAGATTTGGTCCGTTGGGACATCAAGGCGGAGAAAGACGATTAAATGTTGCTATTACAAGAGCAAAGCATAATATAAAATTAGTTGGATCGATTATGCCGTATGATATAGACCTAAGCAGAACCAAGTCAGAAGGTATTAGAATGTTAAAGGATTATATTGAATTTGCAATTAAAGGGAGTAGTGTATTACGACCTTATAAGAATCCTAATGCATTATATGATACTGATGAGTTTTGCAATGCCGTCTTGAGGTTTATAAAGAGCAAGGGTTATTCAGCTAAGCAATATGTGGGAAGTTCTGATTATAAAATTGATATAGCAGTTGAACACCCGCAATATCCTGGATATTATGTAGCTGGTATTGAATGTGATGGAAATACATATTATATGGCACGCACTACAAGGGATCGAGAGCACTTAAGAAAATCTGTTTTAGAACAGATGGGGTGGAATATGTTTAGAGTCTGGTCAACCGAATGGATAAATAATAAGGAGGGAGAGCAGAAAAGGTTATTAGATTTTATTGATAGTGCAATCAAAAATTATAAAAAAGCTGATGACAAGGAAAAAATAAAGGTTTTAGAAAAAAGGGAAGAAAGTGTTCAAGTTGAAGTATTACAGAAAACTCAAGAGAATAAGTCATCTTTGGATTTTCCATACTATCAAATAGGAGATTGGAGAAAGGCAAAGTTTGATTATAATAAAGGAAATCTGCAAAATTTGTCAGCTAGAATAAGAGCAGTTGTAGAGGTAGAACAGCCAATTCACTTAGATATTTTATATCGTAGACTGGCAAGTGCATTTGGAAATGAAAAGGCAACTAAGCCAATAAGAGATACAATTGATCAAGCCTTGGATACTGTTATGAAAGATGAAATTATTATTGAAGATAAATTTGTAAGGTTTAAGAATTTTAAAAATATAAGAGCAAGGATTCCGATGGGGACGCAGGATCGAAACATTGAGTATATATCTAAGCCTGAAATCGCAAATGCAATGATGATGGTAATTAAAAATTCATATGGAATAGAAAAGGATGCTTTGTGTGCAGAGGTAACAAGTATATTCGGTTATGATAGAATGGGACCTAAAATCGCAAAAGCAATGAATGAAACAATTGAGTATATGATTGAAAAGGGCATGATTAAGATTGTGGATGGTAAAATGCACCTAAATTAGGGAGGCTTTATAATGGCTAATGAGACACAAATTAATAAAGAAATTGTAAATGGTAATGCTACGGTAATTAATTCTTCCTTATATCAATCTGGAAGTGAAACGGTGATAAATCCGATTGCAGTGGGAACAACAGGGATAGTAACAGGACAAGTACTGTGTGAAAAATATTCGGTTGTAAAAAAAATGGATATTGTTACAGGTGAAGCAGATCTATATATTACTGAGTATGAAGGCACACAGTATATTGCAAAGGTTTATAGAAGAAAAGTAGCCATAAAGCCTGAAATATCACGAAAACTTATGAATATAAAATCTAAATATATCGCAGCAATTTATGAAACGGGTGATATTGATGGTTATCCGATAGAGATAATTCCATACTATAAGAATGGAAGTCTTCAGGGAAGAAAGTATACATTTGAACAGTTGAAAAATAATATAATACCTAGTTTGAATGAAGGACTAAAGGTGTTACATGATAATGGAATTCTACATAAAGACTTAAAACCTTCTAATATTATGGTATGTGATAATCAGAAGGACGTAGCTATAATTGATTTTGGAATTAGTTCAGTGAGAGAAGACAATAACACTATTATCGTGACAAAAACAGGTATGACACCTGAATATTCAGCACCTGAGACATTTAGAAATTTATTTTTAGAGGAGTCAGATTATTATTCATTAGGAATAACGTTATATGAGTTGTTTTGTGGATATACACCTTATAATAATATGGAGCAGGAAGCAATTGAACAGTATATTTCTGTGCAAAGAATACCATTTCCTAATGATATGCCGGTAGAACTGCAAAATTTAATTGCGGCGTGTACATATTATGATATTACAAATAGAAAAAATAAAACAAATCCAAACAGAAGATGGACATATGAAGAAGTAAAAAAATGGTGTGCAGGAATAAAGCAAGTGATTCCTGGTGAAGGAATAGGAAATTCTAAAACAGGGGATATGAATCCATATAAATTTATGGGTAAGACGTATATAGAAGTGTCAGAGCTTACCAAGGCGCTAGCCTTAAATTGGAATGAAGGAAAAAAACAGCTATTCCGTGGTATTCTGTCCGAGTTCTTTAAAAGCTGCAATCCAGAGATTGCAGGGTTTTGTATTGATGCAGAAGAAGAGGCAACGCGTGTTAATGGAAGGGATGACATAATATTTTGGAAGCTTCTATATAAATTGAATCCTAATACTACGGATTTTTATTGGAAAGGACATGTTTATCAAGGATTACCAGCTTTGGGAAGAGAAGTATTGGAAATATTGTGGAAAAAGGATACTGGCAATGAAGCATATTATTATGAAATATTGAATGAAAAGATTCTTTCAAAATATGTGGAAATGAAGGCAGGTAAGAATAAAACTCTTTTAGAGGCAGTAAAAGGATTAGAAGATGGACATAAGTTGGCAGATAATCAGAGAGCAAAGCAAAAAAATCTATTCTTAATGGCATATATGTTTTCAGGTCAAAAACTTATGCATTTTGATGGAAAGGAATTTAGAACAGTCGGGGAATTTGCTGACTATATGAAAGATCTATTAGATGATTCATATGAAAAGTTTGAGTCGGCATGTCATAGTCTTATAGATTATGATGATAATTTGGATGTGCAATTTGAAAGCTGGCTTTTGGCATTAGGAAAGAAGAAGGAACTTAAAGCTTGGAGAGAGAATATCAGAGGTTAGAAGGCAGGAGGATTTAGCATTTTATGAGTGATTTAGAACAAAGGGTAAAAGCACTAGAAACAAAGGTTAAGATATTAGAAGAAACATTAGAAACACTTAAAAATATGCAATTGTCGGAGCAAATGGATGAGTATATACAATCTAAGTCGAAGTCTCTGAAGCTTGTTAATCTTATTAATTCTATGGCTGATGATCATGAATTAGATTTTAGCAAGGAAGAAAACAGTGTACAAAATGTTCGGGCTACAAAAAATGCAATTGACCAGCAAATAGCTGCTGCATTAAGAAGTTCAGGTGATTTTTCAGAACAGTATCCTAATGATTCAAGATATTTTAATTATGAAATTGAATCAGGAGTAGTAACGGACTGGATATATGGGCAGAAAGAAGATATAAGATTATCAGAATATATAGGTAAAGGTATCCGGATTACATCGTATAACGGTTTTGAAGCAGACAGAGTAATTGTTCCTAAGGAAATCGATGGATATCCAGTAATAAGTATAGGTGAGAAGGCTTTTAAGAATGCATCTTTTTCAGAACTTATATTACCAAGTTCTTTAAAAGCTATATTGAGTAATGCATTCGAAGGTTGTACAAAGTTACAGCATATAGATTTGCCAGAAGGTATAGAGTATTTGGGTGAACGGTGCTTTTCGGAAGCAGGTTTAAAGTCAATACGGCTTCCAGATTTCATAAAAGTAATTCCTTATGGCTGTTTTTATAAGTGTAAAGATATAGAACAAATTATTCTAGGAAATAAAATTAGAAAATTAGATTCTAGTGCCTTTGAAGGATGTCGAAAATTAGAGCAAATTAATTTACCCGAAACTGTTCAAGTAATTGGTGCGTGTTTTAAAAATACAGCAATAAAAACTTTAATTATTCCAAGTTCTGTTCTTCAAATATCGAATAACGTTTTTGATGGTGGAATTAATCGTGTGGTTTGCGTTTTTTTAGGAAAAAATACAGTGATTGAAGGTAGAAGCTATGAGAGTTTCCAGCTTGTCGGTCAGATATACTGTTTACCTGGAAGTAATGTTCAAAAGTATGCACGAGAACACGCAATACCGATGAAACCACTTAGTGAATTTGATTTAGAGAGTATTTAATGTTTGTTATGAAGAATGTCAGGTGATTTGAGGTGTTAATAAAATGAGTGGTCCAAAATCAACAAGATATACGCTTACTCCGGAGCAACGGAGAATATTAGCAGAGGCTAGGGAACGTGAGCGAAAAACAAGACGAGAGTGGGAAAAATTACAACAGTATAAATACGAATTAGCCACTATAAAAGATAAATTAGATTCAGCAACAAAGAATATAGATATGTTGGTGGAGAGAATTGGGGATGGGAAGGAGACGCAACAGAGAATTTATAAATCGATATCACAAATTCAATCTGTTATTGAAGTGATGACTACATTGAGTCTTGATGATGGATTGGAAAAGCTACAAGCTGCAAATATGCAGGCTAAAACAATTGAAGATAGTACAAAGGGTGTGATTTCTCAATATGAAAGCCAAAGTAGGGAAATAGCCTCAAAATTATCTGAAAATATAGAAGATAGTATCGCTGATGGAATGATGGTACGTTTTGGTGAAGAAATAAAAGTTCCGCAGACACATTTAGAACAACAGCGTGAAAAAATAAAAGAGTTAATAAGCAATATGCAGAGCTTAAATGTAGGGACAGAATTACAAGAAGAAGGAATTGCAATATTAGAAAAGGCACAAGAAATAGTAAATGATGGATTTATTGACAATTTTTATGCGATGACAGTTCTTCCATATATAAAAAAATGCAAAAAATATAATGAGCAGCTTGCAGAATATGGAGAAAAATTTGAAGAGCTTGTTTCAAAACATAAATATTACAGTGAGTATTTGGGACTTCCAGATGTCGGGTATGTGTTTTCAATGGAGACATTAGAAGTGTTAAAACGAGAAGTTATGGATTTAGAAAATCAATATGCAGCTCTAGAGGAGCAGCGTTATATATCAGAAAGCCTGGATCAAGTTATGCGAGATATGGGATATAATGTTTTTGGAAGTCGGGAAGTAACAAAAAAAAACGGAAGAAAATTCAAAAATGAGCTATATCATTTTTCGGAAGGTACAGTGGTGAATGTTACATATGCCGCTAATGGACAGATATCTATGGAGTTAGGTGGAGCAGATACTTGTGATAGAGAGCCTTCAGAAGAAGAAAGATCGGCATTATGTGATGAAATGGTTGAATTTTGTGATGAGTTCCCGGAAATTGAGAAGAGGCTTAAAGAAAAAGGGGTTATTCTTATGAATAGAATTTCAATGTTGCCTCCAGTTGAAGAGTATGCACAAATTATAAATGTTAGTGATTATGAAATGACTGAGAATATCGAAACTTTTGAAACTGAGAATCGAGAACAGAGTGAAAATAGAAAACGAGTGTTAAGAAGAGAGTGATTTGATGGAAAAATTTAAGATATGTCCGGTATGTGGAATGCATAATAAACCAAATATGATAGAGTGTATGAGTTGCGAAACAGATTTAACAAGTGTAAAGGCTACGGATGAGGAAACAGAATTAGCAAAAAGTAATAAACAGGAAGAAAATCTGAGTATACAATCTACGGAAGAATATGTAAGGGTATGTGATTGTGGTTGCGTAAATACAGCCACAGCCAAAAAATGCGTTAAATGTGGAGAAGATATTTCAGATATTGCACCAATATTGCAACAGCAATGTGAAAGTTGTAAATATGCAATTACATCGCTTGATGATAAATTTGTATATGAAATAAATCCTGGAACTGTTGTAATAGGGCGAGAGCATGAGATGAAGGAGTATCTTTCAAATAAATTTTATGTAAGCAGGCAACATGCAAAGATTACGAGAGAAGAGAATAATATTTATATTGAAAATTTAAGTAATACTAATTTTACATTTGTTAATAACCAGAAAATATTGGAGAAAACAGAATTGCACATAGGAGATGAAATCGGTCTAGGCGGTAATGAGGCAAATGGTAGTAGGCAAAATGATGCAGCGTATTTGATATTAAGGAGCATTTGATGTATGTAGCTAGAATCCTTTATCCGGTAAAGGTACTGGGACCGGGAAACAGAATAGGAATATGGTTTACAGGATGTGGACATAGATGCAAGGGATGTAGTAATCCGGAATTATGGAATATGGATGAAAAATATTATATTACTATTCAACAAGTGGAAGCATTAATCCGTAATATTGAAAAGAGTAATTCTGTAGATGGATTTACTCTTACAGGTGGAGATCCAATGGAACAATCAGAAGAGGTAGCAGATCTGTTAGAAGGAATAAAAGATATTTCACAAGATGTGTTGTTGTATACAGGATATAAAAAGAATGAACTGGAGACGTATTCTCAAAAGAAGTTGATGAAAAATGTTGCGGTATTAATTGATGGGGAATATCAGGAAGACCTTAATAATAATGTTTTTCTTAGGGGTTCATCAAATCAAATGATATACATATTAAAAGAGCGATATAGAAAAAAATATGAGGAATACCTAGAGGGTAATCATAATGAAATACAAAATTTTATGATAAATAACGAAGTTGTATCAGTTGGAATTCATAAAAAAGGATTTAAATTTTAAGGAGAAGTATCACATGGGTGAATTTATTCCTAAATGGCAAAAGGAACTGGATATTTTTGATAGAATAAAACCAATTGTAATTTTGGAGGGAAATGTCCTTGATAAATATCAATATCCAGGTGATGAGGCAATGCAGCAGGGGAGCATTCTGAGATTAACGGAATACCTGCATTATCATTTTAAAGACGTAGGTTACCAGATCATTGTATTTTATGACAGTATTAGGGGATTTTATAATAATTGCGAAGAAGGATATATACAGAAATTTGCTCAATTAGTAAACGCAAATATATCTAATGATAGTATTTCTGCTGATTTCAGAGGACGAAATGCTACAGCATCTGGTTTGATTAGAACGTCAATAACACAAAATCAAAAGGCAACAGTTGTAGTAATGGATTTTGCTTCAAGATATATTACTTCACCTGATAATATGGAGCAATCGGAGGTTGATAGTTTTACGATATTAATGCAGGCATCGTTAGAAGGAAAAGATGTAAAAACGGAAAAAGGAATCTTGAAGAATCTGATAGTACTTATTGTAAACAAAATCAATGATATTCCAGCATGGTTCTATTTAGATGATCCAAATGTGAAGACGATTACCTTGAGAACACCAGAAAAGGAAGAACGAGAATTACTTGTAAAGGGAGATAATTTTCCTACATTTTTTGCAGGTGATATTTTTGTGGATGAATTTAAATACTACAATGATAATCCAAATGAATTAGAAAAGATACAGGATAGATTTGTGGCGTTAACAGAAGGGTTTAGCTTTACTGAATTAAATGGTTTAAGACGTTTATGTAAAAATGAGAGAATGCATATTAAGGATATGTGCGATGTTATAGATTTATACAAATATGGTATTAAGGATAATCCATGGAATAAATTAAGTATTGCTGAATTAAAAACAGCAGAAGATGATTTCAGAGCTAGAGTGAAAGGTCAGGATTATGCAATAGTCAAAACACTTGATATTATTAAGCGTGCGGTAACAGGTATGTCAGGTGTCCAGACAGCATCACATGGAAAACCAAAAGGAGTGTTGTTTTTTGCAGGACCTACAGGTACTGGTAAAACAGAAACAGCCAAAACCCTAGCCGAAAAATTGTTTGGAGACGAAAAGTGCTGTATTAGATTCGATATGAGTGAATATGGTCAATCGCATAGTGATCAGAAGTTGCTTGGAGCACCTCCGGGATATGTGGGATATGAATCTGGTGGACAGTTAACGAATGCCGTAAAAAATAATCCTTTTTCAATACTTCTATTTGATGAAATAGAAAAGGCGCATCCATCTATTTTAGATAAGTTTCTGCAGATTTTGGAAGACGGCAGAATGACTGACGGACAAGGAAATACTGTATATTTTTCAGAAACCATTATTATTTTTACAAGTAATTTAGGAATATATCAGACCATAGCAACCGGGGAACGTAGGCAAGTTGTTAACTCTGACATGTCTTATGAAGAAGTGCAGTCAAAGGTAAGAGCGGGAATAGAGCATTATTTTAAACTGGAATTAGGAAGACCGGAAATACTTAACAGAATAGGTGAAAATATTGTAGTATTTGATTTTATAAGAGAAAATGTTGCTGGTGAAATTCTTGACTCACAGATTAATAGAATTATAAATAATTTGAAAATGGATAAAAATATCAAATTGACATTATCAGATGAGGTTCATGAAATATTGTTAAATGCAGCTATTGGAAATCTTGATAATGGAGGTAGAGGAATTGGAAATATTGTAGAGAGTATGTTTATTAATCCGCTTTCAAGATATATGTTTGACAAAGAGCTTTTTTCTGATTGTGAAATAACGGTTAATTCTATAGTTAATGAAAATATGACTTATTCTTTAGAATGTGTGAATTCATGAAATAAAAGTGTCTTGTTATTATTATGTCGAGGAATATGGGAATAGGTGTTGGTATGAAAGTTTTTGTATATTCGAAAAAAGGAAGTAAAAAAGATATATGTGAAGATTCAGCAATAGTAGATGGTCATATTATCTCTGATTCATATTCTGATGAACAAATTGATTCAGATTATATTATAGCAATTGCTGATGGTGTTGGAGGTAATGCTGGAGGAGATATGGCGAGTAGATATGTATTAACTGAACTAAAAGATATTAAATTAGAAGATATATCAGAAGAAAAAATATCTCAATATATTAAAGCAATTCATAAAGATTTGTTGGATTATGCAGCCGAAATTCCTGAAAAAAAAGCTATGGCAACAACACTTTCAGGGATAATTGGAATTCACGATACTTGCTATATTTTTCATGTTGGAAATACAAGAATATATGGACTACAAGGCAATTATTTGAAGCAGTATACGAAAGATCAAACAACATATCAATGGCTGCTTAGTCGAGGCCAAATAGAAGAAGCAGACAGATGCAATAAAAATGAGATTACCAACTGTATAGGTGGGGGGAATTTAAAATATGCAGATAGTCTCTATGCAAAAAAATGTGTTGCATTAGATCGGTGTAAAAGGATTTTACTGTCATCTGATGGAATACATGAATATGTCTCAATAGATGATCTTGAGGATTTTATATTGGGAGAAATATCAGAAGAAACAATGAAAGTATTAGTAAACAAGGCTGAAGAAAATGGATCGAATGATGATAAGACAGTTATTGTTATAGATAGGATGTAAAAAATGGGACTACGATTTAGAAAAAGTGTTACCTTGTGCAAAGGGATAAAATTAAATTTTGGAAAAACCGGCATGAGTGTAAGTTTAGGTGGGAAAGGTTATCATAAGACAATAAATACAAAAGGACAGGTTACGACTAGTGTAGGTATTCCAGGAACCGGTATATATTACACAGATACCAAAAGATTAGGTAACAATAAACAATCTGGTACAAATACTCGTAGAAACACAGTAAATCAATATTATAATCAAAGCACTTACATTGAGCCACAGCAAGAATATGATATAAACGATAGCGTTGAAGAGTATTTAACTCATCCAGAAACATCGCTTGAACCTAATTATGAGCAATATAAATCTGAACCTAATGAAAGCGTCCAGACAAATAATGAAGAAACTATAAATAATATAGAAGAAAATAATAAAATATTGTCTGCAAATGACATAAAAAATATTTATATAAAAAGTGATGAGCCAGTAGATTGGACAGAACTTTTAGTGAGTGCATCTGCAGATGATGTATTTATGGAACAAGATAAATGGAATTTTCTTAAAAAAGTTTCCCGAAAAGTCTTGTCGGGTGATATAGATGCATATCTTGAAACTATTGAGAAAATGAGACCAGTAGACGATTTATTGGAATATGGTAGTAGCTTTGAGTTTGGCACAGATAATCCGAATTGTATGGAGGTTGAGTTCCAGATTAATTCACAGAATACATTGTCAGACCGAGAACTATTTGATGAATATTTGGATGCTTGTACAATAAGAGTAGTAAGGGATTTGTTTGCGTTACTACCAGTAAAATATGTAATCGTGTATGTTAAGAATGGAGAAAATAGTATATTGGAAGCTAAGTTTGATAAAAATATAATGGAAACAATTGATTTTGAAAGAAATGGTGCAGAAGAGATTATACGACAGTTTATTATATAGCTATATGAATATCGATAACAAAGAAATAGAATGTAAATGGGGTTTAGAGATATGAGCTTTTTATGGCCTTATAGGGAAATGAATTTTTGGAATATAGATGATCCTGATAGAGTAGTGAATATTAGATGGAGTCATAATTGCTTTGAAGATTATAAGAAGCTGGCATATGATTTTTATGTTTGTGGTTGCAAGACATTTGAAGAGGTTATCAATAGTGGACATGATAATGTTAAGTCCGATATGTGGTTTTTGACAGGTGTGTTTTTGATGCGGCAAAGTTTAGAATTAGGATTAAAATCACTAATATGTAGAATTTGTATCAATAAAAAATTGATTCAGAATGCATTTGAAGATTGTTGTCATGATTTATCAAGGCTTTTTGAGTGCTATTACAATTTGGGGAGTGAAATTTATTTGAATGAGGATGAAAAGAGATGGATGGTTAACTATTTAGCCTCATTAGAGGAGGTTGATAGTAAGTCTGATATGTTTAGATTTCCATTTGGTGATGAATTCCTCTCAAGGTATAGGGATAAGTTTTTAGATAATGTTGATGTTGCCAATAACTTGGTGCAAGCATTTTGTTTAGTATATAAGTGTATACAAAAAGGAAAAATCGCAGAGAAAGATAAGTTTAATCATAATTATATTCCTGAATTTTTTGTTTTTGCATCACATGGAATAGGAAATTGTTATTTGTGGCAAAGGATATCTGACGAGGGATTTCATGTAAAAATAACTGGATATAATGAAGTTATTGATTATATCTATAATAATCAAAATATTTCAGATGATACAAAACTTTATCCGTTGATGTTTATGTGTAGGAATACGATAGAATTATGCTTAAAACGTTTGTTTTATAGTAGAGTAGAAAAAGGTGTATCACTAAAAATATTCAATTCTAAAAGACGAAGCCATTTAATAAAAAAGGATTTATGGAAGAATGTCAAACCTGTAATAGTAATGTATGCACAAGCATCTGGAAATGATTTGGAAATTATTGAAATAGTTGATAAAGCGTTGTGCAAAATCAATGATATAGATAAAAATGGAGATATATTTAGGTATCCTACTTCTTATAGTCTTGAGTACAAATTTGACAATGTAAAAATTGATATTAGTAATATTTATAAATACTCAAAATCATTAATCAATTTTTTGGATGGTTGTGATTCTATGCTTGATGAAATAGCGGAGTATGAAAGTGACATGAAAGCAGAATATGCAGCTGAAATGAGTGCCTATATTGATTGGTAATAAGATATAGATTAGTAATTATAGAAAAGTAAATAGGAGACTTAATCAATGGAACGAGTAGAAAAATTCTTAAAGGAAGCAGAAACATATTATTTAGCAACAGTAGAAGGCGACCAGCCAAGAGTAAGACCTTTTGGAACAGCCCACATTTTTGAGGGAAAGTTGTACATCCAGACAGGTAAGGTTAAGGATGTTTCAAAGCAGATTCACACTAATCCTAAGGTAGAAATCTGTGCTTTTAAGAATGGTGAGTGGCTCCGTGTAGCTGGAGAACTTGTAGAAGATGATCGCAGATCGGCAAGACAATCTATGCTTGATGCGTATCCTTCATTACAGAAGATGTATTCTGCAGATGATGGTAATACAGAGGTATTCTATTTTAAAAATGCAACAGCTACATTCTCAGCATTTACTCATGAGCCGGAAGTAGTGAAATTCTAATGACAAAAGAAGAATGGTATAAGCAGCTGTTTAAGAGACTGGGTAATTCTAAATTCTGTAGCAGTTTTCATTTGAAGCAAAAAGATATAGATTACATAAATGAAGGAGGATTTTTGTATGCCCCAGACAATTCATACACTACTTACCCACGTCAGGCACAGAATCCTGCCTGATCACCATCATTTTGAATAAATAGATTTTTATGAAACAGCCATCTGCTCATCAGCTTTTTCGGATTGTTCGTGTACCTTATCTGGGCAGCCAGAGACTCTTGTTTTTGAAGTCACTGAGACTTCGGCTTCAGAAATTAGAAAGGTGGTTGGAAAGGCAGTCTTGAAACTTTAGGGGTGTCGTGTTATATTATTAGATAGCGCCATGCACCATCACTGAAAGGAAGGTGAGGATCATGGAGAAAAGTTTAACCGAATCAAGTTAAGAGAGAATATATACTTACCGATAAACTAGAAAGAGGTATTTAATACTTGGAATCTAACACAAACACAAAAGAAAATAAAAACTGTCGTCAAACTGTCGTCAAATCAGGTCAGACAGTCCCACAAACTCGCGAAAACACTGGGTTTCCGGCTGATATTACTGTATTAAGCCCGATGATGCAGGAATACTGCAAAACAAAGGAACAATATAAAGACTGCATTCTATTTTACCGTCTGGGAGATTTCTACGAGATGTTTTTTGATGATGCGTTGCTTGTCACCAAAGAGCTGGAAATCACACTTACAGGAAAAGACTGCGGATTAGAGGAGAGGGCACCCATGTGTGGTGTCCCTTATCATGCTGCAGAGACTTATATCAATCGTCTGATCGAGAGAGGACATAAGGTAGCAATCTGTGAGCAGGTAGAGGATCCTAAAAAAGCCAAAGGACTGGTAAAGCGTGAGGTTGTAAGGATCGTAACCCCAGGAACCACACTGGATGCTGCTGCTCTTGATGAGACAAAGAATAATTACCTGATGTCTATTGTGTCTATGGAAGAACATTTCGGATGCGCTATTGCAGACATTACAACAGGTGACTGTTTCCTTACAGAGGTGGACAAACCTCAGAAACTTCTTGATGAGATCAATAAATTTGTTCCTGCAGAGATTATCTGTAATGATTCTTTTTATATGTCTAATATAGATACAGATGACTTGCAGAACCGTCTTGGGATCTGTGTTTTTTCATTGGATTCCTGGTATTTCGATGACGAGTTGTGCCGCCGCACACTAAAAGATCATTTTCATGTAGGTTCTCTGGAGGGATTGGGCGTTGGTGATTATGACTGCGGGATCATTGCTGCAGGAGCTCTTTTCTTATATCTGAAAGAAACCCAGAAGACAGCCTTGTCCCATATGACAACGATCCGTCCCTATGCAGCAGAGAAATATATGCTTATCGACAGTTCCAGCCGCAGAAATCTGGAACTTGTGGAAACCCTGAGAGAGAAACAGAAAAGAGGTTCTCTTCTTTGGGTACTGGATAAGACAAAAACAGCAATGGGAGCCAGAACTCTCCGCAGTTATGTGGAACAGCCACTGATCGACAGAGATGAGATTGAACAACGTCTGGAAGCACTGGAAGAGTTAAATAAAAACGGAATGCTCCGGGATGAGATCAGGGAATATCTGGGACCTGTTTATGACCTGGAACGACTGATCAGCCGTATCAGCTATAAATCTGCGAATCCAAGAGATCTGATCGCATTTGCTTCTTCGCTGGAAATGCTTCCTTATATAAAACAGGTTTTAAAAGAATTTAAAACACCTCTGCTTCAGAAAATCTATGAGGATATGGATTCGCTGGAGGATGTGACAGATCTGATCAAGCGTGCCATCGTGGAAGATCCGCCTCTTGCACAGAAGGATGGAGGCATTATTAAAGAGGGCTATAATGAAGATGTAGATAAATTCCGCCGTTCCAGGACAGATGGTAAGAAATGGCTTTCAGAACTGGAGGCCAAAGAGCGGGAGCGTACAGGCATCAAAACAATGAAGATCAAATATAATCGCGTATTTGGTTATTCACTGGAGATCACCAATACTTTTAAAGATCTGGTGCCGGATAATTATATCCGTAAACAGACGCTTACCAACGCAGAGCGATACATTACCCAAGAGTTAAAAGAACTGGAAGACCTGATCCTTGGGGCAGAGGATAAGCTGTATGCTCTGGAATATGAACTGTTCTGTGATGTGAGAGATACAGTCGGGAAAGAAGTTATGCGGATCCAGAAGACTGCCAAGGCAGTGGCTGCACTGGATGTGTTTGCTTCTCTTGCCCTGGTTGCGGAAAGAAATCATTTTGTACGTCCGAAGACAAATACAACAGGTGTGATAGATATTAAAAACGGCCGTCATCCTGTTGTGGAACAGATGATAGAGAACGATATGTTTATTGCGAATGATACATATCTGGATAACCATAAGAAAAGAGTATCCATTATCACAGGTCCGAACATGGCAGGTAAGTCTACCTACATGAGACAGACTGCCCTGATCGTACTGATGGCACAGATCGGAAGTTTTGTCCCTGCTGAAAAAGCAAATATCGGAATTGTTGACAGGATTTTCACACGTGTAGGTGCCTCTGATGATCTGGCAAGTGGTCAGAGTACCTTTATGGTAGAGATGACAGAGGTTGCGAATATTCTGAGGAACGCGACTGCAAGGAGTCTTCTGATCCTGGATGAGATCGGACGTGGCACCAGTACCTTTGACGGGCTTGCCATTGCATGGGCTGTGATCGAGCATATCAGCAATACAAAGCTTTGTGGTGCAAAGACATTATTTGCCACCCATTATCATGAGCTTACTGAACTGGAGGGCAAGATTCCGGGAGTTAATAACTACTGTATTGCTGTCAAGGAAAAAGGGGACGATATTGTATTTCTGCGTAAGATCGTTCAGGGCGGTGCAGACAAAAGTTATGGTATCCAGGTTGCCAAGCTTGCCGGTGTTCCGGATTCTGTGATCCAGAGAGCAAAGGAACTGGTGGAGGAGCTGAGTGATGCGGATATTACGGCAGCAGTAAAAGACCTGACATCTGCGAAAAAGAAAA
>OLNJ01000806.1_pt1 | contig 21736 bp, 16 predicted proteins | sample 1672191 | NCBI WGS metagenome assembly OLNJ01 (sample SAMEA3136657, study PRJEB25190) | human gut metagenome | biome: human gut; feature: human-associated habitat; material: faeces | place: Austria | collected 2013 | reverse complement strand
TCTAAAACTGAACCAATTAAAGTCGAGACCTCTAAAACTGAACCAATTAAAGTCGAAACCTCCAAGGAAGACACCGCTTATGATGCCCTCTACAAAAAGCGTCTAAACCACTACTACAACGATCTGAAATGGCTCTACTGCGAGCTGTTCCGTGATCATCCGGAAGTCGCCGGAACTTTCACCAGCCTTACAAAAAAAATGAAAGAAATCTACAGCGAACGTTCTCTTTCCCTGAAAGCTGCCGACCTGATCTGTGCAGAAGATCCGGACTGGTTCCGCAAAACTACCTTTACGGGAATGGCTGTCAATCCGGCAGACTTTGCAGGTACCCTGGCCGGACTGTCCGATAAACTGGACTATATCAGCGAATGTAACGCTGACACCCTGTACCTCACCGATCTTTTCCAGGCGACCTCCAACTGTGCGCTCCGCATCATCCCTGAAATCGGAAGCTCTGATGACCTGCACGCACTTGCTGCAAACTGCCAGAAAGCAGATATCCGCCTTGCAGTTGAGATTCCTTTAAGTCTCTCTGTTGATGATCCGCAATCCGGTATCCCATGCGTACTTCAGACACCGGCATATTTCAATGCCATGCTCCTTCAGATTCTGGAGCTTGCAAACGAAGGTGCAACTGTTTTCAGCCTCGGCGTCCTTCCAATACTAGACACTGAAAATCTCTGGAAGCTTCACTCCCTGCTTCGCATGACACGTATGGTCTGCGAGATCGTATGCCCTGGAGTTCTTCTTCTCGGAGAAACCGACCGTACTCCTGCCGAGGCAGCTGCATTTGGTGGAACCGCTGATATGCCGGAACTCCACATTGTAAACAGCACACAGCTGATGTCCGATATCTGGCACACCGTTGCCACAAAGGATGCTTCTCTCCTTCGCCACGGAATCGACAAAACGGCTGATCTTTCCCAGGCACCGGTATTCCAGAACTACCTCCGCAACCGTAACACCGTACGCTGGAATCTGGACTACGATTTCCTGAAAAACAGCTTCATCACAGAGGGACCGCACAGAGATTATCTGAATGAATTCCTCGCAGGACTTTTCCCGGATTCCTTTGCAAGGGGCGAAATCTACGAAAATCCAGAAACACAGGAAGCAGAGCTCTGCGGTACAACTGCATCTCTTGCAGGAATCGAACGTTTTGACTACGAAGGCAATGCAGACGGTGTCAGCCGCGGAATCCGCTACGATGTAACCCTTCATGCTCTCCTTCTTTCCCTCCCGGGAATCCCGGTACTTCGAAGCGGAGACGAGATCGGACAGCTCAATGACTACACCTACAAAACCGATCCGTCCAAAGCAGCTGATCCACGCTGGCTCCACAACGGCCACTTCAACTGGACGCTGGCCCGGAACCGTGCTGACGCCGAGACCATCCAGGGACGCATTTTCAACAGTCTGGAGCAGCTGGAAGCCATCCGGAACAGTCACTCCGCATTCGCCCCTGAAATCCCGGCCCACACCCTGGAAACCTGGGACAAAGCTCTGCTCGCACTCGTAAAAGAAACTGAGCAGGAAAAACTGATCTGCCTCTACAACTTCAGCGACCAGGACAAAGTCGCCTGGATCAACGAACAGGACGGCACCTACGAAAACCTCCTCACCGGAGTCCAGCAGGACGCCCAGGCCGTAGAGCTGGAAGCATTCAGCTTCACCTGGCTCCTCCGCATCAAATAAACGCCCCAAAAAAGAAGCAGACCCAAACAGTCTGCTTCTTTTTGAATGCCCAAGCCCTCCCAAATCACAGCCGTTCACTCACCAAAAGAAGAAAAGGCACTGTTTTTCAACAGCACCTCTTCCAATCATCTTATCTACTTTCTCAGTTTATCAATAAATGTAGCAAATTTTCCCTGCTCTCCCTTATCCAGCGACCGGTCATAGATATTCCGGATCCACGCCGTAATCACATCAATAAGGATCGGAGAAAACGTCATAAGCAGGAATACCAGAATGATCATACCAAACTCCAGCGATCCCAGTGTCAGAAGATTCTGCAAAACAACCGCAGCACCGAAAAAGATCACCTGCATACTGTAAATGATCACCTTACGATACCTGTTAAGCGGCGCATAGACCGTCTTCAGTGCCGCCATATAATTCCAGCCTGTAACCAGCACACAGGCTGTATTCAGCATGGCATTTGAGTGATAAACATTCTGACATACCAGCATTACCGTAAATACACAGCCCGTGATCGCCACGGCAGCCGGAAACGCATTCATAAACACATGACGCAAAAATGTATGGTCGATCTTATCATAATTATTCTCCTGAGCCAGCAGGAAGGTAGGAATACCAACCGCACACGCACTGATCAGAGACATCTGTATCGGCTCAAACGGATATGCATCCCCGAAAAAGATCGTGATCAGTGACAACAGCACCGAAAAGATCGTCTTGATCAGGAACATGGACGCCGCCATCCGGATATTATTTACAACACGGCGGCCCTGGTTCACGATCTCCGGCATCGCCGCAAAATTCGAGTCCAGAAGAACCACATTGGCAATGTTCTTGGCAGCATCACTGCCCTCAGCCATGGCAATACTGCAATCCGCCTCCTTAAGAGCCAGAACATCATTCACACCATCACCAGTCATGGCAACGGTATGACCTTGCGCCTGCAGAGCCTTCACCATTGCCTGCTTCTGCTGCGGGGTCACACGTCCGAAAACGCTGTACTTCGCAACTGCTGCATCCATCTCCTCCTGGGTAGTTATGGTCGTGGCATCTACATATTGTTCCGCATTCTTAAGACCGGCACGCTTTGCAATAGCGGAAACCGTCACAGGATCATCACCGGAGATCACTTTCAGATCCACACCCTGACTCTCGAAATATGCCAGCGTATCCGGTGCCTCCGCACGGATCACATCCGTCAGAAGTAAAAGCCCGATCGGTTCCAGTCCCTCCGGAAGTTCCGTCCCCTCATTCACCTTATCACTGTGGGCAAGAACCAGGACACGAAGACCATCACTGGCAAAGCCTCCACAGTATTCCATAAGCTCCGGATTTCCCTCCGGGAAAAGAAACTGTGCGGCCCCCATCAGATACGTACCTGCATCTTCAAAAGCCGCTCCACTGTATTTCCTGTCGGAAGAAAACGGAATCGCATGATCCAGTGTCAGATCCTGTCCAACCGGAAATCTTGCACGCAGGGCATCCGCCGTAGCATTCTGATCCTTCAGAACAGCAAGAAGATTTCCCATGATGTGCTCGATCTCACGGATCTCCGGGGTGACTTCCTGAACATTTTTTTCGTTCACCGGAGATGGCGCCGCCTGTTCTGAAAGCACCTCGCTTCCGTCCTCCCTGGAAATCGCATCAGCTGCATCCAGCTTTTCGGAATCCTGTTCTGCTGTTTGCAGTGTTTCTTCTGCCGGCTTCTCATCTGCATTTCCTGTGGGCGGATAGCTCTCCACAGCCTCCACACACATGGTTCCCTCTGTGATAGTTCCTGTCTTATCCAGACAAAGCGTATCCACACGTGCCAGAGTCTCAATACAATAGAGCTCCTGCACAAGCGTTTTCTTCTGTGCAAGCTTCAGGGCTCCAAGTGTCAGGGCAACACTGGTCAGCAGTACCAGTCCCTCCGGTATCATACCCAGAACCGCTGCAACCATACTGACTACAGAATCCCGGATATTATCTCCCACAAAATAATACTGTTTATAAAAAAGCACCGCACCAAGAGGTACGATAATAATACTGATCACCTTAAGGATCGCATTCAGAGAATTCCGAAGTTCTGAATTATGGCGCTTGAATTCCTTCGCCTCACTGGTGATCCTGGAAGCATAATTCTCACTTCCCACATGAATAACCTGACAACAGGCCTGCCCGGCCGTCACAAAGCTTCCTGAAAAAAGCTCATCTCCCAGATTCTTCGGAAGATTATCCGCTTCACCTGTAAGAAGCGACTCATTAACTTCCAGATTACCTTCCAGAATCTTCGCATCCGCCGGTACCTGTTCACCGGCTTTCAGAAAGATCAGATCATCCACCACTAACTTTTCTGTAGATATTTTCCATTTTTTTCCTTCGCGCAGGACTACAGTCTTGGCTTCTGTCAGGATCGCCAGCTTGTCGATCGTCTTCTTCGCACGGATCTCCTGAATGATTCCAATAACCGTATTAATAAAAATGATTCCTACAAACATGGAATTCTTGTAGGAACCAACCAGCAGTACGAGAACCAGCAGCACCAGGTTCAGAAAGTTGAAGAATGTCAGTGTATTCTCCAAGATGATCTGTTTATATGTCCTGGTGTTGGGGTTTTCGTTATTATTTACCTGGCCCTGTGCAATTCTCTCCTGAACTTCTTCGTTCGTAAGTCCTGTCATTCTCTGTACTTACCTGTCCTTTCAATGGCTTACGGTTCCGTTCGCGCGAAGCTTGCTCATGCCACGGTTATGATCTTGTAAAAGGGAATTAATATTCCTCCTCTGTATCCTCTTCGCCTTCGTGGATATCAGACTTCGGTTTGGAAAGGCCCTCGATCTTAATGTGATGTTTCTCTGCGTAATCCCAGAGAGCTGCATGAATTGCCTCCTCAGCAAGCAGGGAACAGTGGATTTTTACTGGCGGAAGTCCGTCCAGTGCCTCCATAACAGCCTTGTTGGTTACTTCCATTGCTTCCTCAATAGTTTTTCCCATTACAAGCTCTGTTGCCATGCTGCTTGTCGCAACTGCTGCACCGCATCCAAATGTTTTGAATTTGCAGTCTTTGATAATATGAGTCTCGTCATCAATATCAAGGAATATTCTCATAATATCGCCGCATTTGGCATTTCCTACAGTACCCACGCCGCTTGCATTCTCGATTTCGCCTACATTACGTGGATGCTGAAAATGATCCATTACTTTTTCACTATACATTATTTTTTCCTCCTGGCAAGTGTTTTTATTATTTTTTCTGTTTTTTCATAAAATCTTCATATAATGGAGACATACTTCTTAAGTTTGCAGTAATATCTTTCAGTTTATCTACTACAAAATCAACGTCCTCCAGAGTTGTCTCCTCGCTTAAAGTCATACGGAGAGAACCATGTGCGATCTCATGAGGAAGACCGATCGCCAGCAGAACATGTGACGGATCCAGGGAACCGGATGTACATGCAGAACCGCTGGATGCACAGATTCCGAAGTTGTCAAGCATCAGAAGAAGGGACTCACCCTCGATGAACTGAATGCTTACATTCACGTTGTTCGGAAGACGTTTTACCTTGTCTCCGTTAAGACGAACATACGGAATCTCTGTAAGGATTCTGTTGATCATATGGTCACGAAGCTCAATCTCCTTGGCTGTACGCTCTTTCATGGATTTGTTTGCACGCTCTGCTGCAAGACCATATCCTACGATACCCGGAACATTCTCTGTACCTGCACGACGTTTTCTCTCCTGTGCTCCGCCGTGTACGAAGGAACGGATCTTTACGCCTTTACGGATGTAAAGAAAGCCGATTCCTTTCGGTCCGTTGATCTTATGGCCGCTAGAGCTGAGCATATCGATATTGAATTCATCTACATTGATCGGAACCTGGCCGAATGCCTGAACAGCGTCTGTGTGGAACAGGATTCCGTGCTCACGTGCGATCTGTCCGATTTCTTTCAGCGGCTCAAGTGTACCGATCTCATTGTTTGCAGCCATAACAGAGATCAGGATCGTCTCCGGTGTGATGGCTTTCTGGAGCTCATCAAGATCAACAAAACCATTCTCATCTACATCAAGATATGTGATCTTCGCTCCGCGCTCTTTCTCAAGATACTCGCAGGTATGAAGGATCGCATGATGCTCGATCTTTGTTGTGATGATATGATTTCCTTTATTCTTATACGCTTCAAAAGTAGCTTTCAGAGCCCAGTTATCAGACTCGGAACCGCCTGCTGTGAAGTAGATCTCCTCTTTCTTGGCTCCGATCACATCTGCGATCTGCTGTCTTCCCTTGGCAATAGCTGCCTTGCTGTTTGCAGCAAAATCATAAACTGTTGATGCATTACCATAAAACTCTGTAAAATACGGCAGCATTGCTTCCACAACCTCAGGTGCGGTCTTTGTTGTTGCCGCATTATCCAGATATATCATTTTTCCCATTTTCTTTTCCTCCTGATCAGGATAATTATTTTTCGTGTATTCTCCGGCTCTCTTCGATCAGCTCACTGAGCATCAGTGTATCCACTGCATCTGTAATGCTGTCGTTGATCCTCTTCCATACCAGCTTCGCCACACAGAGATCGGATCCCTGGCAGCCTCCGTCGCCTTCTGTTCCCGGACATGAGGCAGCCTCCAGGCCACCCTCCAGAACACGAAGGATATCACCCACTGAAATCTCCTCTGCCGGTCTTCCAAGAAAATATCCTCCGGCAGCGCCACGGACACTCTTCACAAGACCCGCTTTTTTCAAAAGTGCCATCAACTGCTCCAGATAGCTGACTGATATATTCTGACGGCCCGCAATACTCTGAAGCGAGACCGCTTCTTTTTCACTGTAAAGACCAAGGTCGATCAGGGCCTTAAGTCCATATTTTGCTCTTGTTGACAGTTTCATCCGTTCACCTCTTTTTTAATTCCCAGTGTTTTCCTCGGATTTCATGTTTACTGTATCAGAAACGTTTAGTTCTGTCAAGACTAACTTATTCATATACTGAAAAAAAGCACGCAGGCGTTTCTATGTCAAAAAAAGTATTTCTGAAAGGAACTCTGATTCTTGCCTGTACCGGCCTTATCAGCCGTCTTGCAGGCTTCTTTTATAGAATATTCCTGTCTCATTCCATTGGTGCAGAAGGTATGGGACTGTACCAGCTCGCCCTTCCGATCCAGGGACTGATGGCAGCTCTTTCCTATGCCGGGATCCAGTCCGCTCTTTCACGTCTGATCTCCGCAAAGCTTACACTTCACAGGAAAAAAGACGCCCGTTTTTCCCTGATCCTTGGAACCGTTGCCGCAGTTATCCTCTCTGCCATGGCCGGATTTTTTCTCTTTGAAAATGCAGATTTTTTTGCGAAAGCAGTTCTGAAAGAGCCAAAAACCTCCGACCTTCTCCGTCTGATCGGCTTTACAGTTCCTGTCTGTGCCATCCACGCCTGCATAGACAGCTATTATTATGCCCGTAAAAAAGCCATCGTACCCGCAGCAGTTCAGCTGACGGAACAGGCAGTACGCATCGGTGCTTCCTATGTGCTTTATCTTATCTGTCTGCGGGAAAGCCGCCCGGTCACTGCTCTTATTGCAGCCGGGGGCTCTCTTGCCGGTGAGATCGCGGCATCCCTTGTTTCTCTTCTTGCCATTACTTTTTATTTTGGAAACTGTCACTTTTCAGAAACAGATGTCCGAACCTGCCGGACTTTCTCTCTTGCAAAAGAAATCTTCGGGCTTTCCTTTCCCATATCTCTGAACCGGATTCTTCTGACTCTTCTCGGAAGCATCGAAGTCGTTCTGATTCCGCAGATGCTTCTTCGCTTTGGCCTCACTGCATCGGATTCGCTTCAGATCTACGGAATTTTCACAGGAATGGCACTTCCGCTGATTCTTTTTCCTTCTACGCTCACAGCTTCCGCCTCTGTTATGCTCATGCCTTCTGTGGCGGAACTGGATACCCTTGGAGACCGGAAAAAAATTCAAAAGGTTATTGACCAGACTTTTTTTCTTTGCATGCTGCTTGGTTTCCTCTGTGGAGCAGCTTTTTTCCTTATGGGACCGTTTCTCGGACGTCTCCTCTTTCACAGTCCCACTGCCGGAACATACATCCGCTACATGGCTTTCGTCTGCCCTTTTCTCTACACCAATACAATGCTTGCCAGTATCCTCCACGGTCTTGGCAGACCGGGACGCTGCCTTGTACATAATATTTCCGGAATCCTGGTACGGATCTTCTTTGTCACTGCCGTGATTCCTGTAATCGGAATACGAGGCTATTTTTACGGAATTTTTCTGGGCGAGCTTCTTCTTTCTCTTCTACACGTGAAAGCGCTAAAATTTCCCTATCGACAATCCGACAATAATCGTTTATAATTAGTAATCGAAATATGACAGTTCAGCAAATACGGAACTGTCATAACAGAAAATAGGGAATCACGGAGGAATTAAGTACTATGAGCTTTGAATTCATAAAGAAGCTGCCGACTCCTGAAGAAATTCGCAATCAGTATCCACTTGATGCTGAGCTTCAGGCTCTTAAAGAGAAACGCGATGCAGAGATTCGCGATGTTTTCACTGGTAAATCTGATAAATTCCTCGCTATCATCGGACCATGCTCCGCAGATAACGAAGATGCTGTATGTGATTATCTTTTAAGACTTCGCAAGGTGCAGGAGAAGATCGAGGATAAAGTCCTCATCATCCCACGTGTTTACACAAACAAACCACGTACAACAGGCGAAGGCTACAAGGGAATGCTTCATCAGCCGGATCCGGAGAAGAAGCCTAGTCTTCTTGCAGGTCTGGTTGCTATCCGTAAGATGCATATGCGCGCGATCCGTGAGAGCGGTTTTACCTGCGCTGATGAGATGCTTTACCCGGAGAACTACCGTTATCTTTCTGACCTGCTTTCCTACGTTGCAGTAGGTGCACGTTCCGTAGAGGATCAGCAGCACAGATTAACGGTCAGTGGTATGGATGTTCCGGCAGGTATGAAGAACCCGACCAGCGGTGACTACAGCGTTATGCTGAACTCTATCGTTGCTGCACAGGGTGCACACCGTTTCATTTACAGAAGCTGGGAAGTTGAGACAACCGGTAATCCGCTTTCTCATGCAATCCTTCGTGGTGCCGTAAACAAACATGGCGAGGCGATCCCGAACTACCATTATGAGGATCTTCGTCTCCTCTATGATAAATACCACGCTAAGAATCTTGCCAACCCGGCAGTTATCGTGGATACCAACCACTCCAACTCCAACAAGCAGTACGAGCAGCAGATCCGTATTGCAAGCGAAGTTCTCCACAGCCGTAATGTAGATCCTGAACTTCACACTATGGTCAAGGGTCTTATGATCGAGAGCTACATTGAACCAGGCAACCAGAAGATCGGTGGCAACCATGTTTATGGTAAGTCCATCACAGATGCCTGCCTTGGTTGGGAACAGTCCGAGCAGCTTCTCTATACTATCGCTGAGAACTGCTAAGAAGTGCCCTGATATTCTTAATCTATTTAAAAATATTTCCCGCCAGATCAGTTATCATTTTCTGACCTGGCGGGATTTTTCTTAATGGCGCGGATGCGCCTTCATATATACATCTCGCATTTTCGCCACTCCGAAATTCAGGTACACCTGTGTAGTGGAAATATCGGAATGTCCCAGCATCTCCTGCACGCTCTTTACATCAGCTCCATTCTGAAGCATATGCGCTGCAAAGGAATGACGCAGCGTGTGAGGTGTGATATCGTGCTTAATGCCAGCATCCTCCGCATAGCCCTTCAGAACCTTCCAGAAACCCTGTCTGCTCATGGATTTTCCGGAGCAGTTGGTAAAAAGATACTCTGTCTCGTTCTCTTTCACGAATTTATCCCGGGCCTCGCCGAGATATTTCTCCATTGCATCTCTGCATACATTTCCGATGGGAATGACTCTCTCCTTGCCCTCATCTCTGCATATCACGTATCCAAGCTGAAGGTTGATATCGGTAAGCTCCAGTCTCAGAAGCTCACTCACACGCATTCCTGTGGCATAAAGAAGTTCCAGCATGGCACTGTCACGGATTCCCTTGGGTGTCGTCCTGTTCGGCTGCTTTAAAAGCCTGTCTACTTCATCTACAGAAAGGATCTCCGGCATCCGCTTCTCTACCTTAGGTGGCTTCAGCTCCAGGGATGGGTCTCTCTCGATCCTGCCCTCCTGATGAAGATACTGAAATAATGCACGGATCGATGCCACATTTCTGGATATGGTAGAGAAAGCAAACTGTCCCCGTTCCATATAGCTTAAATATCCTTCCAGCTCCAGATCTCCTACATCCCTGATATCATATATCCCACGTTCCTCAAAATATGCTGCCATCTTTTTCAGATCTCTCTGATAAGACACTTCTGTATTGTGCGATGTTCTCTTTCTGTTATGTAAATATGTAATAAATTCCCGTATCTCTATTTCCATTCCCTGCATCTCGTTTCTAATAATCTAAACCCGTTTATTTTCTGTGGTAAATCTGTACTCTTTTATTACTGAATTATACTGTGAATTTTACATAAAATCAAACGGTTTTTTAGCGAAAAATCGCGCATTTTCAACACTTTCAGGCATTAACTACAAAATGTCGCGGATTTTATGGAAACCATCACTAGATATTGTGGAATTTCTTTTTAAAAAAATTTTAAACCCTTTATAATTTTTTCAACGATCCATGGATTCAGAAAGCTCTCCGCCAGAATCCCTCCGAAAAACAATGTCAGAGCCGCCATCCCCTGTCTTACGTAAAGCCCGTTTTTTGCAGGCACCAGACCATAGTTTTTCCAGATTCCAAAAGACTGCCTGTACACAAGACCTGCCAGCCAGAAATAAACAGGAACATAGATCACATACTGAGGAAACAGAAGTCCTGCTCCTGCAAGTCCCCCATAAAGTCCAAATTCCAGCACACACAAAGTAAGTATCAGACCCGTTTCCAGTCCCAGGATCAGTGTATACGTAACTGCCAAAGGCACGCCAAATACAGTAAAACCGCATAGAAACAAAAGTACCGCAAATCCTCCTCTGCGCCGCAGAACCTCCATAAGATATGCTATGCCCGAAATATCCGTTCTCGCAAAGCTCCTGATCAGATAAAAAGACGCCAGGGTTTTCTGCTTCCATTCCATTTTCCAGACAATATTCGGCAGGATCGTTCCCACCAAAAAGCCGGTGAGAAACAATATTTCTGCTGGAAATCTTCCGGCTGTCTTCCACTTTCTGTTCTCGGTCTTATTCTCCATTCACTCACCCTGTACCAGTTTACGTCCGGTAAACAGGTAATATAACTACAAATCTTCCTGACATTCTAACAGAAACATGCGCCATATAAAATCGCGAAAAAAAACCAGGCAGTAAAAACTGCCCGGCTTTCGTTATTTTTCAGTACTCACGTGATCTATGACTTACTTCGCGTAGTCAACTGCTCTGCTCTCACGGATCACATTAACCTTGATCTGTCCCGGATATTCAAGCTCTGCCTCGATCTGCTTTGCAATGTCTCTTGCAAGGAGAACCATATCAGCATCACTTACATGCTCCGGTACAACCATAACACGAATTTCTCTTCCTGCCTGAATAGCAAAAGATTTCTCTACGCCCTTGAATTCATTTGTAATGTCCTCAAGCTGTTTCAGACGATTGGTATATGTCTCCAGTGTCTCTCTTCTTGCACCAGGTCTTGCTGCGGAAATTGCATCGGCAGCCTGTACGATGCATGCGATAAGAGATTCCGGCTCCACATCACCATGATGGGACGCAACTGTGTTGATAACGATCGGAGATTCCTTATATTTCTTACAGAGATCCACACCGATCTGAATATGAGAACCTTCCACCTCATGGTCAATGGATTTACCAATGTCATGAAGAAGTCCGGCACGCTTGGCCATACGCACATCCACACCGATCTCTCCTGCAAGGAGTCCGGAAAGCTGTGCAACCTCAATTGAATGTCTCAGAGCATTCTGACCATAGCTTGAACGGAATTTCATACGTCCAAGAAGCTTCAGAAGCTCCGGATGGATTCCATGTACACCCACATCCATGGCAGCTGTCTCACCGTCTTCACGGATCTGTGCTTCCACTTCTTTCTGGGCTTTCTCAACCATCTCTTCGATTCTTGCCGGATGGATACGGCCATCCACGATAAGTTTCTCAAGAGCCACTCTGGCGATCTCTCTTCTGATCGGATCAAATGCAGAGAGAACTACTGCCTCCGGTGTATCATCAATAATAAGATCCACACCTGTAAGTGTCTCTAATGTACGGATGTTACGGCCTTCACGACCGATGATCCTTCCCTTCATTTCATCACTTGGAAGCTGCACCACAGAAATTGTTGTCTCGGATACATGATCTACTGCACATTTCTGAATTGCATTGACTACATATTCCTTGGCTTTCTTGGATGCCTCTTCCTTGGCTCTGTTCTCAAGCTCCTTGTAGAGTCTTGCAACATCAACCTTTACGTCATCTTCTACAGATTTCAGTAATTCTTCTTTTGCCTGTTCGGAGGTAAGACCTGAAACTCGTTCCAGTTCCTGTACTCCTTTTTCCTCAAGTTCATTTACTCGTTTTTCTTTTTCTTGTAACTCGTTAAATTTCGCTGTACATTCCAGCTCACGCTTCTCCACTGCATTCGCTTTCTTATCAACAGATTCCTCTTTTGATAATACTCGTTTCTCATATCTCTGCAGCTCGTTTCTCCGTTCCTTGGTTTCCCTTTCCAGTTCATTTTTAGTTCGCAGAGATTCTTCCTTTACCTCAAGTAAAGCTTCACGTTTCTTCGTCTCTGCTGCTTTCAATGCTTCATCAAGAATGTTCCTTGCCTTATCCTCTGCTGTACCTATGACTTCCGCATCCTTGCGTACTTTCTTGTCAACAGCAACCTTGCAAGTAACAGGAACTGCAATAAGTAGCGTGACTACCACAGCGACAATTACACCAATGATCGTGCTTGCCACAGGAGCACCTCCTTATTTAGTTTTCATTGTACAAATACAACAATACAAGTTTAGCTGTTTTTCACATTTATGTCAAGTTTTTCTCATGAAAAAGCAGATTTTGGTCTTTTCCTTTAAAATACCTCCGGCAGCGAAAGTTTCTTCATATATCGTGTTTCACACGGATATTCATCTCTTCCAGAGTTCGGGAAATGTCCTCATATTTAAACGCCCTTCTTCCAAGGTAGCCATACAATCTTCGCATCTGCCCCTCATCAAGCTCTGTATCCGGCTGGTATTTCTTCTCAATGGTCTTACGGAGAACTGCCCTCTCATCCGGTGCAAGAAGCTCTTCCATCTCCTCCCAGGCTTCCAGTGCAGTCTGACGGTCCACACCCTTCATCTGCAGCTCTGTCAGGATCTTCTGGCGGCTCCTGGATTCTATGCGGAATGAAATATAGGTTCTTGCATAACGGGCATCATTGATATAGCCGTAGGATTTCACATAGGCTATGGCATCCTCCACTGCTTCCGGAGAAAATTCGGCCTGACGGAGCTTGTCCGTCAGGCCTTTCTCTGTGCGGTCCATATGTTCCAGAAGACGCATAGCTTTTTTTCTTGCACGGTTTCGTTCTTCGGGATTCAACATGGATTACTCTTCTTCCTCTGTATCTGCGGCCGGTGCTGCTGCCGCTTCTGTTGTCTCTGTTTCATCTGTCGGATCCAGGTGATAATGTACTCGCACTTTCTTCTCGATCTCATCACGAAGCTCCGGATGCTCCTTCAGAAACAGCTTGGCATTCTCACGTCCCTGACCGATCTTATTGCCCTCATATGCGTACCATGCACCACTCTTATTCACAATGGAGCACTCTGCTGCAAGATCCAGGATATCGCCCTCTCTGGAAATACCGGTTCCGAACATAATATCAAACTCTGCCTGCTTAAACGGCGGTGCAACCTTATTCTTAACGACCTTCACACGGGTATGGTTACCAACCATCTCGCCGCCCTGCTTCAGTGTCTCTACACGACGTACATCCATACGGACAGATGCATAGAATTTCAATGCACGTCCACCGGTTGTCGTCTCCGGATTACCAAACATAACACCTACCTTCTCACGGAGCTGGTTGATAAAAATAACCACACAGTTAGACTTGCTGATCACGGCAGTCAGCTTACGCAGTGCCTGTGACATCAGACGTGCCTGCAGACCTACATGACTGTCTCCCATATCACCCTCGATCTCGGCCTTCGGAACAAGTGCCGCAACGGAGTCTACGATCACGATATCTACTGCGCCGGAACGCACCATAGTCTCTGTGATCTCCAGTGCCTGCTCACCGTTATCCGGCTGGGAAATATAGAGGTTATCAATATCCACACCGATGCTCTTGGCATAGACAGGATCCAGCGCATGCTCTGCATCGATAAATCCTGCGATTCCGCCTCTCTTCTGTACCTCTGCAACCATATGTAAAGCTACAGTTGTCTTACCACTGGATTCCGGTCCGTAGATCTCCACGATACGTCCCTTTGGAACACCGCCCACTCCAAGAGCGATATCAAGGCTCAGGCAGCCGGTAGGAACTGCTTCTACCTGCATATGGGAACTGGAGTCTCCGAGCTTCATGACAGAGCCTTTACCGAACTGCTTCTCAATATTTCCAAGGGCTGCCTCCAGCGCCTTCTGCTTCTCTTCACTGATCATCCTGTGATTCTCCTATTCTTTATTCTCTTCTATGATACGGTTTCTTTTTTTCGAACCTTTGTTCGTGTTTTCTGTATTACATAGTATTATAAAACGGCACGATTGTCAATAAGAGACTTCAAAATCACCCTGTTTTTTTGCTGACACAATACCTCAAAATCCGACATATCACTTCCTTGTTCCTGCTTCCCGGAGATATGCTTTCGTTTTTTGCAAACTTACGGAGCATCTGTGGTATACTGTTCTTATATACTTTATCATCAGAGAAAGGACGCTATTCATATGAAAGCATACCAGAGACTTTTGTCTTACGTAAAAATATTTACACCCAGCAATGAAGAAAGCACTTCTTCCCCATCTTCCCACTGTCAGTTTGATCTGGCACATGCTCTCGTGACAGAGCTTCATGAGCTGGGAATCTCCGATGTCACACTGGATGAGCACTGCTATGTCTACGCGCACATCCCGGCAACCGAAGGACTGGAACACTGCCAGACCTTGGGCTTTATCGCACACATGGACACAGTATCCGATTTCTGCGACCATCCTGTCACTCCCGTTATCACAGAAAATTATGACGGAAAAGATCTCCCACTTGGCACAAGCGGAAGGATTCTTTCCCCGGAAATGTTCCCTCATCTTGCTTCTCTGAAAGGCAGAACTCTGATCACTTCTGACGGAACTACAATCCTCGGTGCAGATGACAAGGCCGGTATCGCAGAGATCCTTACAGCTCTGGAGCAGCTTTTTGCAGAAAAAATCCCTCACGGCCCTCTTTCCGTTGCTTTTACACCGGATGAAGAGATCGGCATGGGAACTGCACATTTCGATGTAAAAAAATTCGGTGCCGATTTCGCCTACACCCTGGACGGAGATACCGAAGGTGAGATCCAGTACGAAAATTTTAACGCCTGCGGCGCAAAAGTCGTCTTTCATGGCATCAATGTTCATCCCGGCTCCGCCAAAAATACCATGGTCAATGCTTCCCTTGTTGCCATGGAGTTCAATTCCATGCTTCCGGACTGTGATACGCCACGTAACACCGATGACTATCAAGGTTTCTTCCATCTGCTTTCCATGAAAGGTGATGTTTCACAGGCCGAACTTCAGTATATCATCCGCGATCACGATGCCAATACTTTCGCTTTCCGCCAGAAAACCATGAAGCATATCGCCGAACTTCTCAACAAAAAATGGGGAGAAGGTACTGTAGAACTTACCATCACCCAGCAGTACCGCAATATGAAAGAGATCATTGATACCTGCCCGTGGCTGATCTCCCTTGCAGAAGAAGCCTGCCGCTCCTGTGATGTCACACCGCTCATTCTTCCGATCCGTGGCGGCACAGACGGTGCCCAGCTGAGTTTTCTCGGACTTCCCTGCCCGAATCTCGGAACCGGCGGACATGCTTATCATGGTCCTTATGAGCATATCACAGTGGAAGGTATGGATGCAGCTGTAAAAGTCGCTCTGCAGATCATAAAACTTTTTGCCCAAAAACAGTTCTAAAAATCTCGACATATTTTTTATGCAAAAAAATGCCCGCAGAACCTTCAGATTTTTTATCCTCTGAATGTTCCACGGGTATTTTTATTTTCAGATGATCTTCATCATTCTCGCAAGCTTCTTCATATAGCTTCCGCCAGGCATCATACCCAGCTCTTCTTCACTTGGCCTGCTTACAAACAGATATACAACAAAATATACGATCACTGCCAGGATCACAGAAATTCCAAGACAGATGATATTGGAATGAATCAGCGCATACAGTCCGTAATATACCACACCTGCAGCCACTCCCATAGGAATGGAAGCCAGGAACGGACTTAAGTAAGCACTTCTCCACGGATTCTTATAGCCCATATATTTCTTGATCGAGCGGTCATTGAGAATGCACATCACTACTGCATATATGATCTGTGCAATAACGATCGTATAAACTCCAAGATTCGTAAATACCAGAAGCAGTGCCATTGCGATCACATCCGCTACCAGAGCGATCGCTGCATGGATCATCGGAAGCTTTGGCTTGCCGATTCCCTGAAGCACACCGTTGGTAATGTTGGAATTACCGTTAAGGATAATGGTGACTCCTCCCAAAATCAGAAGCTGTCCGCCCACACCATTGGTTCCCGGGAAGATCAGTCTTGTGACCGGTCCGGAAAGAACAGCAAGTCCTACAGCAGCCGGAATGGAGATCAGCATACTGATCCAGGTAGCCCGGTCTGTTTTTCTATTGGCACCCTCGATATCATGCATGGCATAATGTGCGGAAACCTCCGGGATCATGGAAGTCGGTGCTGTACTCGCCAGCGTCAGAGGAATATTGATCAGCGTCATATAATATCCGTACTCGGAATACAACGTCTGGATCACATCTTTGGCTGCGCCCTTGATATCCATAATTCCGGAATACATATAGCTGTTGATATATCCGTTTACATTATAGATGAACGCACTTAAGATGATCGGCATGATAATGAGCACGATATTGCTCATAACATGACCCATACTCTCATTTACGGAATGATGGTCATTGGCGATCCTTTTCCGGATGATCTTGCGGTTCACTGCATAGACGATGAGCATAAAGATCAGAGCGGAAGCCACACCTGCACCGGTACCCATTGTTGCACCGGCAGCGCCCCATCTGTGTACCAGATCTGCATCTCCTGTGGCAGAAAAATGCCTGATAAATACATTTGACATGAGAAGTGCAAATGTCGCCACAAAGATCTGCTCAATGATCTGTGAGATCGATGTCGGCATCATATTCCGGTATGCCTGGAAATATCCTCGGAACACGCCACAGAGACCGGACATAAAGATCGTAGGTGCAAGCATCTGTAATGCCAGACGGGCATTCGCCATACTGTCAGGCACCAGGATTCCCGCGCCAAACACACAGATCAGTGCCACGATCCCGCCGGCAACTGCCGCGTAGATCAGAGCCCCGTAAAATACCTTCTGTGCATCCTTATATCTGTGAAAAGCGATCTTCTCAGCCATGATCTTGGACACAGCCTGCGGAATACTGAAAGACGCGATCATCAAAAGAATGAAATATACATTCTGTGCAAACTGGAAAAGTGCAAAGCTCTGGCTTCCCAGTGTTGTTGAAAGCGGGCTCTTGTACAGCATTCCGATAATTTTGGAGATCAGCGCCGCAACCATAAGGAAGGACGCGTTTTTCACAAGTGTATTATCGTTTTTTTTACCCATTTTATTTTCCTTACTACTAAATATTTTCAATCTGCCAGTCAATCGGTTCTTCACCGTTGGCTTTCAGAAATTCATTGGCCTTGCTGAAGTGCTTGCATCCGAAAAATCCTCTGTAAGCAGAAAGAGGACTGGGATGTGGTGCCTCCAGTATCAGATGCTTCGGATTGTGAAGCATGGATGCCTTCATCTGGGCAGGCCTTCCCCAGAGAAGAAATACGATCGGACGGTCCTCCTCATCCAGGATCCGGATCGCAGCGTCTGTAAACTGCTCCCAGCCGATTCCTCTGTGGGAGTTTGCCTGATGGGCACGGACAGTCAGCACGGTGTTCAGAAGAAGCACACCCTGTTTCGCCCATTTTTCAAGATTGCCGTTATTCGGGATATAGCAGCCCATATCATCCTCAAGCTCTTTATAAATATTTACCAGTGACGGCGGTGTCTCCACACCTTTTTTTACAGAAAAACAAAGTCCATGCGCCTGTCCGTCATTGTGATAGGGATCCTGTCCCAGGATCACCACCTTCACCTTGTGAAGCGGCGTAAAATGAAACGCATTAAAAAGATCCTCCGGTGGCGGAAAAATCTTTCTTGTTCTGTATTCTGTCATTACTGTCTTATAAAGCTTGGCATAGTACGGCTGATGAAACTCGCCCTTCAGCGCCTCCTGCCAGTCTCCTGCTATAGGAGCCATATCCTTCACCTCTCATCCAGCTCTTTATCTTCTCACTGAGATTCCTTTTTCCGCAAGATAATCCTTGACTTCACGGATCTCCAGCTCTTTGTAATGGAACAGAGATGCGGCAAGTGCTGCATCTGCTCCTCCTTCTGTCAGGGCATCATAAAAATGCTCCAGGGTTCCTGCTCCGCCGGAAGCGATCACAGGAATGGAAACTGCGTCTGCAACAGCCCTTGTAAGTGCGATATCGTATCCCGCTTTCGTTCCGTCACAGTCCATACTTGTAAGCAGGATCTCACCTGCACCAAGTTCTTCCACCTTCTTCGCCCATTCAAGAGCATCGATTCCTGTATCCAGTCTTCCGCCATGCTTGTAGATATTCCAGCCGCCATCCTCTCTTCTCTTGGCATCAATGGCAACTACCACACACTGGCTTCCGAATTTCTGTGCAGCCTCGCTGATCAGCTCCGGACGGTCGATTGCAGCAGAATTAACAGAAATCTTATCTGCACCTTCACGGAGCAGCTTACGGAAATCATCCACTGTACGGATTCCTCCGCCTACCGTAAACGGAATAAATACATTCGCTGCAACGGCTCTTACCATGTCAACTACAGTATCTCTCTCCTCACAGGAAGCTGTGATATCCAGAAAAACAAGCTCGTCCGCACCGGCTGCGTCATACGCCTTCGCGATCTCCACCGGATCTCCGGCATCCTTCAGATCAACAAAATTAACGCCCTTCACTACCCGGCCTTTGTTCACATCCAGGCATGGAATGATTCTTTTTGTAAACATGATTATGCCTCCTCCTTTCCGGTGCCTGCCTCAAGTGCTGCAAAATTCTCAAGAATCTTCAAGCCCCACCGGCTGCTCTTCTCCGGATGGAACTGGCATGCAAATACATTTCCTTTTTCTACTGAGGCATGGATACAGGTACTGTAATCTGTGGTCGCCTTCACGATCTCTTCCTCCTCTGCCTGCAGGTAATAGGAATGTACAAAGTAAACGTATGTGTTCTCCGGAATATCTTTAAATAATCTTCCATTATTCTGAAGATGCAGGGAATTCCATCCCATATGAGGGATCTTAAGTCCCGGACTTGGCGGAATACGCAGGATCTTTCCTTTCAGGATTCCAAGTCCCTCAACTCCCGGAGTCTCATCACTGCTCTCAAAAAGGAGCTGCAATCCAAGGCAGATTCCAAGGAACGGTGTTCCTTTCTCCACGATCTCTTTTATTACCGGGACAAGTCCGTACTTATGAAGATTCTCCATGGCATCGCCAAAGCTTCCCACACCTGGAAGAATTACCTTATCTGCTTTCAGAAGCACCTGGGGATCTCTTGAGACAACGGTCTCCTGTCCCAGATACTGAAGTGCTTTTTCCACACTTTTTATGTTACCTGCGTCATAGTCAATGATTCCTATCATAATAATGCTTCCTCCTGCTTTATCGTATCTCGATCGAATTCCTCTCACACGTCGATTTACATTGTCTAAGTATAACGCAAAAACAGACGGTTGCAAAGACTTTTCTCTGCATGCCGCCTGTTTTTCTGTATAACTGATCCGAGGTTCTTCCTCTTATCAGTGACTTATTTTTTACTTTCGATCCAGTGTAAACCAGAATTCCACACCATTGTCAAAATTCTGCACACCATATTCCTGGTTCATGCTCTCCATGATTGCCTTTACGATAGAAAGTCCGATACCACTTCCGCCATACTCTCTTGTTCTGGCCTTATCCACCTTGTAGAATTTGTTCCAGAGGTTCGGTACATCTGCCTCCGGAATCGGAGTTCCTGTATTAAACACTGTTACTTTCACACGGCTGTCCTTGTCCAGAAGCTTGATCTCGATCTCCTTATCTCCATCCAGATGGTTCAGTGCATTGCTCACATAGTTTGTAACGACCTCCTCGGTCTTAAATTCATCTGCCCATACATAGACCGGTTTTTCCGCATCAAAGATCACCTTTGCTTCTTTCTGTCCGATCATGATATTCATTGTCTGGAGCACACCACGGATCAGGGATACGATGTCAAATCTCTCCATCACTACTGCATCCTTGCCGGATTCCAGCTGATTCAGTGTAAGAAGGTTCTTCACCAGCTTGTTCATCTTGGCAGCCTCATCCATGATCACATCGCAGTAGAACTCTCTGCTCTCGGGATCATCGGAGATATTCTCTTTCAGGCCTTCCGCATATCCCTGTACCAGCGCAATCGGTGTTTTCAGCTCATGGGAAACATTGTCCAGAAATTCCTTTCGCATCTTGTCGATCTTGATCTTATCTTCAATATCTCTCTGCAGCTCATTGTTGGCAGATTTCAGCTCACTGATAGTATTCTCCAGCTGTGTGGACATCCGGTTAAAATTATCTCCCAGAACATCAATCTCATTGCCCACATTACTCTTATATCTGGCTTCAAAATCCAGATCTGACATTTTTCTGGAAAGCTCGGTAAGCTCACTGATCGGTCTGGTGATCCGCTTGGTCACAAGCATGATCATGATTCCGCTTAAGATAATGATTGCCAGTCCCACCACAAAATAAAACTTATTGGAAATATTCGCACTTTCACGGATGCTCTCCAGTGGTGTCCTTATGATAAAATAGTGATCCTCTCCAAGCGTTCCCCAGCATTCCACATAGTCCATTCCGGAGAAACGATCATGAGACTGCTGAATCGTATAATCGTCCTCTTTTTTCAGAACACGGCTTTTTCCGCCGTCCTCATCCAGATCATATACATAGCCGAACAGCTTGCTCTGAAGCATCTTTTCGTTCTCGCCCCAGGAAAGCCAGCTGGTATTGCTGCTGTCCACAATGACCCAGGAAAGATTGTTTTTGGAGCTGACCTGCTGGATCGCATCCGGGATGCTCTCAGATCCTTCTGTTTCATTACTGTTCATCATTTTATCGATATCAGTACATTCCAGAGTATCCCGAAGCTCCATCAGTACATCCATCTTTTTGGAAACATAATATTTTTCCAGAAATACCCCGTTAATCACAGTGATCGTCAGAATGGACAGAAACAGAAGTCCGATAAAATACGCTGTAATCTGATGGCGGAGACTGTGGATCTTTTTTGGTTTTTCTTTCGGCTTTTTCATTCTCCTACCTCAAACTTGTAGCCCATTCCCCAGACAGTTTTAATGTATTCACCTTTATCTCCCATCTTGCTTCTCAGCTTCTTTACATGGGTGTCAATGGTTCTGGCATCTCCGAAGTAATCATAATTCCATACAGAATTGAGGATCTTTTCTCTGGAAAGAGCAATTCCCTCATTTTCCAGGAAATACGTAAGAAGTTCAAATTCCTTAAAGCTCAGATCCATAGGATTTCCGTCTACTGTAGCCTGATGCGCCGCCTTGTCGATCACGATACCGCCTGCGGAAAGCACATCGTCCGGATTGCTCTGACCGGTTCTTCGAAGAATTGCCTCTACACGTGCCACCAGGATCTTAGGGCTGAATGGCTTGGAAATATATT
>OLNJ01000803.1_pt1 | contig 21795 bp, 24 predicted proteins | sample 1672191 | NCBI WGS metagenome assembly OLNJ01 (sample SAMEA3136657, study PRJEB25190) | human gut metagenome | biome: human gut; feature: human-associated habitat; material: faeces | place: Austria | collected 2013 | reverse complement strand
TTTGATGCCATAAAAAAGGCGTTGCTTAGTTAGCAACACCAAATATTATAGAACCAAAAGAAGTTCAAAAAATTAATCTAATAAATTCAATATTTCAAAAATTGCATCAAAGAACTGACAGATTTTACACTTCTTTTCCGATACAATTTAGTTATAGGAAATGGTATGAGAAAGGAGGAGCAATTATGTATATTGATCTTTTCATTATTCAAAACTTAATTTATGATTATTTAATTTTAACGGGCGTTGCGATTCTTACCGATGAAGAGTTTCAATATTCGAGACTATTAGTAGGATTGAGTGTTGGATTACTACTAAGCACCTTCTTGTTTACAATAGACATTACCTTTTTGATTGGCTTGGTTCCATTTGTTATGATTTGGATCGTCTTTAAAAAACAGCCAGTTAAGAAATATGGTACAAAAGTTTTATACTTTTATTGTTTGAGTATGATTTTAAGTGGAAGTATTTATTCGATTGCTCATTTTATTAAATTTGAAATGACGATTATTCCATATATTATTTCACTTTTTATCATTTCAGTTTTTATTACGATATGCTATATTCTCAAAGTAAGGTGGATAGGGGAACAACAAACGATTCAACAATTTACTTATTCTGTTAAAATATTTTGTGGAGAAAAAGAGATTAAAGGGACTGGATTTGTAGATACCGGAAATCATTTATTAGATGAAAAAACGCGGCAAGCAATTATGATAATGCCAAAAATAAAATTAAGTGGAAATTCGATTCTTGAATTTTTAAATGAACGGAATATTTCTTATTGGTATACACATTATTCTGTTATCAATGAAGAGGATCAATTATTATTAGTTTTTCGGCCAACGTTATTACTCATTGATAATCAAGTGGTTCATAATGTGTTAATTGGGGTTATTGATAATACTTTTATTGATTACGATTTTTTATTACAACCTAAAATGGTTCAAAATATATAAGTTTGTTAGGAGTTAAAAAAGGGGGAAGTAAGATGCATCATTTAATTAATTGGGTCATAGCGCTTATTGAAAGGTTGTTTAAACGTAAAAATAAATATGTCAACTATATTCGTGGAAATGAAACACTTCCTGAACCATTATCAAAAGACGAAGAATTTAATGTCTTAACAAGATTTCAAGGTGGAGATGAACGAGCTAGACAGACGCTCATCGAACATAATTTGCGTTTGGTTGTCTATATTGCGAAGAAATTTGAAAGTTCGGGTGTTAATCTTGAAGATTTAATTAGTATTGGGACGTTAGGGCTAATAAAAGGGGTTCAAACGTTTAAAATGGACAAAAATATTAAACTAGCGACTTATGCCTCACGATGTATAGAAAATGAGATTTTAATGCATCTTAGAAAAACGAATCGAATTCGAAATGAAGTATCGTTAGATGAACCGCTCAATGTGGATTGGGATGGAAATGAATTACTGCTGTCAGATATATTGGGGACAGAGGAGAATGAGGTTTATAAAGATATTGAAGAAGATGTTGAAAGACAGCTTGTGTTTGATGCTATTAATCGCTTAAAACGTCGTGAACGAGAAATTATGTATATGCGTTTTGGTTTGTGTGGGGAAGACCCTTTGACACAAAAAGAAGTTGCACAAAAGCTAGACATTTCACAGTCTTATATTTCAAGATTAGAGAAAAAGATAATTGATAAAATTAGAAAAGAAGTTTTAAAAACAAAGTGACTTGTCGAAAAAACACACACAATAATTAGCTAATTTATGAATGATTTGGTCTGATGTTGCTCATACTTTTCAGTAGATACAACTGTAATTGTAATGCAACTAGGAGGGGCCATCATGTCAAAACATAAAGTAGATATCGTAGGAGTTGACACAGCTAAGTTAGAAGTATTAAGTAATGCGGAAATGACCGAATTGTTTAAAAGCTTTCAAAATGGAAATGTAGAGGCCAGAGAAAGTTTAATCAAAGGAAATTTGCGGCTGGTGTTAAGTATTATTAAAAAATTTAATCATCGTGGTGAAAATCTTGATGATTTATTTCAAGTCGGATGTCTAGGTTTAATGAAGGCGATTGATCACTTTGATTTATCACATGAAGTCAAGTTTTCAACGTATGCCGTCCCTATGATTATCGGTGAAATCAGACGTTATTTACGCGATAATAATTCATTACGTGTATCTCGCTCTTTAAGAGATACGGCGTATAAAGTATTACAAGTTAAGGATCAACTTTCAATAGAACTCCAACGAGATCCAACGAACGAAGAAATAGCAGCAGCTATAGGAGTCGAACCTATTGACGTTGTGTTATCAGTGGAGGCTATATCCGATCCCGTTTCAATCTTTTCTCCAATCTATAATGATGGAGGCGATACGATTCATTTAATAGATCAAATAAAAGATGATAGTATTACTGACGATAAATGGAGTGTTAAATTAATGTTGGAAGAAGGATTTAAACGCCTTGGAAAACGTGAAAAACGAATTATACATGACCGTTACTTTATGGGAAAAACCCAAATGGAGATAGCTGCCGAGATTGGTATTTCTCAAGCACAAGTTTCAAGATTAGAGAAAAATGCATTACAAGTCATGGAAGAAATGATGAAAAGTTAAAATAGATGGGAGTCCCCATCTATTTTTTTATGGTGATCACATATTTAGTCTCCTTTCTTCATAATATGAATTGATAGAAAGAAAAGGTGGGATCAAGGTGAAAGATAGTATCATGACATTAAGCGATATAGAAGAGAAAGATGTCATCAATGTGGTAACGGGCGAGAGAATCGGATTTGTATCTAGTTTGAAAATTGATACAAATTCAGGACAGATTATTGCGATTACGGTTCAACCATCGATGCGATTTATGAGTTTTTTTTCAAAGGATGATGAAGCAGTGGTTGTTCCTTGGAATCAAATTTTAAAAATTGGGGAAGATGTAATTATTGTTAATGTGACTCAAAGCATTACACAATACTAGGAATTGGAGAGGACTTCTTTAAAAAAAATTTCCATTCATAATGAATTATGGTATAATTTATAATATCATGCAGTAATATTGGAAGTTGACAGGTGAATAAGATGAATATTGAAAAAAACGTTGAACAAGTCCAACAAGATATTCAGGCATGTCAGCGCGATCGCGAAAAAGTTCGTATTGTTGCTGCCACAAAATATGTAAATGTTGAACAGATGAAAAGGCTCTATGATTGCGGAATTACTATCATGGGAGAAAATAGAGTGGATGCCCTTCTTGAAAAAAAAGCGCAATTACATTTGCCAATTGAATGGCATTTCATCGGAACGCTTCAATCACGGAAAGTAAAGGAAGTCATTAATGAGATCGATGTTTTACATTCTCTTGATCGTCTTTCTTTAGCAAAGGAGATTGAAAAGTATCGCGATAAGCCATTAAAGTGTTTAATTCAAGTGAATATTAGTGGTGAAAAGACTAAGCATGGGTTAGCCAAAGATGAAGTGGTCACATTTATAGAACAATTAAATTCGTTTTCTAAAATTGAGGTTATTGGATTAATGACAATGGCACCAAATACAGAGAATGAACTGACTCTCAGAAGATGCTTTAGTGAATTAAAACAATTACAACTTGATTTAGAAAAAAACTATAAATCGTGTCAAGAACTTTCAATGGGGATGAGTAATGATTATTTAATTGCGGTAGAAGAAGGGGCGACTTATGTCCGTCTAGGTTCAATTTTATTTCAAGACTAGTAAGAGATGAAGCCTTTATAAATTAATGATTCTAGGAGGAGTAGAAGTATGAGTTTTAAAGACAAGTTCAAATCAATTATTGGAATCGATGAAGACGAATATGAAATGGAATTTGAAGAGGAAGAGGAAATTGAAGAGCCAGAAGTTTTAAAACCAATTCCTGCAGCAAAGCCAGTATTAACGGCTATTCCAAACCAATCTAATCATTCAAATAACAAAGGGAAAAGTACTGTGATGACAATGAATAAAGAGTTAAATAAAGCAAATTTAGATAGCAATTTAAATAAAGTGATTATTCGTGAACCAAATGAATATTCTGATGCACAAGATATTGCAGATTGCTTAAAAGATAATTATCCAGTATTTATCAATTTACAGCGATTAGAAAAAGCACAAGCAAAACGCGTTGTTGATTTCTTAAGTGGAACCATCTATGCCATTGATGGGGATATTAAACGCGTGGGAACAAACTTATTCTTATGTACACCTCGAAATGTAGAAACGGAAGGACAAGTCACTGTTCAAGAACTACAACAAGATATTGAGGAGTAATAAATTATGGGAAACATCGTCTATTATTTAAGTCTTGTTTTGCGATTTTATGAGACCATGATGCTAATTTATATTATTATGAGTTGGGTTCCAGAAAGTCGCCAAACGCAGTTAGGACGCGTTTTAGCAAGTTTTGTTGAGCCATATTTATCTATTTTTAGAAAAATCATACCACCTATTGGAATGATTGATTTTTCTCCAATCGTGGCCTTTATTGTTTTAGATATCGCCATGCAAGGATTATTTAGACTGTTTTAGCCATGTTAGAGCATTTTAATAAGCATGAGCATCAATTCGTATTAAAGGTATCGGATTGGGTTAATCAAGTCTACTATAGTCACAAAATAAAAACAACCAAATTTCTAACCCTTCGTGAACAAGAAATTGTTCAGATGTTAGTCAACCAAAACAGTGAAGTCCGAGTCAGTTTTGAAGGTGGCTTTCAAAAGGCTGAGCGAAAGCGTGCAATCCTATATCCTGATTATTTAAAGTTAAATAATCTCAGTCAGTATGTGAAGGGTTATGAAATTGAGTATAATCAAAAATTAGTTACCTTAAAACATCCACAAATTCTAGGTTCTTTAACTGCTTTAAATATTGATCGCTCATTGATTGGAGATATTGTTATCCTATCAAATGGAAGAATTTATTTAGCAATATGTGAAGAATTTTCAGAATTTTTTCTCCAACATTTTCATAAGGTAGGAAAACATTCAATTTTAATCAAAGAATCTTCAATTTCCCAGTTTGAAAAAATCGATCAGGAAGATGAATTTGAAATCATTATTAGTTCGATGCGTTTAGATGTCATTGTGGCTAGTTTAATGAAAGTTTCGCGTTCACAAGTCCATGAGTATATCATGCAAGCCGGGGTTAAAGTTAATTGGGTGATTGAACAAAATCACTCACGTATTTGTCAAATTGGAGATGTCTTGTCAATTAAACGACATGGACGATTTAGATTAAAAGTTTTAAAAAGTCGAACTAAAAGTGAACGATTTGTAATTATTGTCGGGAAAACCGTGTGATAGGGGGAACAAAATGACACCAGCTGAAATGTTGAAAAGTCAAATGAAAAAATCGTGGGGACGATTTTCAGATGAGGAGTTATATCGTGTTTTCTGTTTATTAATTGAGCAAATTGAAGCCTTAGAAAAGCAGAATAAGTCGTTGAAAAAAGAGATTCATGCGATGCAAGAAAGTTCTGAACAACAAATGAAATCAGAGCTTGCGCAAATCGAGCTTTTAAAAACTCATGCTAAACGTGATGCGATGAAAATTATCCAAGAAACTGAGAAAATTTCGCAAGTAATTATTAATCAAGCTGTCCAGGATGTAGAAAAAATTACAGAAGAAACAGCCTTGTTTGAACGACAACAATTACAAATTAAAAATGAGTTAATCGACTTTTTAAACTCGAAAATTGAAGATATTAAAAATTGTTGGGGAAAATGTTAAAAATGTATTGATTTTTTAACTTAAATTCTTTAAAATTTAAGTCAAATATAGTGAATATGAGCGATGATTGGACCATGCTATTTTTTCCTCTTTTTTTTAGCGAGTCGGTGTTGGTGAAAGGCCGATAAAAATGATGAAATAGAATCAGCCAGGAGCTTTCATGTGAATTAAAACATGACGTATACTATGCGATAAATAGTTTGAGGCAATAAGAGGAAATCCTTTTGTTGTAAATTAAGGTGGTACCACGAACTTTTCGTCCTTATGTGACGGAAAGTTTTTTTTATTGTCTTAAACTATTTGATGGATAAATCAAAAAGGAGTTGTCGACATGGAATTAAAAGAGACATTATTAATGCCTAAAACAGATTTCCCAATGCGTGGAAATCTTCCAAATCGTGAACCACAAATTGAACAGTCGTGGTATGATGAAAAATTATATGAGAAAGTGTTGGAAAAAAATCAAGATAAAACACCTTTCGTTTTACATGATGGACCACCTTATGCCAATGGAAATATTCATATGGGGCATGCATTAAATAAAATTTTGAAAGATTTTGTTGTGCGTTTTAAAAATATGGATGGATATTACGCACCATATATTCCAGGATGGGATACACATGGTCTTCCAATTGAGCAAGCATTAACGAATAATAAAAAAGTGAATCGTAAAGAAAAAACGGTGGCTGAATTCCGCGAATTATGTAAAGAGTACGCTCTTGAACAAGTAGAAGGTCAGAAGACACAGTTTAAACGTTTAGGGGTACTTGGTGACTGGGATAACCCATATATTACATTACAAAAAGAGTATGAAGCACAACAAATTTTAGTTTTCGGAAAAATGGTGAAGGAAGGGTTAATTTATAAAGGATTAAAGCCAATCTACTGGTCACCATCTTCAGAAACAGCTTTAGCTGAAGCGGAAATTGAATATCATGATAAAAAATCGCCATCTATCTATGTGGCATTTAAAGTACAAGATGGAAAAGGTATTTTAGCTGGAGATGAAGAATTTGTTATTTGGACAACAACTCCTTGGACCATTCCAGCGAACTTAGGAATCTGTGTGAATGCTGATCTTGAGTATGTGACAGTGGCTGTTAATGATCGCAAGTTCATTGTCGCTAAAGAATTAGTTGAGTCATTATCAAAAGAATTAAACTGGGAAACTTATGAGATTTTAGCAACTTATAAAGGGTCAGACTTTGAATATATGACAGCTAAACATCCATTATTTGATCGTGAATCATTATTAATTTTAGGAGATCACGTTACATTAGATGCCGGAACAGGGCTTGTTCATACTGCACCAGGTCATGGTGAAGATGACTTTAATGCAGGGCGTAAATATAATTTAGAGGTCTTATGTCCAGTTGATTATCGTGGATACATGACAAAAGATGCGTTTGAGTTTGAAGGAATGTACTATGAAGATGCTAATAAAGCAGTTGGACAAAAGCTTGAAGAAAAGGGTGCACTTCTTGGATTAAAATTCATCACTCACTCATATCCACATGACTGGCGTACGAAAAAACCAATTATTTTCCGTGCAACAGAGCAATGGTTTGCTTCAATTGAAGCGTTAAAAGGTCAAATGATGGAGCAAATTAAAGAGGTGAACTGGTTACCGGCATGGGGAGAAGTGCGTCTAGGAAATATGATTAAAGATCGTGCTGATTGGTGTATTTCTCGTCAACGTGTTTGGGGTGTTCCGATTCCAGTGTTCTATGCTGAAGATGGTGAAGCCATTTTAGATGAATCAGTTATTAATCATGTCGCTAATTTATTCCGTGAAAAAGGATCAAACATCTGGTTTGAATTAGAAGCTGAAGAATTATTACCAGCAGGATTTACTCATCCAGGTAGCCCAAATGGAAAGTTCCGCAAAGAGACAGATATCATGGATGTTTGGTTTGATTCTGGTTCTTCTCACCATAGTGTGTTAGTTGAACGTGGATTACCATATCCAGCTGATTTATATTTAGAAGGGTCTGACCAATATCGTGGATGGTTTAACTCTTCATTATCAACAGGGGTTGCGATGACAGGACGTGCGCCATATAAAACAGTCGTAAGTCATGGATTTGTTTTAGATGGACAAGGACGTAAAATGTCTAAATCAATTGGAAATGTTATTGACCCATTAAAATTAATTAAAATTTACGGTGCAGATATCGTTCGTTTATGGGTAGCATCAGTTGATTACCAAGCAGACGTTCGTATTTCTGAAGATTTAATCAAACAAGTTGCTGAAAGTTATCGTAAAATGCGTAATACATTCCGTTTCTTACTTGGAAACTTATTTGATTTTAATCCTGAAACTGATTTAGTGGCTTATGAAGACTTAAATGAAGTGGATCAATTTATGATGATTCGTTTAAATGAGTTAACAAAAGAATTAAAATCAGCTTATGAAGAATATCGTTTTGATGACGTATTCAAAACAGTTAATAATTATATCTCAAATGATTTAAGTGCCTTCTATTTAGATTTTACGAAAGATATTTTATATATTGAAAAAGCAGATAGCCAAGCACGTCGTTCAATTCAAACCGTCTTATATCACCATGTGTATGACATGTGTCGCTTACTTGCACCAGTCATCCCACATACAGCGGATGAAGTGTATTCATATATTCCAGGACACACTGAAATTTCTGTTTACTTAACAGATATGCCAGTGGTTAAAGAATATGCGAATGCAGCTGAAGTGACGACAAAATGGAGTCAATTCTTATCATTACGTCATGATGTTTTAAAAGCATTAGAAGAAGCACGTAATCAAAAAGTGATTGGTAAATCATTAACTGCTTCATTACACTTATATCCAAATGCTGAGACTAAAGCATTATTAAACTCATTACAGGCAGATTTAAAACAAATCTTCATCGTATCTGAGTGTGTGCTTGAAGAGGGAGAGGCTCCTGAGGATGCTTTACAATTTGATGGATTAGCCGTTGTGGTTAAAGCAGCTGAAGGACATACTTGTGATCGTTGTTGGTTAGTGGTACCAGCTGCTAATGAGCAAGGAATTTGTCCTCGTTGTGCTGAAGTTATTGAAGCCTAATTAAATATGACCAAAAACCAATGAATCGATGTTTCGTTCATTGGTTTTTTTTGTTAGGTAGGTAAGATATTTCTATATAATCATGAGGATAAACCATACGATTTAACTGTCAGATATGGTATAAAAGGAGTGAGGAACGTTTGCTTGGAGGGGAAAAGATGAAGGCAATTATAAATGGTAAAATTATTTTAAATGATTCTATTATGGAACAAAAAATTATTTTATTTGAGGACAAAATCCTAGATATTACAGATGATTTACCGGATCAGGTGGACATTATAGATGCTAAAGGAGCTTATGTTGGAGCGGGATTGATTGATATTCATATCCATGGGGCAGGTGGGGCTGATGTCATGGATGCAAATGATGATACAATTGAGACGATTAGTCAACTGCTTGTTAAGTTTGGAGTGACGAGTTTTTTACCAACCACGATGACGATGAGTCAAGAAAAGATTGAATGTGCATTAAATCAAATTCGAATAGGCATGAATGGCCATTATAAAGGCGCTAAGGTTTTAGGGTGTCATTTAGAAGGACCATTTATTAGTGAGACGTATAAAGGTGCCCAAAACAAAGCGTTTATTCAAAAGCCTAATATGACATGGATTGAACCTTTTCAAGATGTGATTAAATTAATTACCCTTGCGCCTGAAGTTGATGAAGGTTATGAATTTATTAAAGCCATGAAATTAAAGACAGATATTAAATTGTCGATGGGACATACTTCAACGACGTTTGCAAAAGCCAAAGAAGCGATTCAACTTGGTATTTCACACGCCACACATACGTTTAACGGGATGTCTGGATTTAATCATCGCGAACCTGGAGCAGTAGGGGCTATTTTAATGTCTGATGTGAGTGCGGAGTTAATCGCAGATAAAATTCACGTTAATCCTGAAATTTTTGAATGGTTTTATCGGGTTAAAAGTGGAAATATAGTGTTAATTACGGACAGTATGCGAGCGGGCTGTATGCCAGATGGCGTTTATGATTTGGGAGGACAAGAAGTTATCGTTGAGAATGGAAGTGCAAGGCTTCGAACAGGATCTTTAGCAGGTAGTGTGTTAACTTTAAATAAAGCAGTGCGTAATTTTTATGAAGAAACCACGCTTTCTTTACCTGCTGTTTACCAATTAGCGTCTTTAAATGCCGCTCGTTCAATTGGAGTAGAGGATTGTAAAGGATCGATTGAGATTGGGAAAGATGCAGATTTAGTGATTTGGGATGAAGCGTTAGAAGCATTGGTGACGATTGTTGAAGGAAAAATTGTCTATGAGCGATAACATGACGAAAAAGGAGGAACGAATGTTCTTCTTTTTTTTCAACCTATGGCGCGTGACATACTACTATGTTATGTTTTGTATTGTGTATCACACTATAGTGGTTAGACGCATAAATTGGATGAAGAAGAGATAAACATTGAGGAGGGACTGAATGAATTCTCAATATAAAAAAGGGATTTTAGAACTTTGTGTACTTAGTTTAATTGAGCAAGAAGATTTATATGGATATGAGATTGTCCAACGAATTTCACCGCGCATTGAGGTGACAGAGAGTACGATTTATCCCTTATTAAGACGGTTAACAAAGGAAGGCTATTGCAGGACGTATATGAGAGATTCAAGTGAAGGACCCGCACGAAAATATTATGTGATAACGACAGTGGGAAAAAAACATCTCAGTAAAATGGTGGGGGATTGGAAAGTGTTTAGTTTAGAAGTTAATTATTTTTTAGAAGGAGTGAATGTGGATGAGTCACAAAACGAATTGGATTGAGGCATTAGAAAAAGAATTACAACTTTTGTCTGAAGAGGATCGAAGTGATATTATCCTAAATTATCAAGAGCAAATTAAGGCGATGCTCAATGAAGGGAAAAGTGAAGATGAAATTTTACAGCGACTAGGTTCACCAAAAGAAGTAGCAAAGGAAGTGAAATTGGCGTTAGGGATTGAACATCAAGAGAATCTGTTTGAAAAAATCGAACAAGGAGCAAATGAGGCGCTTAATTTTTTTGCTGATGTGGTGAGCCGTCAAGATTGTGAGGGAAAAAGGATGGGAGAAAAATTAATTTATTTAGCTTTATGGGGTGTTTTTTTTGTTGTCGGATTTGGAGTGATGGGGGTTGCATTTGGTTTAACGATTGGTGGGATTGTATTGTTCTTTGTTTCCTTTTTATTTAGCCAAGTAACGTGGTCAATCTTTTTCTTATTATTTAGCTTATCGATTTTAATTTTTAATAGTGGACTAGCTCTATTTTACGGTTTGTATCGAATGGGCCGTTTTTTAATCAGACCATTTTAATTTGAGAGGGGATTTGTTATGAAAAAAAATAGAATGGGTTTATATTTAATTTATTCATCAGTGACAGCTTTAGTTATTTTTATAGCAAGCATGATTTCCATGACAGTCTATGATATCAAGAAAATACCTGATTTGATTGATGATATCGCAGAAAGAATAGAAGGCTATGAGGGAGATATTTTCACTTATGATCATCTAGAATCCGAGCAGTTTGTGTCAAATTTACAGTTTAGACAAAGTGGAAGTGAAGAAGACTATTATCATTTAAGTACGTTTGATTTTGATTTAGCACAACCAATTGAACTAGAAACTGATGTGATGAACGCAGATGTAGTGATTCAATCGGTAGAAGGTCAGACATTAAGTGTTGAAATTTACACCAAAAAACCAAATCGTTTCCGTATTGAACAATCCATTTCGACCGTGACAGTTGAAGAAAAGAAAAAAAATCAACTGTTTTGTTTCTTTGGATGTGAGGAAAGTAAATCAAAAATTGTCATTAAGGCCCCTCAAAATGTCATGGATTATGAATTAGAGACCCTTAATGGCGATATTAAAATTTCAGGGATTGGACAAATTTTAGAAGTTAAGACCGTGAATGGAACGGTTGAACTCTGTGATAGTCAGTTTGTTGAGGCCATTTTAGAAACAGTGAATGGAAAAATTAAAGTTTTAGATAGTATCATAAACAACGAGAGTACGCTATCAGTTGTAAACGGAAGTCTTTTAGTTTCTAATTTAGAAAGTTCGTATATCGAAGCGGAAACAATTAATGGTGATTTTTCGATAACAGATTTAAAGGGAGAGGTATTAAACCTCTCCACAGTGAATGGGGATTTCAATTTGAAAAATATATACATGAGCTACATTGATGTGGATAAACTAAATGGAGAGGTAAGTTTAAAAAATGAAGATTTAAGTTATCAAATTAAATCTTTACAGCTATCAGGATTAAAGAAAAATCATGAAATAGAGGCAAATGTCTTGAAAATCAGTTATAATTAAAATAGGGATAAAAACTTATCTCCCAGTGGGCGATAGGTTTTTTTACTATCACATCAAAACGAATTAGGTTAATGTAATAGGAGGCTTTTTTATGCGTGAAAATTATTTAAGTTGGGATGAGTATTTCATGGGGATTGCATTACTATCTGCCATGCGTAGTAAAGATCCTCAGACTCAAGTTGGAGCTTGCATTGTAAATGAAGAACATCGAATTGTCGGAATAGGCTATAATGGGTTTCCACATGGATGTAAAGATGAAGAATTTCCATGGGAGCGTGAAGGAGAGTTTATAAATACGAAATATCCATACGTTGTTCATGCGGAACAAAATGCTATTTTAAACAGTACGACTAGCCTTAAACATTGTCGTTTATATGTTTCACTGTTTCCATGTCATGAATGTGCCAAATATATCATTCAATCTGGAATTAATGAAATTGTTTACATGAGTGATAAGTATGCTCATACAGACAGCACCCTTGCCTCAAAACGAATGCTTGATGCAGCGGGAGTTAAATACCGTCAAATGGCTGAGATTTCATTGAATGTGAACACGGCTAAATAGGGAAATTTTATATACAAAAATTGAATTGTTTGTTATAATGTTAAAATGTCAAAATAAAACGAATACTAAAGGAGTAGTGGAATAAATGTGGTTAATTATCGCCATTGTCGCTTTAACTATTGTGCTCGATCAAGTGACAAAATATTTAGTTGCCTCACAAATGACGATTGGTCAATCCATTCCGATTATTGATAACTTTTTATACATTACATCACATCGTAATGCAGGTGCAGCTTGGGGAATTTTTCAAGGAAAAATGATGTTTTTTTACCTCATCACATTAGCAGTTATCGCCGTTGTTATTGTGTGGATGACTCGCTTAGATATTAAAAAAGATAAATGGTTAATGATTGCCTTAGCCCTTATTTTAGGGGGAGCGGTTGGAAACTTTATCGATCGTGTGTTGTATCAACACGTTGTTGACTTTATTGACACGTATATTTTGGGTTATGATTTCCCAATTTTTAATATTGCAGATAGTGCCTTATGTATTGGAGTTGTCTTAATGGCGATTGATGCCATTTTAGATATGAAGCGTCAATAATCATAACATCAAACACTACAACTTAGTAAAATAAAGACGATTAAATTAAAGACAACCAAGAAAGTAGTAAATCCTTAAATGGCTTTTTTGCTTGTTGAAAGGATGGCGTTTATGGAACAAGAAAATATGATAGTAACAGAAGAATTAGTAGGTGTTCGTTTAGATAAAGTTTTAAATGAATCATTTGAGGATTATTCACGTTCTTATTTACAACAACTCATTAAAGAGGGACGTGTTTTAATTAATGGACAAGTGGCGAAAGCTAACTATAAATGTCGATTAAATGATCAAATTGAAATCAATATCCCAGAACCTGAAGTTTTAGACGTGATTCCAGAAGAGATGGATTTAGATATTGTTTATCAAGATGATTACGTGATTGTTGTTAATAAACCTGAAAATATGGTCGTACATCCCGCACCAGGAAGTATGAGTGGGACGCTTGTCAATGGATTGATGGCCCAAGTGACGGATTTATCAGGTATTAATGGTGTTTTACGTCCAGGCATTGTGCATCGTATTGATAAAGATACATCTGGTTTATTAATGGTTGCTAAAAACGATGTGGCACATGAATCTCTTGTGAATCAATTAGTTGAAAAAACAGTCACTAGACGTTATGTTGCCCTTGTACATGGGGTGATTCCTCATGATAATGGAACGATTGATGCGCCGATTGGCCGTGATCCTAAAGACCGTAAGAAGATGGCGGTAGTAGAGTCAGGGAAGCATGCGGTTACGCATTTTAAAGTGTTACAACGTTTTAAAGAGTTTACGTTAATTGAGTGTCGTTTAGAAACAGGTCGCACTCATCAAATTCGTGTTCATATGAGATATATTGGGTATCCATTAGCAGGAGATCCTCAATATGGTCCACGTAAAACAATTGGTGCAGAACATGGACAATTTTTACATGCTAAAGTTTTAGGGTTTGTCCATCCTAAGACCGAAGAGTATATGGAATTCTCGGCACCGATTCCAACATATTTTGAAGAGGCATTAGCAAATCTTCAAAAATAAGCTTAAATATAAGGTGATAAGAAAATGGAAAAGCAAGGTGTGATGAAGGAGATTCGCTTAGATATTCAAAGTGAACTAACCATGAATATCGTGAATTATTTATTAGTAGAAGAAAATTACATTTATGTTGGAAATGAAAAAGAAATTTGGTTAGAGAATTTATCACATCCAACGGTGCAGCTCATATATATTAATCAACGAAGTTTGTTTAATGAAATGCAAGCCTCACAACTCATGAAACAAATTGATCGAGTTCGTTCGCGTGTCAGACGTCGTTATTTGTTATGGCGTCTGAACGTGGTGATTTTAAATATAGATACGGCAAGTTGTCAATATTTTAGTAATGTAAAAGACTATGTTAAAATTATTGATATTCAGCGAGCAGACGATTTTACTCAAAATGAGGACATTAAACAATTTTACTCAAGTATTGAACGAGCGTCTTTGGAGCGTTCAATGAGTGAGTTGATTATTGAAATGCAACAAACATCGAAAGCTAAAGCTTTAAATGTAAGAAAAATGCTTGAGTTTCAATCTAAATCATTTGTGATTATTGGATTTTTAGCGCTTCTAGTCATCCTATTTTTAATGATTCAAATTCAACCGGTTAAAAATATTGGAACCGCTATCGAATTTGGAGCGAAATATAATCCATTAATTATAGCGGGAGAATATTGGCGCTTATTAACACCAAGTCTTATTCATTTACAATTATTCCATTTATTATTTAATGCTATTTTTATTTATCAATTTGGTAAAATAATTGAGCACCTATTTGGGTGGTGGCGACTCACTATTATCATCATTGGGTCTGCCTTTTTAGGAAATTTATTTAGTTTTGCTTTTATTGAAAATGTTTCTTTAGGAGCTTCTACCGTTGCTTATGGGTTACTCGGTGCCATGCTGTTTTTAGGAATTGAAAATAGAAAAATGTTTATGCATTTAGTAAAGGGAATGATTTTTCCCATTATGCTATTTTCAATTGTTTGGGCAATCATAGATCCAACGATTGACTTTTATGGTCATTTAGGAGGGTTTTTAGGAGGGTTCTTAATTGCTTCAATTTTAGGACTTCCAAAAACTAAACAGTATTTATCACGAACAGCGTTAGCAACTGCCACCTATGTGTTATTAGTGATGGGACTTTTTACACGTGGAACACTTTTAACACAGCAAACGGATTATTCTGACTATAATATGGCGTTAATCTATTATTATTTACAAAATAATGAACCTGAAAAAGCAGCCCATTTTATTGATAAATTAGATATTAAGTTAGAAGAAATAGTCAAATAAAAAGTATGAAAGTTTCAATTAGAACCTATTAGCTTACACTTGAAACAGTGTGTGCTTATAGGTTCTTTTATTTTATAAGATTTAAGTGGCAATCCATTTTGTATTCTTTAGCATCTTTTAACCCCAACGTAGAAATTGAGAATTTCAATCCCAATAGAGAAGGAAAGTTGTCGAATAAAAAAGATGAACTCTGTAGGATGCAGAATTCATCTTTTAACTGTCATTTAATTCGCCTTTTTATAAAAGATCAGATTATTTTCATCTCAACTCTTTTATTTGAGGTTCTATTTTAAAATTTTATTTGTATTCGCAAAGTGCCATTTTGTTAAAGACTGAAGTGTTTCTTTTCCATGAAGTTTAACAAATTTTCGTCCTGCGATGTCGACCGGAGCACCTGCACCTTTTGGTAGTTCAAATTGATATTTTTTACTCATAATTTGCATGTATTTAACAAATGAGGCGCGAGCTAAAATTGAGGCAGCTGCTACCGCTACGTGAACCGATTCGCCTTTTTGAATAAAGTGAAGGTTTTCGCTGACGATGGTTGGTTGTTTAGGTAATTTCTTTAAATAGTCATAGTACTTTGCTTCATTAACGAACTCATCCATTATGATGAAATCAGGAAGGGAAGGGAGTGACGTGGTTAATTTCAATAAAGCTTGATTATGGAGATAGGCTTTAATTGAGTTTGCATTCATTCCTTTTTCAACCATGAGGTTATATTTTTCATTAGGTAGAACGAGGCATTGATGGGGAATCATCGTTTCAATTTGATGAGCCAGTTGACAAATCTCAAGATCTTTTAATGCTTTTGAATCTTTAATTCCCATTTCTTGAAGAAAAGCTATTTGATCTTTTTCAACAGACGCACAACAAACCACAATCGGTCCGAAGTAATCTCCTGTTCCAACCTCATCACATCCAATTGCTGAAAGCATAGCAATGTTGCTTGGGAGGGTTGACTTTTTATTTAAAGTTGATTTTTTAGGAGTCGTTGAAGTAGGTGAAGCCTTTTGCCACTTGTTTGCTTCAATCTCAGGATTCACCCCTTGAAATACCACTTTTTTGCTTAGATAAGCCGTAATGGTACAAGAAGTGGTCTTTGCTTGAAAAAGAGTATGATTTGGAATTTTAATAATTTGTTTTTCGTAATATTGGTACATTTTTTCTAGTATTTGTTGCGATACTGTTAAGGTAATTGTTGAAGCCATAGGGTCACCGTCCATTTAAATGTATACTATGATTTTAACAGAATTTGTGTTAAAATAACATCGTTAAAAATTTTTGCAAATTTTTTTTGCTAAAGTGGAGTGAGATTAGTGAAACAAGCTATTCAGATATTAGAATTTAATAAGATTAAACAAACGATTGAGTCGTTGTGTGCTTGTTCGCTTGGACAAAAACGCGTGGCTTTATTAAAGCCAACGACGATTGAAAAAGATGTGGAGTATGGATTAAATCAATCAGATGAAGCCTTAAGAATTATTTACGCGTTAGGAGAGGCTCCACTAGGTGGGGTATCTGATATTTCAGAGGCGATTGCGCGTGCGAAGATTTCAGCGATTCTATCTTCACAAGAGTTATTAGCGGTGAGCCGCTTACTTTATGCGGTGTCACAGATGAAATCTTTTGCAGAACGTTTAAATGAGATTAAAGTCGATGCCCCGATTTTTGCACATCATACGAATACGTTAGTCGCTTTATCGAGTTTACAAAATGCTATTAATGCGTGTATCGATGAGACAGGATATGTGATGGACAGTGCATCAGGTGAATTACGTAGTATTCGTCGTGCTATTCAAAGCACCGAATCTCGTATTAAAGAACGTCTAAATCAAGTCGTATCAGAGCGTCGTAGCAAATTGACAGATGGAATCGTAACGATTCGTAATGAACGTTATGTTGTTCCAGTTCGTGCAGATTATAAAAATACGTTTGGTGGAACGATTCATGATCAATCCTCATCAGGAAATACGTATTTTATGGAACCAAAAGAAGTGGTGGATTTAAATAATAAGTTGCAAGAGTGGCATGTAGAAGAACGCCGTGAGATTGAACGTATTTTACGTGAATTAACCGAAGAAGTGAAGAAGTTTGTTGACTTACTGTCATTAAATGTTGAGCTTCTTGGAGAAATTGACTTCATGTTTGCAAAAGGAAAGTATGCCCGTTTAATTAATGGAACGCGTCCTAAAATAAATACTAAAGGGATTATCCGTTTAGTGGCTGCTAGACATCCCTTAATTGATCAAAAGTCTGTTGTGGCTAATGACATCGAACTTGGAGATGAGTATACGACGATTGTAATCACAGGTCCAAACACAGGGGGGAAAACTGTTACGCTAAAAACGGTGGGATTACTAACGTTGATGGCACAAGCAGGTCTTTTAATTCCGGCACACGAGTCATCACAATTGGCTATTTTCGATCATGTTTTTGCTGATATTGGAGACGAACAAAGTATTGAACAAAGTTTATCAACGTTCTCATCTCATATGACAAATATCGTTAAAATTATGGAACGTTTAACAGTGAATAGCTTGATTTTATTTGATGAGCTAGGGGCAGGAACCGATCCGAAAGAAGGCGCATCACTTGCTATTTCGATTTTAAATTATGTTAAGGTTCGAGGAGCGCGTACGATTGCGACGTCGCATTACCCTGAGCTTAAGGCCTATGCTTATGAGCAAGATGATGTGATTAATGCATCGGTTGAATTTAATGTTGAGACGCTTTCCCCAACGTATCGTTTACTTGTTGGAGTACCTGGACGTTCAAATGCCTTTGAGATTTCAAAACGTTTAGGATTAAAAGAGGCCATTTTAAATCAAGCTCGTTCATATGTTGAAAGTGAACGAACAGAAATGACGGATTTAATTACAAAACTTGAGGATCGTGGATTACAATTAGATCAGGAGATTCAACATCTTCAGCAACAAAATACATTAGTTGAAGAAATGAAAAAAGAATATGAGCAAAAACTGGCAAAATTTGAGGCAGAACGTGAAAAAGTCTTAGAGGATATCAAAAAAGAAGCATTTGAAAGTGTTCGCCAAGCAAAAGAAGAAGCAGAACAAATTGTGATGGATTTACGTCAAGCGAAAAAAATGGCTGATTTATCAATGAAAGATCATGAGTTAACAGAAAAATTGACGTCATTAAAGAAAGCAGAGGCGAAACAAGCAGAGCAATTTAAGAAAAAGGCTCAAAATAAACAGCCGTTAAAACCAGGTGATGAAGTGATGGTTTTATCTTTAAATCGTCAAGGTGAACTGATTGAGCAAACCAAAAATGGAGAATGGATGGTTCAACTGGGTATGATGAAAGTGAACATTAAACCTGAAGATCTTCAATATTTACGTAAATCGGTTCAGAAAAAGGAAACAAAAAAAGGGCAAATGGTTCATAAACGTAATAGCCATGTCGGAATTCAATTGGATTTACGAGGAGAACGCTATGAAGATGCTATGTTAATGCTTGATAAATACTTTGATGATGTCTTATTGGCTGGATATCAAACGATTACGATTATTCATGGTCATGGAACGGGAGCTCTTCGCCAAGGGGTTCATAAATATTTAAAACAAAATAAACACGTTGCAAGCTTTAGATTTGGGGGAGCCGGTGAAGGTGGAACTGGAGCAACGGTTGTTGAATTAAAATAAGGGAGTCCTGTCTATCTCGAGTCAATCGGGATAGATTTTTTTGTGAAAATATATTTTTCAAAATAAAGTTTACATTATATGGAAATCATGTTATTTTATAAGAGGACAAAAAAAATCGTATAGAGGTAGCGTTGCATCAGAGTACAACAGGGAGCTGGCAAGTGAGGAAATGTTGGAAAGGTAATCATCGCCGAAAGTTTCGTATTGGCAAATACGTCACTTGGGGTTGCAGGAAATACCTGTAACACACTGTAACGAAGGTTAAATAAAATAATTTTGGGATTCATAAAACTTCATAAAACGTTGATATTATCATGTTTGAAGACTTTAGAAATGACAATTCTAAGTCTTTTTTATTCTGTTTTTTTTGTGATTTAATGCTTTTTGCCATCCATTTGCCATCCTTTTGTTTTTTATGATGGCAAACTAATTATATCGTTGCTCAAATAGATTGATAGCATCTTGTTCGCCATCACTTGTTACATGACTATAAACTCCTAATGTTGTTGTAATATCACTATGACCTAAGCGTTGTTGAATAACTTTAATATTTACACCTGCTTCTAATAACATGGTTGCGTGAGTGTGCCTAAAGTCATGAAATTTAAAATTAATTCCTAAACGATCACTTAACCTTTTAACGTGTGATGAAGTGAATTTTGGATTTAAAGGAGAGCCATCTTCATGAGAACAGATGAAGTTATGCGAAGAACTACCGCTGATGGAATGTTGTTGAAGAATATCAGCTTGAACTTTTTGCCATTTTTTTAATTCATCAATCAATGACTGAGGGATTAATATAGTACGATGACTAGAAGTGGTTTTCGGAGTTTCTAAACTCAATCCCTTTTCATTTGTAAATTGTAAGGCCTTATTTATCGTTAGCTTTTTATTTTCAAAATCTATATCATCCCAAGTCAATCCTAAAATTTCACCTAAACGCATACCTGTTTGTAACGCAATGAAGAAGGGGATGTAGTACTTCGTTCCTTTAACTTTATCGAAAATAATATTTAGTTCATCTTTAGAAATAACTCTTATTTCATTTTTTTTATCTTTTCGTTTGTTAAGTTCGACTAGTAACATAGGGTTCTGTTTGATATAACCTTGCTTAAAAGCTAGTTTGAGAGTGTTGTTTAATATATTTTTAATATTTCGTATTAGACTGATTGAAATATCTTCTTGTTGTTTTTTAGAAAAGAAGTTTTGTAATATAACTGGTGTAACGGAGTTTAATTTTATATATCCTATTTCATCTTTAATATGGTTACGAATAGTTCTATCATATAACTCTAGTGTACTTTGTTTTAAATAGGTTTTCGCTACTGTTTCGTACCAATATTCTATATATTCATTCAGTGTATAATCTGTATTTTTTGTTACATACCCTTTGGTTTCAAAATCTGCTATTGCTTCTCGCAAGGCGGTCTGTGCTTCTTTTTTGGTGCGGAATCCGCCTTTTTCTTTTATCTTACGTTTACCATCTACAACTCCGATAGTAAAATAATAACTCCACTTATCGCCACGCTTACGTACTGAACCTTTCATTTTATCACCTCAATTTCATATCTTTAGAGAACAGGATAGGGTATAAACCTTATCCTGTTTTTTTTATTTATTGATCTTTTTATTCTTTAACAGAGTAATCATATTTGTTATTGCTTCTCTATCTTCTTCATCAAGTTCAAATAACATATTGGTTATTTCTTTTACTTCTTTTTCAATATCTAAGTCTTTCAAGCAGTCTAGATATATCTCACCTTTACCATCAATCAACCATTCCTTATTAACGGAGAATTCTCTACAAATATCGTTTATTGACCTATCAGTTAAATTTCTTTTCCCTTGCTCTAACAAAGAAATTTGGTCTTGAGAGAGAAAAATTTTTTCTCCAAATACCTTTTGGGAAAGTTTTTCTTTTTTTCGTAGTTCTTTTAATCTAGTATTTATTGAACTCATTTTATCACCTCTCTTTTAGTATACACTTATTATACGACAAAGCAATATTTTTATTACAAATACGACAAAATAATATTTTTTTGCGTTTTTTTGTTGACTTTATACGACAAAGTAATTATAATTGGGGTGTATTCGAAACGACGTTGTCGTTAAAAGGGGGTGGAAAAATGAAAGAATATGAGAAAAAGATAAACACAGCTAGAGATTTAGAAGAGTTAAAAAATAACGATTATGTGTTATACGCGAAAATTAAACAATTAATCATTAACGCTCGTGAGTTGCAAGCTGTAAGAAATGGAGAAATTTTATTGAATCGTTAGGAGGAAGAGAAATGAGTAATATCAACATCACACCTTTTTACTCAAAAGGCTATGAAAATGCAGAAGTAATCAACATTCAAAATAAAGATGGAGTGGCAGTAGTAAGTAGTCGAGTGGTGGCTTATGACTTCGATAAACAACACAAACATGTTTTAGAGGCTATCGAAAATTTAATTAAAGATATGGGGGTAGCCGAAAAATCGGCAGACCTATTTATCGAAAGTAAATATCAACATCCACAAAATAAACAGTGGTACAAAGAGTATCTCCTAACACGAGATGGATTTAGTTTACTCGTCATGGGGTTCACAGGTAAAGAAGCACTAC
>OLNJ01000791.1_pt1 | contig 22268 bp, 27 predicted proteins | sample 1672191 | NCBI WGS metagenome assembly OLNJ01 (sample SAMEA3136657, study PRJEB25190) | human gut metagenome | biome: human gut; feature: human-associated habitat; material: faeces | place: Austria | collected 2013 | reverse complement strand
CTATGTTCCAACTTGCTTGGATCATTGCCGCAATGATATTTCTTTTCCTACCTTAGTTTATTTTTTATCTTTTCGCAACCCGACGGGTACTCAAAAATAGGGGATAGGGTGCATTAATACTTCAAGCTATAGGTGGTCGCTCGAAGATGGAACTCCTATAGTTGATAGTATTAATAGCTCCATATATCCGTTACTTTTTGGGTGTCGGATATAGTTGCCATAGAAAATCAAACTTGAAATATAACAACTCAATTAATACAATTAATAGTATGTATAATACTATAAATACTATTATAAAATACCAAAAATACTTAGGAGAAAGTTTAATATGAATAAAGATGAATTTAATAATTTAACAATTGAAAATCAAGTTGAATACATAAATAAATGCTTAAATACTAATAATAGTAGTTTAACTAAAATATCAAAAAATTTAGGAATAGATAGAGCAACTATAAGAAAAAGGTTTGAAAAAAATAATTATATATTTGATAAAAATAATCATATATATATAATTAATAATACTCATAATATCAAAAATATGCCCCTTACAAGACCTACTATACAAAAAAATGATGGTAGTATTAACTTGGCATATTTAAAAGCCTTAGAATCGCAGGTATCCGATTTGAAAATTAAATATGATAAATTAATTGATACAATTTTACCTAAAAATAATACTAATAATACAAATAATATAAATCTAAATAATAAATTTAAGTTTTACGAAGGTGAAGTTGTAAATAGAGCATATAAAATTAATAAAGATGTTCAACAAAGATTTAAAACTTTTTGCAAAAAAAATTCTGAATATAGAGTATCAGACATACTATCTACCATTTTAGAAGAATATCTTGATAAAAATGAGTAAAATAACAATTAATCCTCTAAAAAAATGTTTTAACCCTTGCCCTATCCTAGCAAGGGTATTTTATTAATAACTTTGATTAAGAATTATAAAAAAAGTAGATTTAAAATATATAAATCTACTTTTTTAATATTAGAAAGGTGCATCGCCTTCTATTTCATCTATACTTTTTGGTACATCATACTCAAAGTTATCAGATTTTGAATAACTTAAAATATCAATATTTTTAGCAACTATAATTTCATTCTTATGTAATTTGTCATTATCATCTTTCCAATGATTATTTTTTAAATAACCTTTTACAAAAACTTTCATGCCTTTTTCTAATTTATTAGCCATTATCTCAGCAAAATTTCCCCAGCATTGTATAGTAAAGTAATCAACATTATTATCTCGATTTATTGCTATACTAAATGTAGTTAATGGCTTTCCAGAGTTTGGTAAATATTTAAAATTTACATCATTTGTTAATCTTCCTTTAAGTAAAACTAAGTTCATATTATACTCCATGCTCCTATTGAATTTATATTTTTTAATTTAATTAAAATTAATTCCCATATAATTAAGAGAATTAATTTGTAATTTTCTAAAATCTTTACTTTCTAAAAATTCATTTTGGTTACTTAATATTCTTTTATGCACTATATTTAAAGCCGTAAATTCCTTTATAAATACTAAATCATCAATAAATAAACTAATTGAATCTAAGATAGATATACAACGTTCTATATTAGTAATTCTAGGCTCAAAATATGATAATGTAATATTTTCATTAGTACATATATCTAAAATATCATTTTTAACTTCTAATAAAGATTTTTCTATTAATCTAGTATTAATTTTCATAAATTTATTTCCTTTCTGCTTTTGTATAAAAAAACAGATAAAGAAAATTCTTTATCTGCTACATATCTAATTTTTATTTAAATTCTAATTTAAAATTAACATAATCCCCATTTAAATTTATAACTACAGTTGCATCATAACTAGATGAACCATCCTTCTTTTTTAATCCTTTAACATTTGCTTTCCCTTTTGATAATAAGTATTTGGCTATAGTTTTAGTTATTTTTTTTCCTTTATCATTAAAAAACTTATTATTTTTCCATAATGCAAAATTGCATTTAGGCTCATTTTTAAATCCTTCACAATAAAAAGATTTTTCACTTTCATATATATTCTTTCCACACTTAGGACATTTACCTATTATTTCTTTTTCTACTGGCTTTGTAACTATTTTATCAACTTCAACTTCCTTTGCATTATTTATTGTATTAGATAAATCTACACTAAACAGCTCCAAGGCATTATCCTTAGAAATTTCATTTCTATATACCTTTTTTAAAATTTGAGATAATTCAACAGTTTTATTTTTAAATAAATCTATATTTAATTTATTTAATGTATTAATTAAATCTATTCCTAAATCATCTATATAAAAAGTTCCCTTATCCTCTTTTATATAGCCTAATTTTTTTGCCTTATCAATTATGCCACCTCTAGTAGCGACTGTTCCTATTTCTGTACCTTTAAGTATTAAATTATATTCTTCATCTTCACTCATATCTGACTTTCTGAATGGATTTTTAAGATAATTGTTTAAATCCTCTAAAGTAATATGTTTGGGTGGTTGAGTAGTTTTTTGTAATACTGATATATTACAATCTAATACTTCTCCCATATCAAAATTAGGAATAGTTTTTTCTTTTGAATCATTTTCATATTTTAAATACCCTAAAGATTTTATAACTGATCCCTTTAAGTTGAATTCATATTTTCCTAATTTAAATATAATATTTGTTTCTTGTAATATTGTTTCTTCTTTTAAAAAATTTGAAATAAATCTATTTTTAATTATGTTATATACATCAAGTTCTTTTCCTTTTAGGTCTAAAGGTTCTTTAGTTGTTGGAGTTATAGCACTATGACTTTCTATTTTTGATGTATCAAAAATAGATTTACTATTTTTCATTTCTAAAATATTTTCTGTATCTATTGAATCAATAATTTTTTGAACCTTCTCTTTTTCTTCATCTGCAAGATATTCCGTATTTGTTCTTGGATATGTTACATATCCTTTTTCATATAAAGATTGAATTATATTTAAACTATCATTTGCACTTAGTTTAAATTCTTTAGATAATTTATTTTGTAATTTATCTAAAGAGAATAATTTTTTGGGTTTCTTTTTAACTTCTTTAATATGAATATCTTTTACTATAACTTTTTCATTTTTTAAATCATCTATTGCTTTTATACATTCTTCTTCGGTATCAAATTTTAAATCACTAATACTAAATGATATATTAGTATTATTTTTTGATAGATTTACTTCTCCTTGATAATATTTCTTAGGTTTAAAATTTGAAATCTCATAATCTCTATTATGTATAACTTCCACAATAGGAATTAATACCCTACCTACTGGCAATAATTTAGATGTTTTGCAAGTTAATAACCTTGTTAAATTAATTCCATATATCCAATCAACACAAGTTCTTATAAATCCTTCATCATATAATAAGTCATATTCATTGCTATCTTTTAAATTTTTTAATTCAGTTCTTATTGTTTCTTCCGTTTGTTCTTGTAGCCAAAGTCTTTTTATAGGCTTTATTTGCTTTTCTAAGGCGTTTAATATGATTAAACGACCAATAACCTCTCCTTCTCTATCTGCATCCCCACAATTGATTATACAGTCTACATCAGCCCTATTTACTAACCCCTTTATAGTTTCGAATTGTTTCTTAACTCCTGAATCATTGATTAATTTAAATTTAAATTGACTTGGTATAAAAGGTAGTTCTTGTAAGTTCCATTGAGTTTTTTCTCTATTAAAATAGTCATCTACTGAATATAATTGAAATAGATGACCAAAACCATAAGTTACTATATAATTTTCATTTTCAAAATATCCATCTTCTCTATTAAAATTACCTTTTATAGCTTTTACTATAGTCATTGCTAATGAAGGTTTTTCTGCTACTATTACTTTTTTCATTTTAATAATTCCTTTCATAATAAATAATTATATATAAAAAGACTAGAGATTGTATTCAATAGAAAAAAATATTATTGCTGCTATGACCAACTTGTTTGGATCATGGCCGCTATGATATTTCTTTTCCTACATTAAACATTTACTCTAGTCTATTTAATCTTTATATCTATAACTAATAGAATCGTATTTGTCCCATACACATATTTATAAAGAGCCATTTCGTGATACCTTTAAAAATTCCAATATCTTTTTACAGTTGCTATACCTATGTTTAACTCTTTAGCAACCTTACTTTGGCTTAATCCTTCTTCTTTTAAATACTTTATCTCTTGTATTCTATCTTGCTTGTCTTGTTCCCTTTTAGTTAACCCATTTTCATTTCTTCTTTCATCTCTTCTTCTTTCGTTGTTTCTACGATACTTTTCATCAAGACCTATAATTGTTTTCATATGTCTTTGTTCTTCAGTAGTAATATTTAATCTTTCTATTAGAGTTTCATTCTTATACCAATAACCACCCTTGTCCTTCATTCCTTTAGATGCCCTTTTAGTTTCACCACTTCTAAGCCCTTGTTCGTATGCTATAAACTTTTCTATAGCTTTAGGTATACATCTAATAACTGATTTAATCTCTGTGTCTTTTAGTGGCTCTGTAAATGAGTTATTTAGTTCTATAACTTCACATTCAAGTTCTGAAATATCTCTAATATAAATACCCTTCCAGTAAGCATAACAATGTATCACCATGTTTCTATAGTTAGTTAAGTTATAATTTCTTAACTTACACAATGTTTCAATATCTTCAACTCTTGTCATATGTAAACTATATGAATTAAAAAACTTATTATTTATAACTCTCTTATTTGTTTTTATAGTCTTAGTTTCTTGAAACTCTAATTGTTTAGTGTAATTATAATTTAAATATTGTTCTCTTAAATCATACATAGAGTATTCTAAATTATCATTTATAACTACGACCTCACAGATTGACTTGTCCTTGCTATTTATAGTATTAGGCAGCCTAAGTATCCTTGCTCCATCCGTAGCCTGTCTATCGGCTTTTAAATGCTTTAATTGATAATATAAATAGTCTTGCAATTCTTGCCATGTCTTTAAAGCTCCAAAAGGTGCATTTTTTATTTTCCAGTATAGATGTATTCCCCTTCCACTATCTACAATCATAGATGGCATAGGTATTTTATTTTCATAGGCTAATATATATATCATGCATACAGTTTCTTCCTTACTATATCCTAACTTATGTATATCTAAATCTTGAAATAATGCTCTAAACTGTCTTATATTAGCAACTCGCCTTTGTCTTTTATACATTGTATTTGGAGTTATAAAAACATCATTTTCTGATGTGTATTCTTCTACTATTTCTCTTAATTCTTTACTATCCCCATTAAATATTTTAATTTCTTTATTCTCAAATTTTACTAATTGTAAATAACCATCTGTTGTACTGTCATATAAATGGTTGTAATATTCCCTAACACTTTTACTCATAATCTCATCCTCATGTATTTAATAAATTTTGACCTAATAAAAAAATCCTAGTCAAACAGACTAGGATTGAGTTAAGCGATTTAAAACAACTAAAAAATTATAAATTACAATGAATTTGAGTATTTTTAATAATTCAATACATACTATAGTTAATTAACTTAAAATATATAATTGACTTATTAAAACATTGAATATATAATAAGTATTGATTAAAAAATCAATACGCTTTGGTTGGTTTATACTTAACTTCTTGGTCTGCTATACCTTTAAGTTACTTTAAATCGTTTCCTAGGCGATTTAAAGAACCGAAGTTAAAATACACCTTTTCATTAAGGTGTATTTTTTATTTTCTAAGTAAAATAATATATCTTAATACAATAAATGTCAATATTTTTGATAAATGACTATTATATATTATTTTTCATAGTTTTTTTGTATATCAATTTTATCCTTATTAGCATAAACTTCTAATATTCCATACTCATATTTTATTTTAAATCTATATGTATACTCTTCTAATTGTTCCAAAGAACCTTGAACAATCTCTACTTCATTAACATTTTCATTATTCTCTATAAAAAAATATGTTACTTCATCTTGTATAAGTAAACTTTGGTCTATCGCTAATTCATCTAATACTTGAATATTTTTAAAATATATTTGATTTACATGAAGTTCTTCCAAAAAATTATCATCTTGATTTACACTTTCTTTTTTACTATCTTTACTTATAAAAATAATTCCTAATGATAATATAAATACCATTAAAAATAATAATACTATGCTTTTTTTATAATCTTCCATTTAACTCAACTTTTCCTTTTTATTTTTATCTAATGCTATTATATTATTTTTTATAAACCCAAAATGGAGAATTGCTCTTTTTACTGCTCTGAGAAATTATAAGTGATAAATCCCAAAGTTTACCTGACCTAGTTTTTGATGCTGGGTCTGATACTAAAACTTTTCCATTTTTAATTCCTCTTAGAACCATTATATGACCATTTCTAGTAAAATTACCTCTTCCCATTGATACAATTATAGGATTACCCTTAGAAAGTTCACTTACAATACGACTAGGATTATTTTTACTTAATTGCTCTACTTTAAGTCCATAATGTTTAGCACCCTCTGTCATTAATGACCAAGAACTACCAACACCATTAATAAAGAATCCATTTCTATATGACCAATTAGCCACATCTACTGGAGTTACATTCTTATTTGTTAATCCACTTACTACCATTGCAAGCGATGTTGGTCCACATCCTGCAACGCCTATTGTAGATGAACCATAAGGTCTATTTGACCATTTTTTATCTGTCTGCATGTAATATGGTAACTTCGCTCCACCATCTAAATATTGAACACCATTTAATGGATTATCTAAACTAAATGTAGGATTATCGTATTGTGCTAAATCATAGGATTTAATTATATTTATAAGCATATTTGGATAATTAGGGTCTGTAGCATAACCAGCCTTTTTAATTGCATGTGCTTGTTCTGAATAATTTTTTGCTGTAAAGACCCCATGCTTAGAATATCTAGAATTTTCACTTAAAAATTTTCCATGATCAATTACACTTTCACTAAAACTAGAATACTTTCTAAATTTAGCAGTTGTTTTATAAGGTATTCCTAGTTTGTATTCAGTTGTAATCATTTCAACATATGCTCCATTCCAGTTATATGCTTTTATACCAAATAAATTATTTGCTTTTTTTGCTAATCCACTTTTTCCCCATCCACTTTCTAAAATTGCTTGTGCAATAGCCACACTTGGATATACTTTATATTTTTTATAGTTTTCTAATGCTCCTGGTAATATTTCATTTATAAACTCTGATTGACTTCCAGTAAACTCTTGTATTACCCCATCACCTACAAGCATTGATAACCCTTCATTTGCATAAAATTTAGCTCTTTCTGTTTCTTCATTCGTAAATCCAAGTTCTTTACATACTTCTTCTATAGATTTTTTTTCATATAAAATAACTGTTTCTTTCATTTTCGTAGATATTTTACTTTTATCTTTAAACTTAGCTGGTATATTATTTATGCTTTTTCCTTCCAACTTTAAAACTGTATTTAAAGAACGTATTGTTATAACTTCTACTTTTTCAGTTTTGCCATCTTTTTCAATATATTTTATGTCTTTCTTCACAAATTTCTTTGCTAACTTTTTTATATGTTTTTTATTATCAACATTAAGTTCTTCACCATATAGGACACTATCCAGTATAATAACATCTCTATAGTCTATATCCTTATGTACTTGATTAGATATAGTTTTATAGTTGGTTAAATCTTTTGTTATAGTTTCCTTTTCTTGCTTTAAAAACATATTTGCTAACTTTGTTATGTTATTCCGATTTGCTTTTGAAAAATCTTGATTATATCTTACTGCATCAATCCCAATCAGTTCTCTATAATCAATAAATGTTTTATCCCTTCCTACATCTTCTGCTACTTCTTCATATAGTTCTAATGTTTTATCATCAATTAATGGAATTGAGTTCACTGCTGTAAAAAGAATAATCAATAAAAAAGGAAATAGTATTATCCCTCCTACTATTCCTATTATTTCTTTCCAGTATTTTTTTAGTATGGAAATAGACTTTGACAATAATTGTAATTTAAACATTTAAATATCTTGACTTTCTTCCATATACTTCTTCAAACTGTACTGGATCAATTACTTCTAACTCATATTTTGATGCCCTAGTCTGAATTGCAACTCTTTGTGAACCAACTATAAATATACCTTTCCCCTTAGAACCTTTACCCCTTGCTCCAGTTCCTCTTAATATTTTTATTTCACTATTTGAAAAATTATATAATTTTTTAGCAACTGGCAAATCTGATTCTCCTAATCTCATAAATAATTTAAAATAAGCATTATCTATTATGGCTTGTCCATACCTCGGAATAGATAAAAAGTCTGGTAGATTTTGAGTAGCAGTTATAAGCCTTATTCCAAAACCTCTACCTTGTTTTGATAGTTTTACCGATAAAAATTCTAATGTTTGAGGGTTTTTAGGGTCTGCAAATTCATGACATTCATCAACATAAATATTTTTCTTAGTTGGATTTATAGTTCCATCTTTTTTAGCAAACTGCCACGTATCTTTTAATAATATATCGTACAATGGCTTTACTACTGATTCAGAAACGTTGCTTAAATCAAATACTGTAAACTCATTGAAATCCCAATTAGTTTGACCATTAAATATTTTTGAATAAGCACCTTTAGCATATGGTCTTACACATAATTGTATATTTCTTAAATCTTCTTTTTCTGATTCTGTTTCTGCCTTACTTACAAAATCTATAATAGTGTTGTAGAAATCACTCATAGTACAAAACTCTTTTGGAAGTTCTATACTATCATATGTCAAACCACATTTCTCGTAAGTTTTTAATATTAGTTCATCCAGTAACGATTGTTGTCTTGATGTCATATCTGTAAGTATCCATCTAAAAAATACAATCAAGTCCATCACTTTTTGAGTTAAATAATTTCCGATATCACTTTTTGAGTTATCATTTTGTTTATCTGAATCAACTATTGTATTTCTAATATGGAATGGATTTACAACAATATCACTTGTTGCACTAAATGTATATCTATTTACAAATGAGAATGGAAACTCTAAATCACCTTTAATATCAAACATTATTGTATAATCAACATAAGGTATATTTCTAATTGCATCACATTTTATAAAGAATGTCTTTCCACTTCCACTATCGGCTAGTATAGTCATATGTGCATTATTATATATCTTATTTCTATAATCAGTTATTACAAGACCTTTTGAAACTTCATTTTCACCAATGAATATACCTTTTTTCTCCATAAATTCAGAACTATCAAATGGTATTATTGATGCAATATCCTCACTAGTCAAGTTCCATACATAATTTCTACTTACTCTATTATCAGCAAGTATTGGAAGTACACTATAAAATGGTTCAAAATCCTTTCTTTTTATTTCTGTACTTTGTAAGTATGAACTTGAAATTTTTGACCTAACAATATTTGATAATGTATCTAAATTTTTTAGGTTATCTGCTCCAACACTTATAATTATTGATGTATCATATAAACTAACATTATCACTTCCTAGTTTCTGAATCATTTCCTTAGCACTTTCTTCTTCTGCAAGGTATCTTTGCCTTTCTACTTCATCTTTTGTAAAATAAGCCTTTCCTCCTGCCTCGTCAACCGCTTTAGATAATTCTGTTGTTATCGTAGCTTTATTTTTAGGATTTAATATAATTGCTATATTAATATTGCCTTGAATAGTAAATAACCTTTTTAACCATCTGTATTTATCAACCGATTGAGGATATTTTGTAATAGCAAAAAATCTATATATATCATTTTCAATTTCTAAATGCCTTCCATCTTTGTACCTTACGGCAGTTTGAGGGTATATATCTTGTATTTCAAAATCTTTTTTATAAGGTTCTGACATACTCTGTTCTGGATTCATCTTTGTATATAATAATTCTTTAATTTCATCTGAAGATAATATATCTAAATACATTTGTGAAGATTCAAGTTCATTTTTCATTGATGATATAGAATCTAATAAAACTTGCTTAGATGAATCAATTTCTTTATCTTGATGCTCTATAACAATATAAAAGTTAAGAACATTTCGACTTTTATTAGATACACTTTCTAAATAATCCTTTTGCATATCTAACATTTCCAATTTAAATTCATCATTTACTTGTAATTTTTGATTTTCTATACTCGCTATATTTTCCCTTATATCAATTCTTTCAGATAATATATATATACCTTTTCTACCATCAAAAGCCGATAATGCTCCTTGTATACTCCTTGCTATGTTTTCTAAATCATCTTCACTTGTAAGTTCTGCATTAATCGGTGATACTTTACAAACTAATTTTACTTTGTTAGAGTTTTCTATAATAAATCCATCTTGTATGTCTGATATATTTAAATTAAATAATTGTTCTTCTGATATAGAATTACTCTTATTTTTTCTCTTTAAAAATTTTTTCATAATACCTCCTAAAAAAATTAGATATAGCAATTTGCCATATCTAATTTAAATTAAAATCTTCTATTTTTCTTCCATTTACTCTTTTTACTTCTATTTAAAACACTGTATATTAACCTTATTTTTAAATCATGTTCTATACTCTTAAAAAATTTTGTATACATTTTTAATCCTTTCTATTAATTTTATTATGTATTATTTTTTTAGATTCACTTTTTGATAAAGTTGTTCTTTCAAAAAATAAATCTCCTTCTTTTTCATATTTAATGATATCTTTTAATATATCTAATCCCGTTTCTTTATTATTCATTTCACTTGTTAAAAAATATATTATTGATAATACAAGTATTGTAAAAAAAGTTCCTATAGGTGTAGGTTTAAACAATACCGATACGATTAATATAAAGTATATTGGTAGCGTTTTAAGAAATGTACCTAATGGTACAAGACCAACTTTTACTCTACCGTCTATATGTCTTGGTATACTCCTTTTCATAAACTATCATTCCTTTTATTTTATTAATCAAACTTACTTTTTAATTTACCAAAATCAGTTTTCATTAATGCTATACTAGACATTGATAATGCTCCAGCTGTGAAACCACTATTATATGTATATGTTCTAAGTATATTAGCACCTCTTATCATTACGACAACTGTTCCTGTTGCTAATATCAACATTGGTATTCCGCTTACATCTATCATTATTTTCATAAGTATTTGTAATAATAATATATGTATAGATTGTGTAAATACTATAGCTATAGTTTCTTTTCCCCAAGTTGATAAACTTTCACCATCCTCAACTATAGATAGAGCAACAAGTGGAGATATAATTATACATAATATTAAATCAATATATCTTATAGCACTTATTATAGATAGTATTATAATTGCTATTGAAAGTATCAATATCCCAAATAATACCCCTATTCCTAATGAATTTAACTTTTGTATAGATTCAAGCATTGAATCAGTTGTAATTGTATAATCTTTACCTAATTGACTTATCGCTTTTACTGTAAAATTATTAATAGGTATTAATATTTTCATTACTAAATGAGGTAAAAAAAATATTGCTGCTCCAGCAAATATTGTTTTAGTGGCTAATACTGATAATGAATTTCCACCTTTAAATACACCCCCACTTTGAGTTTTAAATGCATTCCATGATACAGTAGCACTTAGTAAAGCACACGCAATAGCTTGTGAGTATACTAAGAATATATTTATATCAATATATTTATTTATATCTGAAAATTCTAGCAAAAACGTTGTTAAAATATCAAATCCTAATGCTAAGAAGTCATTTGCTAAATTCAATATAAATTCAGATACTCCATTAAAAATTAAACTAACTATTGACAACTCATCACCTCCATTCTATAGAATTATAAATTAAATACAGAATTAATAGCTAACTTGTAATTAACTATGTATTTAACCTACAATATTAAATAGAGGGTATATGGAATAGTTCCTTCTAACTATTTCATATAACCCTCTATTTCCAACAACTAAAAGTCGTTAGAGTGAAAGTTGTTTGAGCCGATAGGCTATTATCAATGTTATTTCATTTTAGTTACTATATAAGTAGCAAACCAAACTAAAGCAAATATTCCTCCACCCATATATAGGGTTGATTTTATATTTTGCATTGCATTTGCTTTTTCACTTATACCTCCTTGTTGATACGCTACACCTTCTTTTGCAATTCTTAAAGTTGTAATTGCTCCTACTAATAATAAAATCCATCCTTGTAAATCTGTTATTATTGATGTTACTTTACTTACATATTCCATATATTTTTCTCCTATCTTATTTTTTAAATTTATTTTTAAATAACTAAAGTTATTAAAGATGACAACATTATGTATGGTGCAAATGCTTGTCTACTATCTAATTTAAATTTTGTTTTAAATAATTGAACTATACTGATAATTCCAGATAATGCTATGGCTAACATTATATTAAAAATTGGATTTATGTTTAATGAAATAATAGGAGATATTGCAATTAATATTTCACTATCTCCCCATGCCCATATATCAAGTTTTGAAAATAAAATTGATATTAGTAATGTTAGAACTATACCAATTAAAGGCTTTGATATATCGATTCCATTTATAATTAAATAAATTAAATAAATTATAGATATAATCCCCATTACTATATTTAATAAGCAATATACATGTTTAGTTCTAAAGTCTATATATGCAGTTACAACTAAATAAATTGATGTAAGGTAATAGAATATAAATAACCAACTAAAACCATATAAATTAATTAATATATGTGTGTATACATAATAAATAATAGATAATTTTAGTATTGATTTATTATTTATATTAATATCTTCACCTTTGTCATTTAAAAATCTTATTACTTTATATGAGGTATAACTTGCTATAATCATTAATACAAAATTAACTATAAATTTCATTTTAACTCTCCTTAAATTTTTAATAATTATTTATCCATTATAAAAAGCCTACATATTCTTTATGTAGGCTTTTTATTTTAATTAATTACCATAGTTTTTAAATTATCCAGTATACTTCCACTAATCTCTAATTGTACTTTTGTTTCTTGTTTATTTCCATCACTTCGTGTTGCGATAATTATAAATTCATATGGATCTTTTATTCTATTACCATCTTTATCAATAGTTTGTGGTATATATAAATCTAGTACCTCACTATACTTAGTGTTTAGATATATTTCTTCATCTATATTTATAACTATAGATGATTTATTAAAATAACTTTTAAGTTCATTTGGTATTAATATTTCAATTTTATTTGGATAAAATCTAGTATTTATATCAAAAGTTATCTGAGAACCTTGTGGAGATGGATTAGGTATTATACTACCATTTACCATTACATCTTTTAGCGATGTATCTCCTTCATATATGATTTTTACATCCCAATAATTACTTGTATAACTTATTCTTTCTTCTTCTTTAGATAATACACCTTTGTATTTAGCAGTCCCATTATAATCTCTTATATAGTCCGGAATTGAAACTGTTGTTCCATAAATTCCTGTATATCTATATACCGGTATTTGCTTCCTATATTTTATCCAAACACCTTTTCTATACTTATTTAGAGTTCCACTTAAAGACTTCCACCACCAAGAACCATTTTGGTATGTAAGATGTTTTTTTATTGAAGGAATTTTACTAAGTTCATCTGCACTATAGGCTCTGTCTTCATCCCATGCCCAATCTATAGTTTCCCAATTCTCTTTGTCTGGTTCTGAACCCCAGTAGTCATTTGGTTTAAGAGGTTTTGCATCCGAAAAATTATATGTCTTTTTCCAATAATAAGTTTTATTATTTTGAGACATATATCCTAATTTCTCATTATCTCTTGAATAGTTATATCTGTTTCCACTTGATTCTGAATATTTATAACTTTTACCAACTTCTTTATTCTTAATTTTCTTTAAAGTTAAATTAACTTTTATAGATTGATTGGATTCTTTATGGTTATAAGTATCACTTATAGTATTTGGTGGTTCTCCAGTTAACCATCCAGTTGTATGTGATTTTTCATAATTTACTTTTTCCCCTCTAACCCAATTAGGTGTCCAACTAACACTTGTTCTATTTATAAAGCCTTTATATCCATCCTCATCTATTGGATATAAAGTTGGAAAGTTTATATCATTATTACTTTTATAAACTCCACTTTGCGATTTATTAAATTCTTTATATACAGTAACTTTGTCTTTATTTTCAATTTTTTGTTTCGGTGTAATAATAACTTTTTTTGCTTTTAATGTTCCACTATAATTTTCATCCTCATAATAATGAGTTGAATCATAATCAAATGGAATATTATCTTGTCCAACTATATACTCAATTTTTTCTTTCCATTCTTTATTAGGAAGATGAACTTGACCTTTATAAACCTCAATACTTTTATATGCTGAATTTGATGGAATCGCATAGGAAATATTACTTGTAACCAATACAGTACTTAACATCAATATAGATATTTTTTTTAATCTCATAAATCACTTCCTTAACAGCATTTTAGGTAACCGTTTTATTTTCCATTTTAAGATATTTGTTTTTAATTTTAGATATTATATATCCATATATTTTTTCAATAAAAAACAGATAGATTAAATTTAATCTATCTGTTTTTTATTAATTTGATGGTAGTTCTATATCATACATTGCAATACCTAATATTGCTACTGTATATTCTCCATTATTATAATGTACTTTTGCTTTCCAATATCTAAAACTATCTCTTATAATTGGTAATCCTATATCATCTTTATTTTTTGCTTTATACACTTGAGCAGTTACTCTTGCAACTTCACCAAGTTGAGTTGGAGAACCTTCTTCCCATTGATAACCCTTTAGCATAGATTTTACTTGACTTGTACTCTTTTTGCCTTTTACCATGTCATCTAAAATACTATCAAAATATGATGTTTTTACTCCATTATATCTATTTAGTATTAATGAATTTACATAGTTAGTCATTTCTGCATTATATCCATTTGGTATATTTGTACCATTGTTTGGTTTATTTGTACTTGTACCATTATTTGGTTTATTTGTGCTTGTACCATTATTTGGTTTACTTGTACTTGTACTTGTACTTGTACCATTATTTGGTTTACTTGTGCTTGTACCATTATTTGGTTTACTTGTACTTGTACCATTATTTGGTTTATTTGTGCTTGTACCATTATTTGGTTTATTTGTACTTCCTACAGATTCTCCTTTACTACTAGATTCATTGCTAGTAGTATTATTAATAATATTATCGCTAGTAGTGCTATCATTATTATCATTTATATTATTTTCCCCAACTATTTCCATATTATTTGGTTTTTCTTGAACTTCATTTTCACTACTTACTAAATTCTCTGAATTTACAATATCTTGTTTTTTATCATTTGCTTTTTCATTATTATTTAATGTAGTGTATAATCCTACACCTAGTCCTACCGATACTACTAATCCACTACATGTTAAAATTTGTATTTTTCTACTTTCTTTGATAATGTTTAATACCCTTCTTATATTGTTATTCATCATTTTATGCCCCCCTCCTATTTACTATATATATATTTTACCAAAAATTAACATACATTTCAATAGCTTTTCGGCATTTTTTATATATTTTTATATATTTTTAGTCATATTTTGTCTCGTTATTAGTTATTATTTAACCTTAGATATTGTTATATTTCCTGTATTCTTAGCACTTTCAATTAAGTTTACATCATTTTCATTTATAATTATATTAACTATTGATACTGGAGTATTGCTATCTCTTGGTACTTCTGTACCATCACTCGTTAACGCTTTTACAATATATATATTTTTTAATATAGTTGTATTTTGTTTAGACTGATCATCACTTATTGATATATCTACAATATCTCCTTTTCTCAAGATACCCCCAACACCATCTCCAATTCCATCTAATTCAATAGATATTTCTCTTGGTTTGTTGATATTGCTTAATACGCTATCTACTTCAATAAAATTATTTTTATTTATTATCTCATTTTCATATATATTTTCATTAACAATAACTTTATCTATTTCGTTTATATCCTTTATATATGATGTTGGAACTACTGTATTATCTATTTTAGATTCTACTTTAAAATATGTTTTTACATTACTGCTATCTATAACAGTACCTTTACTCACATCTTTAATTGCAATTACAACATCAGATACCCCATTTGGATTAGATATTTTATTATTTATAGAAACTAATCCTATGAAACTTACTAATGTAAGACCTACACCAGCAAACATAGTAATTACTTTTTTATTTAACACCAAAACTTTCACCTCTAACTATTATTTTTCAGTAACTACAACTACATTATCTTTACTTACATTAAAATCTAATCCCATTGTACTTACTTTAAAACTAATTTTTGCATATATAGTTGTATCTTTTATATCTTTCCCATTAGGTGTTTTTATACTTTTAACTGTATATGAATTTATATTTCCATTTGATACTTCTGACACCTGTATATTGTTTTTTAAATCACTATATATTATAAATTTATCTATATTTATTTTGCTTGATATTATACTACCTTCTTTTTTTATCTTAAAATTATTATCAAGACCTAAATTATGTTTCAACGCTTTTACAAAACTATTGTAAGATTGAATTATATCTTCATCCTCTATGTTTGCTATAATCCCATCTGTCGCATATTTTTCTAAATCTACAGTTGCACTTGCTAAATTTGCAGCAACTAAAGAATCTTCTACTTTATTATTCATAATACTAATTTTATTATTATTTATACTAAATGCAATTAGTAAAGATACTATACTTAATAGCATATATGAAAACATAAGGTTTATATTACCTTCACTTTTTTTTAATTTTTTGCTGTACTTGACCATGAATCAGAGTACCTCACAATTTCTTTATTTTTAACTAATTTAAATCCATTCATTTTTACATTTTCAACTTCTACATCACATGAGATATGCAATTGTATATCTGACCCATATGAAACACTTGAAAAATTCGTACCTACAAGAGATATATTTTTAACTCCTATATCATTAAGTTTTTCTATTAACTCAACTTTATCATTATCTTTTAAGTATCCATATGTTTCCATTCTTAGCATATATTGTCTACCTATTCTATCCAAATCATCTAGTAACTTATTCTGCTTTACAGATTCAAGAAATACTGTTAATAGCAATCCCACTATAACTAATGTAACTAGTGGGATTGAGAAATCTGATACAATATCACCTTTTCTTTTTTTTAATTTTTTAGATTCCATTAAATACACCTTTAATTGTATCTCCTACACTTTTAGTTAAAGAGTTTATTATATCTGTTGCAGAATCTTTGAATATTATTAATAGGAATGTTCCTACTACACAAAGACCTAATACAACTAACATATTTTGTTCCCCTTTACTTTTCTTTAGCATTAATTTTGATAATAAATTTTTCATGTTAATACTTCCTTTCTTAAATTTTTTTATAAAAAAATAGACACTAATATATAATTAAATATTAGTATCTATTTTAAATTTACTATAAATCTGATAGTCCTGATGTAAGCTGATTTATTAATCCAAATACAACAATCGCTAAAACGCCAAGATACACAAGTAACTGAATCATACTTGATTTTAATTCAACTGATTTCTTTTCTTCATTTTGAATTATTCTTTGTATTTCTTTCATTGATTCTGATGTATCTTCAAGTATTCTATTAATTTGTCCTGTTTCATCACCTTGAATAATACTTAAACATAATGTATCTATGTACTTACATTTAAATTTAGAATTAAACTTATTTACTGATTCTTCTAAATCATTTGTTAACATTAAGTCTGCATTAAGTTCTGATAATGCTTTTTTTAATCTCTTATGCCTTGCTATAAGATACGATTCTTTTAAAGTATCTGTTATATATGCTCCTGCACTTATTTGTATTCTTATACTATCAAAAATTCTAACAATATCATAACTAAAATTCTTATTATCTTGATTATTAGATAGTTCTATCATTATATCTAATAAAAAGAAACCAATAACTGCTCCTGGTATAGTAGTATATATCCCCAATTCCATAAAACACATTACCAATATCATAAATGCTATTGCAAATTTTAATATTATATATGAAACTGGACTAATATAATCAATACCTCTTGATATAAGAAATTTCTCTATACGTTTCTTTGAAAAATAACCATTTTCATTTTCACTAATTTTTTTTTCTATAGCCTTTTCAACTATCTTTTCCTTAAAGACTTCTTTGTATATTTTAAAAATTAAATATGATAAGATAGTTGAAATTATTAACATAGTTAATTTCATATATTAATCCTCTCAATTAATTTTTTTGTAAAACTATAAAATTAGACACACAAATTACAATTACAAACATCCAATAAGTTAATATTATATTTCCTATTGTAGTATTAATTAGGTCATATTTTAGATTAGGTATTAAGTTATTCATTACTAATATAACAATTAATCCCATTATTGCACTTATGCATATATCCATTTGACCAGACCTTTTAATTGATCTCTTATTTTCTTTACTTTCAAAATATCCTTTTATAACATCTTTACTTTTTCCTAATACCTCTTTATAGTTTGCATCATTTCTACTTGATATCTCTATGTTTCTAATTATATCTTTAAGTCTTTCATTCTCAATTTTATCTTCAAAATTTGAAAATGCAATTCTAACATTTCCAGTCATTTTTGATTCAGTTACAAATTCCTCACAATACTTGTTTAATGGATAACTTAAATACTGACTTGATTCTTGAAATATTGAAACTATATCATCAGTAGTTGTTGAGAAGTTTTCTAATAAGTTTAAAAATAGTATTAGTTGATTATCAATTTTTTCATAAGTTATTCCATTTAATATGTAAATATATAACATAAATAATAAAAACATTATTAATGCTATTCCAACACTAATTATAAAAACTCTAGTAATTAACATAGTTATTATAAAAGTAACAACAGATACTAATATTGATATTAAAATAAATATATCTGCATTAATAAATGGAAACTTTTCTTTTAATCCACTTCTTATTAAATATATATCTATCTTTCTCTTTAAATTAACTTTTTCAAGTATTCCAAATTCTTCATAGAGTTTTTCATACTCTATAGACCTCTCTTTTTCATTGATAGTACTTTTCTCAACTATAAATTATTTTTTTTAATTTAGTTTTAGTAATTAAGTTGTAAATTGTAAAGAATAAAGATGATATTAAAATCAAATATATTAAATATTTTATATGTTCTACTTTCATTTAAAACCTTCCTTATTTTATGAATTAATTTTCTTTATTATTTTTTCACATGAATTATTTAATCTAATATGATTTTCAAATACTTTATTATAAATAATTTCTTTTTTGTCATAATCAAATCCATTTGTTTCGCTTATTTCTTTAACTTGAAAATTCTTCATAAAAACTACAATATCTATTTCTTGTAACATAGATAAAATTTCTTCTCTTGTATAATCACTTTCATATTTAACATAATCAGCTAACTTACTTAATGCAGATGTTGAACTATTCCCATGAACAGATGCATAGCAAGAATGCCCTGTATAACTAGCATTTAAGAAATATAAAGCCTCTCCACCTTTTATTTCACCTATTGTAAAGCAATCTAAATCAATTAAAAGACCATTGATTGCTAATTCCTTTAATGTATATTTAACTTTACTTTCACCTTTACTATCTTTTACACATTGAAACATCATATCTGGGTGAATATCGCTAAATAGCTCTTCACTTTCTTGTATTACTAAACCTGAACGCTCAAACGGTATTTCATCAATTAAAGTATTCATCAATGTACTCTTACCACTTGCTCCTTTTCCTGTGAAAATTATCGAGCATCCTTTTTTTATCTTTTCAACTAAATATTCTTTTTCTTCAGCACTAAACATACCTAATTTTTCAAGAGTTTCTAAATCTTTTTTCTTTTTGGGTATTTTTCTTATATGCACATAATATCCACTTGTTGAATTTACAAAAGGTGCAGATATATTAATTCTTAAAATATCACTTTCATAAGTTGTTTTATCAGTAACAACTTGAAGTGCATTTATATTTGATATATTTATCTGATTTTTTACTGCTATCATATTAACAAAGCTTATAAAATCTTCTTTGGTTTTAAATTTTATATCTGATGTTTTTCTTTTTCCTAATTGCTTAATTCTTATATTGTCATAAGATAAAACCTTTATATCTGATATAGTTTCATCTTTAATCAATGAATCAATTTCACCATATCTAAATATATATGTTTCAAATTTATCTAAAACCTTATCTATGATTGTTTCATCTTCTTTTTTACTCTTTAAATATCTTTTTAAAACTTCATTTACTTCATCTTTACTTGCTTTATTATTAGATACCCTATTTAATAATCTGCTTTCTTTTTCTTGTAAAAAGGCTCTACATTCTGTAACTAATTTAAATATTTTTTCATCTACAGTATTAGATTTGTCCATTTAATTCTCTCCCTTCTTCATACCAAGTTGTTATTATTTTTGAAATCAATTTTCGTCTTGACATATTGTTTTTTTTAGCAATAATTTTCAAATCATTTGCCATGTTAAAGTCAATATCTGTTTCTACTCTAGTCTTATGCTCTACATCGATAAATGGTAGTTCTTTTTTTAAGTTTTCTAGAATTTTACTATTTTTTTCAAACTTACTTAACTTTTTCTTACTTAATTCTTTCATACTTAATCCTCCCTCCTTTCTCATACTTTTTCATAAATAAAACGAGTTGTATAATCTCAATCAATCATACAACTCGTTTTATCTTCTTAGGCAAATCATTTGGTCTTTTACCCCTTTCTTCATCAAATATTAAATTATAGTTTTTATCATAATTAAAACTTTGTCTATTCATTTTTAATAGTGAACTATCATCCATATATTGTCTATTCATTTTATTAATAGCTTTTAGAGAATCTTTTTTTATCTGTCTATTTTCTCTATGAATAAACTTATATTCTTGGAAATTTCTACTTATACACTTTTTTATTGAATCTTGTGTAAATCCTGTAATATTGGATATCTCCTTTGAATTATATCCATTTATATATAACTCTTTAATTCTATCTTTTTTTTTCAAAAAAATCCCCTCCCCCCCTAAAAAGTATACACTTATGCAAATTTTTAATTTTAGGGACATTTTTTTATTTAGTCATATCTTTTTTCTATTGCTTTTTTTAATTCTTCAATACTAGTTCCGTAAACCTTAGATAAGATAAATATATATTCTACCTTTACTTTTTTGGCTTTCTCTATTTTAGAAATAGCTTGAACTGTTACACCTAAATATGTTGCTATTTCAGATTTTGTAAATCCATAATTTTCTCTAAGTTTTTTTAAACCATTAAACATAAATCACCAACTTCACTACTTAATATAACATTATTTTACCATCAACTCCATTTTACGTCAACATTCTTTTTATTTTTTATAACACTTGTTTGCTTTTTTGTATATTTTGGTATATTTTAGTCTAATATTAGTCTTTTTTTGGTATTTTTTGTATCTGTTAAAAGAGAAACAAATCAAGTATAATATTAAATACAATACTAATGGAAGGAGTTGACTTTATTGAATCAATTTTATTTAGCACAAAATATCTATTTCTTAAGACGGCATTTTAATTTAACACAAAGTCAACTAGCAGAGAATATTGGAACAACTAAGCAAACGATTTATAATTACGAAAAAGGACTTAGAGAACCTACAATAGAAAATTTAGTAAGAATCTCAAATTTTTTTAAAATAGATATGAAAACTTTAGTATTATCAGATTTATCAAATAATACAACAACAAATGAATATACTATTGACTTACTAAATAAAGAACTTACTATTATGAAAAATTTTAATGATACTATATCTATTAAAATTGAATATATAAAAAAATATATAGATTTGATTAATAGAGAGTTGATTGATTTGAAAGAACTTACTTCTGCTATGCCCGATAAAATAAACAGTATTGAAAATACTATCAAATTAATTGAAAATAAAAAATAGAAGTAGATTTTTTTAATAAAATCTACTTCTATTTTTTATTTTCATTTTTATATCTTATCAATGTTCTTCTGCTTATTCCTGTCATACTTGCAACTTCATTATATGAATGTTTCTCAAGCAAGTGTAGTGCCATATCCCTTTGAGCCTTTTTAAACTTCTTAGGTCTTCCTAATGTTGCATCTACATCATTTTCCATTTTTATTTGCTTTCCTTCAAGTGTACGCTCAACTATCATATCTCTTTC
>OLNJ01000787.1_pt1 | contig 22301 bp, 17 predicted proteins | sample 1672191 | NCBI WGS metagenome assembly OLNJ01 (sample SAMEA3136657, study PRJEB25190) | human gut metagenome | biome: human gut; feature: human-associated habitat; material: faeces | place: Austria | collected 2013 | reverse complement strand
GGAACTTGAAGATGTTCCTACAGATGGATACTGGTATGATTCCACAAACATGGACGACGAAGAAATCGCTCCAAACCTTTATGACTAATCTTTAGTTTAGGGTGAAAACCCCCAGGGCATTTGCCCTGGGGGTTTTTTAAGTAACACATTTACAATTTACTTCGATAAAGCAACTGAGGACACTTTTTTTTACAAACGAGGTTCTTAACATTTATCGCTTTTTAGGATATTATGTTATTATCAAATATGAAAGAACCTTTTTGACATAGCATTTTGCACAACAATAAATGCTATACACATCTTACATATTTAGGAGGATTTAACAATGGCAACATATTATGCAGCAGTAGATATGGGCGCATCCAGTGGACGTCTGATTCTTGGACATATGGAAAACGGAAAGATGGAACTGGAAGAGATTCATCGTTTTGAAAATGGTATGGTTAAGAAAGACGGAGAACTCTGTTGGGAATTCGACCGTATCTTTAAAGAAATTGTGATCGCACTCAAAAAATGCAAAGAAATCGGTAAAGTTCCGGTAAGCATGGGTGTTGATACTTGGGGTGTTGACTTTGTACTTCTTGACAAAGATGACAAAGTACTTGGAAATACGGTAGGTTATCGTGACCATCGTACAGAAGGAATGGATGAGGAAGTTTACAAATACATTCCGCTTGATGAACTGTACGCAAGAACCGGTATTCAGAAAGCTATCTTCAACACAGTATATCAGCTGATGGCAGTTAAGACAAAACATCCGGAATATCTTGAAAAAGCAGAGACACTGCTTCATGTACCGGATTATTTCCACTTCCTGCTGACAGGACAGAAGACCTGCGAGTATACAGAAGCTACAACAGGTCAGCTGGTTAACGCTGAGACAAAAGACTGGGATTACGAGATCATTGACAGACTTGGATACCCAAGAAGAATCTTCCAGAAACTGATTATGCCTGGCACAGTTGTTGGACATTTGACAGAAGAACTTCAGAAAGAAGTTGGATTTGACCTGGAAGTAGTTGCACCTGCAACACATGATACAGGATCCGCTGTTCTTGCAGTACCTGCAAATGACGATGATTTCATCTACATCAGCTCCGGTACATGGTCTCTGATGGGAATCGAAAGAAAGACTCCGGACTGCTCACCAAAGAGCTGTGAACTGAACTTCACAAACGAAGGTGGATACGATGGACGTTTCCGTTATCTTAAAAACATCATGGGACTGTGGATGATCCAGTCTGTACGTCATGAAGTAAATGATAAATACAGCTTTGCAGAAATCTGCTCTATGGCTGAAGAAGCAAAAGACTTCCCATCCAGAGTAGATGCAAATGATGAGTGCTTCCTTTCTCCTGATAATATGACAGAAGAAGTAAAAGACTACTGCCGCAGAACAGGCCAGAAAGTTCCGGAGACAATGGGTGAGATCGCAACAGTAATCTACACAAGTCTTGCTGAATGCTATGCAAAAACAGCAAAAGAACTGGAAGAAAGCACAGGAAGAACTTACAGCCGTATTCATGTAGTAGGCGGTGGTTCTAACGCCGGATACCTTAATGAACTGACAGCAAAAGCTACAGGAAAAGAAGTTCATGCTGGCCCTGGCGAAGCAACAGCAATCGGTAATATTACAGCACAGATGCTGAAAGCCGGAGATTTCAAATCCGTAGAAGAGGCTCGTACAACCATCCATGAGTCCTTCGGAATTAAAATCTATAAATAAGAGATTTACAAATTAACAAGATTCAATAGGAGGTTTTACTATGTTAGTAAACACAAAGGCAAAAGTCGGTGTATTTTCTATCGCTTTAGGAGCATATCTTCCTCAGTTTCCATCACTGGTACCTGAGTTTGAAGCTCAGTATGAGGCATTCAAGAAGACAATTCCGGATACCGTAGAGATCATTGACGGAGGAATGGTAACAACAAAAGAGCAGTCTATGGAAGCCGGAGATAAATTCCGTGCAGCAGATGTAGACCTGGTATTCCTTCAGATGCTGACATATGCTACATCTTACAATATGCTTCCTGCAATCCGTGACCTGGATGTACCGGTTGTTCTGGTTAACGTTCAGAAACTGAAAGCACTGGATTACGATCACACAGACATCGCTGCATGGCTGGGTGAAGGATATGCCTGCGGTGCTGTTGGAGAAGCTGTTGCTGACCTTGAGAGAGCTGGCAAGAGACATGCTGTTATCACAGGTGTCGTAGAAGGTGGAGATCCGGCTGTACAGGCTGAGATTGAAGACTGGTGCAAAGCTGCTCAGGTAAGAAGAAGATTCCGTGATACTAACATTGCTCAGATCGGAAGACCTTATCCGGGTATGATGGATCTTTACATTGATGAGACAAACCTGTACAACAGAATGTTCCTGTACACCAAACAGTTTGACTGGGAAAAAATGTGGGCAATCGCTGATGATGTGACAGATGAAGAAGCCATCCGTGCAAAAGCACAGGATATCATTGATACATTTGATATTGAAGGCGGCGGTACAATCGAAAAAGTCTGGGATATGGCAAAATACGTTGTTGCATTTGAAAAATGGGTGAAAGACGAGCATCTCAGCATGGTTGCATCCCATTATGACGGATTTGCACAGGGCAAAGCCGGTGTCCTTGACAGTATGCTGATCCCGGCATTCTCCATGCTGATCAAACAGGGTACAGCATGCGCTGTAGAAGGTGATATGAAAGTTGCCATGGCAATGAGTATCCTGAAGACAATTTCAGGTACAGGTCAGCTGTCAGAAATGTATTCCATCGACTTTAATGAGGACATCTGCATTATCGGACATTCCGGAAGTGGAGATGCTGATATTTCCGACAAGAAACCTACCATGAAGATTGTGCCGGTATTCCACGGCAAAACAGGCGGTGGATATCTGACACAGTTCTATCCATACACAGGTCCGGTTACCTATCTTGCAATTACACAGGATGCTGATGGACACTTCAAATTTGTTGTAGCGGAAGGTGTTAATGAAGAAGGACCTATCCTTTCCTTTGGTGATACAAACATGAGAACACGTTTCACATGTGGTGCAAGAGAGTTTGTAAACCGTTGGAGCGAAGCTGGACCGACACATCATATGGCAGCAGCTACAGGAAGACATATCGATACAATCCTGAAGGTGGCAAAAATCTTCAATATTCCGGTTGATATCGTTACAAGATAATTTTACCATCTACTTTATACACATATTCATATTCAAAAAAGAGATCGCATAAAGCGGTCTCTTTTTTTATTTTCCGTATAATGGAGGAATAGAATCAAGGGTTGCAGAATGTTTTCGGGCAGGTATACGAATTTCAACTTCTGTTCCATGGCCGGGATTGCTGGTGTAGCTGAGTCCATAATCAGGGCCATACAGGATCTGAAGACGTCGATGTGTATTGTACACTGCTATATTTGTGCCACCGGAGGAACTTGCACCTTCACCGGACAGGATCGTTGCAAGTTGCTCTGCAGCAATTCCGATTCCGTCATCAGATATCAGAAGAACAATGTCTGAATCTTCCATCCATCCGGTAAGAACAATAGTTCCTGTTTTATCAGCGGTTTCCAGAATGCCGTGCAGTACAGAATTCTCAATGATTGGCTGCAGAGTCAGCTTTGGAATCTGATATTCCATGAGTTCATCAGGAATGTCAGATACAAAGGTAATGCTGTCATGATAACGCATATTCTGTATCTGCAGGTAGATGGAAACGTGTTCTGCTTCTCTGTAAATCGTGCTGATGCTCTGTTTGCGGCTTAAAGTCAGCTTATAAAAGCGGGAGAGACTCTGAACGGCGCGGGAAACTTCATCTGTCCGTCCCTGCTGCGCCAGCCAGTTGATCATATCCATGGTATTATAAAGAAAATGTGGATTGATCTGGGCCTGAAGAGAACGAAATTCAGCGATTCGAAGTTCTTCTGCTGCTTTAGCCTGATCAGTCATAAGCTGATCCATCTTACGCGTCATATAGTTGTAAGTATCAATAAGATCACCGATCTCATCATGGTATTCCGGACTGTCCATAGGACTTAAGGTTCCTTTACGTACCTTACTCATCTGATGTATGACAGAGGAAATTCGGTTCGTGATCGAGTGTGACATAAAATGTGCAAGAACCAGGGCGAATACCAGAAAACCAAGATACATTAGGACATACTGAACCATGATGGCATTACTCTGATGAATCAGTGGACCAGAAGGCAGGACAGTAACCATAAACCATTCGGGCTGTTTGATGTTATAGAAGCCGGCATACACGGTAGTATCCAAAATATTTCGTTCAATGAAGTTGTTGGAGGACATAAAAGATTCCTCAATTGTATCGTAATCCAACAGATAGATACCTGAAAGGGATATATCGGAGGATGCGACCACGGCATTTCGATCATTGATGATGTAAGAAACACTTCCGTCAATCGTCAGATTATCTTTCAACATATCTGAGAGATAATCTGACGAACTGTAAAGGGCGATGTAAGCCTGACGGGCTTTTCCCTGATAATAAAAGGTCGTGGAAGTAATATATGCAAGATCTCCGTATTTTTTTTTCTCGCGTTCACCAAGATAGAAAGCAGGACAGAACAGGGAGGACTGCTGTGTACCCTGAAAGATACCGTACCAGTAGGTACCACGAGCTTTGCTCATAGGTGAAAAATAATCTTTCGTAAGATCATCACTGAAAAGTCGTACAGATTGCGGTGGAAAATCCATATAGATCTGTAAACCGGAGATCATATCAGAATCAATCAGATTTTTTACATATTCATGAAAATACTGTGCATCGTTTGTATCCAGAAACATCTGAAATGGTGAGTTAACAGGCTGGTGGAACAGAATCTGAAAAAATTCCTGATCAGTAATTCCGTCATGGGCATCAATGATCTGCTGTACAAGATCTTCTATGTAAGGAGCTGTCTGGGCGGAAGTATCCTGTTCCTGACGAATCGTGTAGGAGACAACCATATCGTACAGCTTTCCGTAGAAAAAGCATGCCATCATAATGACAGGAACGGTTGCCGTGAGCAACAGAACTAATGTGAATTTGGATTCCAGCTTCATATCACCATAAGAATGCCTGATCCGTGTGAAAATATGACTCATTGTAAATTTCGCTCCCTGTATTCAGAAGGAGAAAGCCCACTGTATTTTTTGAAGCTCTTTCCAAAATAGTTACCGTCACTGTAGCCAACCCTGGAAGATATGTCCGTGATTTTAAAACGTGCATCTTTCAGAAGCTGTTTGGCTTTTTCCATACGATATTCTGTTATATACTGATTCAGCGTCTGCCCGGTCTCGCTTTTAAAGAATGTGCATACATACGAAGTAGAAAGAAATACATGGGAACTGATATCTTTTACAGAAAGTGTTTCATTCATATAATTCTTGCTGATATAGTCTTTAATGAGAAAAATGGTTGGATTTTCCTGAGAGGTATTTTCTGCTTTGGAAAAATATTCTTTCGTCTTATTGATCAGCGTCTGATGAAGTTCCGGAAATGTGAAACAGTCATCAATTGTTTCTGCAATGCTTTCAATATTTCCAGAACCTGCAATCTTCTGTTGATAGCGTGCATCTTCCAGACATAAAAAAAGTTTATAATAAAGATCTTTGACCGGATTCTGCAGAAAACGATGATTTTTATAAAAAGTAGTATACAGTTTCTGAAGAATATTTTCAGCGGATGTCTGATCCAGCCTGGATAATGCATCTGCAAAAGCCGCCGCCGGCGAGTCTGAAAAAATATTACTCTGTATATCCGGACTTTCGTCTGGCTGGGCAGAAGTCAGCAGCGTATTTTCTGGAAAAAAATAACTGCTCTGTAACAGAATAACAGCAGAAGTATAGGTCTGATAGGCTTTTGAAAGGCCGTATACTGTATCACCACATGCCATAGAATAATGTCCGATCTCTGCAAAATGACTGCAAAGGTAAGTATTCACTGACTGCAGCTGTCTGCTGGTTGGCTCATTCTGTGAAAACAGAAAATAAACAAGATACTGCATTTTCTTTTCAAGATAAATGCATTTCATGTGAAATGATTCCAGAAAATCCAGGAATTCCTGATAAAAATCAGTCATGGATGGAATGGATGCATCCAGAAACAGATCTGTTTTTACGATAAAAGAAGTAAAATAAGTGGATGCATTCATAGTAAGTCCAAGTTCAGATGAGAGCTGCTCTATGATCTGGCTGTTGCTTCCGTAAGGAAGAGTCAGCTGCAGTGCCAGACGGGAAGCAGTTTCCATTGAATGCAGTGTTTCGCCTCTGCGGGAATGGACTTTTTGGGTGTAAAGTTCACGGGCTTCGCGAATGGCAGTTTCAATTTCTGAAATAGAAAAAGGTTTTTCAATATAGTTGACTGCTTTTAATTTGATAGCAGCCTTCAGATATTCTTTGTCCGAGTAGCCGCTCATGAAGATGGGAACGGTATCCGGAAGAATTTTTTCCAGACGCTCCAACATGGAAATACCATCCATGCGGGGCATACGCACATCACACAAAATGATTTCCGGCTTGCAGCGCCGTGCTGTTTCAAGACCGTGCACGCCATCATCTGCCTGCAGTACTTCATCTATGCCAAGAGAAGCCCAGTCCAGTGAAGTGATCACACCAGTGCGGGTAAGCTCTTCATCATCTACGATCAGTAATTTCATATGATTCTCCTTAGTATTGGTGCAGTAAAGATTAAAGTTACCGAATCATTTTCAGAACCTTGTTACAGATATCAGCAGCACAGGGATGCTGAATTTCATTAAAAAGACGGTTTACCCGTGTCCGTTCAGATTTCCAGAAATCCTCTTTTGGAGAGAGGGCATCCAGAAAGTCATTGAATGTCTCGGGCTTCGGACCAGGGGTTACGTCATCATAATCAAAATTCATGCCGCGTCCGTCAAGGTACTGCTGACGGTCGTACGGAAGAAATATCATTGGTTTGTCAGTGAGAAGATAATCAATGTAAATACTGGAATAATCGGTGATCAGGCAGTCAAAGATATTCAGAATACCGGTGACATCTTCAGCCTGTTCATTTCCAAGAAAACGAATTCTTTTTCCAAGATATGGAGCAGCAGAACCCTGTTCGGCAACATGAGTCCGTATAAAAAGCAACATGTTCTTTTCCTCAAGAAATGCCTCCAGCTGTTTCTGATCAAAATCTTTAAACGGAAACAGCTGAACCTGTCCATAATCGCGGAAAGTTGGGGCATAAAGCACAGTCTTTGTATATTCCGGAAGATCCGGAAACAGCTGGCCTAAAATTTCACGGCAGTCATTTTTTTGGAACAGTCCATCGTTTCGCGGCTGTCCCCAGACCTTGATTTTGTCTTCAGAAACAGCAAAACTTCTGGCCATAAGGGGAATCAGTTCATGAGAGGTTGTCAGAATACAGGTATAGTTTTCAGAGAAAATCTTTTTGAAATAAATACGTGCTGCTTTTTTGAGATTAGGATCCAGAAGAGCAATTTTTTTCAGTGGAACACCATGCCAGAGATTAATGATCAGTCTCTTTTTGTGAAGACCGGTCCCATAGGCAGGAAGCCCGGCAGATGTAAACCATACACCGGCTGACAGTGCCTGACGAATACCCTGTATACTTTCTGTTTCGATAAAATACTGTTTTCCATATTTAGAGGAAAGACTATTTCGAAGCTCCGGATCATTGATCACGAAAAGAGGGGTGATCTCCGGAAGATTTTCTTTTACGTATTCAAAAAGATAACGGGAATTATAATTGTAATGACTGTTATCTGTAGAAGAAAACAGCCAGATATGAGAATCTGGACGAATCTGTCCAAAATGCTCCAAGCATGCTGTGAACAGCAGATTTTTGGCTTTTCCCATGGTTGCTATGTCCTTTCCAGTTAAAATGATACAGTATCAGCGGTATTTCCAGAATCCATGTATGGCATAGGAAATAAAATACAGAATACAGCGCATGTGGCTGTAGCCCATATAACGATATACTTTATAAGTCATAATGGCAGATTTCTTTTTGTCTCCGGATTTGCTGGTTTTGCTCATACGATATTTAAGAAGCGGGCGGTCAATACCGGCAGCGGGACCGTATTTGCGCAAAATCTTAAGCCATGTAAGGTAGTCTTCGTGGCTGTCATCGTGTTCCATCGGGAATTCAGCAGCGACATCTCTCAACAGGAGAACAGAAGAACAGTTGATACTGTTATGTTTCAGAAGATCCCTGTAAGAGACTGTTTCCTTCACCGGGATATATTTGCCGGCAGGAGTTCCATCGTAGTTCATGAGTTCTCTTCCGGTAGAACAGAGCACGCGACCTGTTTCATGAAGAGTATCCAGCTGAAGCAGCAGTTTGCCATTTTCCCACCAGTCATCTGCATCAAGGAATGCGACATACTGTCCATGAGCTTCCTGAACACCCCGGTTACGGGAGGCTGCAGCTCCAATATTATGTGGATTTTTCAGATAGTGAAAATCCGGACGATCCTGATAAACGGACAGTACTTCTGAAGTCTGGTCCGTGGAACCGTCGTCAATGACCAACAGTTCCAGAGGAATATTCTGGCAGAAAACAGATTCAACTGCCTGACGTATGGTGCTGCCGCCATTATAGACGGGCATGATGACTGAGATCAGAGGTTTGCTTGTTGTCATAGAAAATCCTTTCAATTTTGCGGTGAAATGTGTATATCACCGGCAATCAGTGCTTCTACCTGAGCAGCAGAAGTGTGGTTGATGCGTTCGGCATCGATATTTAGTGGCAGTACTTTGCCTTCAGCGAATAACTGCATGCCGTGCAGGAGTCCGGCCTCTGAATCTTCGAGCAAAAGCCCGCCGTATTTTTTCAGAAAACTGTGACACCCACTTACGTCGCAGGCCATTACAGGGACACCGAGTGTTGCCGCTTCCATAAGAACGATTCCCTGTCCTTCATAATAGGAAGAAAGAAGAAACAGATCACAGCGTTTCAGAATGGGCATAGGATTGGTGACTGCACGGATCAGGATAATATGATCGGATGCGCACAGAGCCCTGGTATGAGCCAGTGTTTCATCGTAGAGATTACCAACACCGCCGATGATGATCAGCCAGGTGTCAGGGTGCTCATTCCAGTATTGTTCAAAAGCATCCAGAAGTCGTTTGTGTCCCTTCTCAGGTGAAAAACGACCGATGCTGATAAATTTTGGAACGTCAGAATCAAGTACAGACTGTAGTGTTTCCAGAGAAACATTGGATAGTGTATCTTCATTGAATGCAACGGGAGCAAGGCTTCGCTCCAGCACACTCTGATAATCGTGACAGTTGTATATGACCGTGATTCTGGAACGGTCAGCACCGAATTCACTGACAACAGGCTGGATAAGATCCTCACTCACCGGTACAATGTGGTCATAGGTATGATATGCCTCTTTCAGAAGATAAGGGTTCATATTGCCTTTCAAGTGGACTTCCCTTGCCATATCATTGTGAATCCAGATACTTCGTGGGCATGGAGCCTCTTCAAGAAGTGAAGTTGTATAGGCTTCGTAGCCGTTATAATGAATTACACAGGCAAATTCAGTACTTCCGAAATGTTTTTTCCATTCGCGTCTGTAAGCGGTATGCAGTCTGTGTTCGGCCCAGGAACCGGTATGGCCTTTTAGTTTCAGAAGCTGGACAGCCATTGTCAGCAGATCCATATTCATTTCACTGGCCAGTGGATAGATCCCGACGCCTTCCGGGAGGCGTTCCATCCTTTCCGGATGATCTTTTACGTACAGTGAACGGAAAGAAATAAAATAATTATAACGGGTAAGATCCAGTTCATGAAGCTGAGAATACAGGACAGTTGTGATACCGTTGAGATCCAGGTCTCCTGCATAGATCAGAATATTTTTTTTACCATTGCCATGATATTGGTATTTACGGCAGCAGTCCTCATGAAGGAAGACTTGACGACAGATCTTTTCGGCACCGTGTCCGTCTTCATAGCTGGCATATTTTTGCATAAAAGCATTGTCCGGTGTGCCACCGGAGCAGTGTGCAAATGGAATGACCTCCTCTGCTTTTTCAGTATAATCAAAAGGATAGGAATCGATTGTTTCATACATACCACGGGAACTTTCATATTCCTTGCGGTCATAGGCAAAAAGTATGATTTTTTTGCCGGAGTTGGCATAATCATAAAACACGCTGGAATAATCCGTGATCAGCGTATCACAGACACTCAATCCCTCATAAGTATCCCAGGATGCCGGAAATGGCAGAATATGATGATAACCGGAAAAATCTTCCAGACCATGAAGGAACGGATGCAATTTAATAAGAAGAATCTCATCCTCATTCAGCTGGGAATCCCACAGAGAAAGATTTTGAGAGAGCGTTTGCATATATCCCTGATCGTCCAGAGCATTAAAATTACCACGGAAAGTCGGAAGGTAGGCAAGCAGTTTTTTGCCCTGCAGACCGACCTGCTCTTTTAAGTGGAGATTTGCCGGCTGACGAAAGATATCGTTACGTGGGTAACCCTCGCGAAGAACGGTTCCGCGGTACAGACTGTCCAGCATATAGGCTCCGGACATTTTTTCTTCCATAAACTGGTTTGGAAATACCAGATAGTCAGAATCCAGCAGATTCCGCTGTACATTTCCCATGGTTACCATCTCAGGACGATTGTCACGTCCCATCTTCTTAAGAGGTGTGCCATGCCAGGTATTCAGGTAAATCTGACCTTCCTTTTTTATAAAGCGTCCCGGGAACGAGGTATCATTCACAAGATAGCCGGCACGGCTGAGGGCGTGGTAATAAGCAACAGAACCGGTACGCACAAAATGAACCCCCTGAATGGAGTTCTTCTGGAGTTTCTCTTTTATTTCATTTTCAGAGTCACGATGGACAGACAGTACAAGTGTGAAACTGCGATAGGGTTCCTGACAGAGCTCTTTTAATAAGGAAAGAATATTACTCTCCAGAGCTTTGCCACTTCTGGATTCCAGCAGGATCATATGGGGATCCAGATTATTTTTCTCATAGAATGTATTGTAAAAAGGATACCAGCTGCCGTTTCGCAGTTTCTTTTTTACTTTGCCAAGAAAGCTCATTTTTGCACGAATTCCCTTCAGTAATAAATATATAGTAACTATAACAAATGCAAAAACTCATGTCAATGTCATGGAACGCTTGCTGTGAACAGTTACTAATGACAGTGCCTGTTTTGGGAAGATAACTGGAAAATATTACCCATTAACAGGAAAATATTTTACCCCGATTCGAAATATTTTCCTGTTTTGGATAGAAAGTTTTATTGTTATAATAATAACAGATTTAAGAAAAGGGAGGAAAGAGCCGTGTCTGAATATGTTCTTGAACTTAAAGGCATAACAAAGATTTTCCCGGGCGTTAAGGCACTGAACAATGTACAGTTCCAGTTAAAACCTGGCGAAGTTCACGCACTTATGGGTGAAAACGGTGCTGGTAAATCTACATTTATTAAAGTAATTACCGGTGTACATAAGGCAGAAGAAGGCGAGATGTTCTTAAATGGACAGAAGGTGGATTTCAAAGGACCGAAAGATGCACAGGCCGCAGGTATCGCAGCCGTATATCAGCATCCGACATCTTATCCGCATCTGACCGTTGCAGAAAATATTTTCATGGGACATGAGATCATCAAAAACAGAATGATCCAGTGGAAAGCCATGAACACAGAAGCAAACAAACTTCTGAAACAGCTGGATGCAGATTTTGATGCAACAGCAGAAATGGGTACCTTAAGTGTTGCTCAGCAGCAGATGGTAGAGATTGCAAAAGCAATGTCCACCAATGCAAGAATCATCATTCTTGATGAGCCTACTGCAGCACTGACAAGATCCGAATCCGAAAAACTTTACACACTGGTTGATAAGTTAAAAGCTGACGGAGTTTCCATTATCTTTATTTCTCACCGTTTTGAGGATATGTATCGTCTGGCAAGCAGAGTTACTGTATTCCGTGATTCCCAGTACATTGGAACTTACGATGTAGATGGAATTACAAATGCAGATCTGATCAAAGCAATGGTTGGTCGTGAGATCAAAGACCTGTTCCCGAAACCGGAAGTGAAACTGGGAGATGAGATGCTCAGGGTTGAAAATCTTTCCAGAACAGGTTATTTCAAAGATGTATCTTTTACAGTTCGTGCAGGTGAAATCCTTGGACTTACCGGTCTGGTAGGTGCAGGACGTACCGAAACCGTTGAAGCTGTCTGCGGTATCACACAGCCGGATTCCGGTAAGGTTTACCTCGAAGGTAAAGAAGTTCACATCAAAAAACCGTCCGATGCAATGGAAAAAGGTATCATTCTTCTTCCGGAAGACCGTCAGAAAGAAGGTCTGATCATGAGCTGGGGACTGGGAAGAAACGTAACACTTCCTACCATCAGCAAATATGCGAAGAGTGGTATCAATGATGAAAAGACAGAACGTGATCTTGCCAAAAAACTTCTTGAAGAAGTTGATACAAAGGCAGTTGATATCTTCCAGCCGGCAAGCTCTCTTTCCGGTGGTAACCAGCAGAAAGTTGTTGTTGCCAAGGCGTTAAGCCAGGAAATGAAAGTTGTTATCATGGATGAGCCTACCAAAGGTGTAGACGTAGGTGCAAAAGCTGAAATCTATGCGATCATGGGAGACCTTGCAAAGAAAGGTTATGCGATCATCCTGATTTCTTCTGAAATGCCAGAGATCCTTGGTATGGCAGACCGTATCGTTGTTATGTGCAACGGACATAAGACCGGCGAGCTGAACCGTGGCGAAGCTACACAGGAAAGAATCCTTGAACTCGCAATGGAAAAAGGACATACAGGGGGTGCTGAATAATGGAAAAGAAATCAGTCATGAAGAAGATCACAGGCTCCCGTGAAGCACTGCTTGCAGTTGTCCTGATCGTTCTTTTTGTAATCATTACAGCAATCAACCCATCATTCCTGACTCCTAAGTCACTGATGGATATGCTGAAAAACAATGCAGTAACAATGGTAATGTCACTTGGTATGCTGTGTGTAATGCTTGTTGGTGGAATTGATATTTCTATCATGTCAACACTTGCACTTTCCGGTATGAGCATCGGTATGCTTCTGAAATATGAACATATCTCCAGCACATTCCTCGCATTCGTGATCGCAATTGCAATCGGTATCGTATGTGGAGCAGTTGTTGGTCTGATCATTTCCAGAGCAGATGTTCCTCCGATCATTGCAACCATGGGCTTTATGTATATCTACCGTGCACTTGGTTATCAGATATCCCACGGTGGTGAATGGGCAAGTGCAGCAGCACTTGGCAACTTCAAGAATTTTGCAACAACAAAATTCCTCGGACTGAATGCAGTCATTTGGGTAATCATTGTATGTTATGTATTTTTCTTCTGGTTTATGAAATGGACCAGAACAGGACGTATGATCTATGCAGTAGGTAGTAACCCGAGTGCAGCAGAAGTATCTGGTATCAATGTAAAGAATATCAAACTTCTTGTTTATACGATCATGGGCCTTCTGTCAGGTCTTGGCGGAGCTCTTCAGGTTTCTGTATATGCATCTGCAATGCCTGACATGCAGTACGGCGGTGAAATGGATGTTATCGCAGCCTGCGTTATCGGTGGTGTAAGCATGAACGGTGGACGTGGTACCGTGATCGGTGCTTTACTTGGATCCCTGATCCTTGCAACAATTGCAAAAGCACTTCCGCTGATTCCATTTTTCAACCAGTTATGGCTGAATACCATCAAGGGTATTATCATCCTTGTCGTAGTAGTAATGAACGTAATCCTGCAGCGTATCGCTGATAAGAATGCACTGAAAGGAAGGGAGATGTAATCATGGCTGGAAAATCTGGAAGAAGTATTAATAATGTGCCGGAGAGCCCAGTGAAGAAAATGATCTTCTCCTGGGAGGGAATATTGGTCCTGCTGTTTATTGCGGTCAATATTTTCTGCGCAATGTTTTCTGAATATTATAACCTGAGCAGTCTGCTTCGTCAGATGCCGGTTTATCTGGCAGAGGTATTTATGATGCTGCCGATGGCATACATCCTGGTACTTGGCGAGATCGATATCTCCGTAGGTGCGATCGTTTGCCTTTCTGCAACAATGAGCTGTATCGTGTGCAACACAAATGCACCATTTATCGTAGTTGTGATCACAGCGCTTGGCGTTGGTACCATCTGCGGAGCAGTTAACGGATTTATCCTTACAAAATTCCAGGAACTGCCTCCAATGATCGTAACACTGGCAACACAGATCATCTTCCGTGGTATCTCCGAGATCGTTCTTGGAAGCGGCGGTAGTATTTCTGCAAGCAACACCGATGGTTTCCGTGCAATCGGCGGAAAGATCGGAAATGTTCCATACATTCTGTTTCTCGTAGTAATCCTTTCTGTGATCTTTGCTGTTATCTTAGGCAAGAGCACATTCGGACGTCGTGTATATGCAATTGGTACAAACCGTCTGACAGCATATTACTCAGGTGTTCATGTACAGAAGATCCGTTTCATCATTTACACCATCATGGGTACAGTTTCCGGACTGTGTGCACTGTTCTTAGTTTCTTCTTCATACGGTGCAAATACAACAACCGGTAACGGATTTGAAATGGATGCCATCGCAATGGCAGTATTCGGAGGTATTTCCTCTACAGGTGGTAAAGGTAATATCGCAGGTGGATTTATTTCCGCATTTATCATTGTATGCCTTCGTGTAGGTCTTGGTCAGAGAAACGTCAATGCACAGGTTATCCTGCTGATCATCGGTGTACTTCTGATCGCTGCAGTAGCTCTTCCGAACATCATCGGAAATGTTAAAAAAGCAGTAAGCATGAAGAAAAACTAAATATTTATTTAATAACGTAAGTGGCTGCTCTCTTGTAGCAGGGGAGCAGTTGCAAATAAAAACTATATTTCCAAGGGAGGAAAACAAAATGAACAAAAAAATTATCAGCGCACTTCTTTGCGGAGCAATGGTACTTAGCTGTGCAGCACCTGTAATGGCAGCTGACAAAGCCGGAGACGGACAGAAAATCGCACTGGTTGGAAAATCAGCAGGTAACGCATTCTTCGAAATCGCTGCAAAAGCATTCAAAGAAACAGCAGAAGCTGAAGGTGCAACTGTAGATGTTGTTTATCCGGAAGCTGCAACAGCAGATGCTCAGATCAAAGTTCTTGACAACCTGATCTCTCAGCAGCCAGATGCAATCTGCATCTCCGCAAATGACGTTAACGCTCTTCAGGCTAAACTGGAAGAAGCTATGGACGCTGGAATCAAAGTATCTTCTTTCGACTCCGCTCCGAATAAAGACAGCCGTCAGGTATTCGTAAACCAGGCTGGTACACAGGCAGTTGGACAGGCTCTTATGGATGCAGTTCTTGATATCTCCGGTGGAGAAGGACAGTTCGCTATCCTTTCTGCAACATCTCAGTCTGCAAACCAGAACGCTTGGATCGACGCTATGAAATCCATCATGGAAGGCGATGAGAAATACAGCAAACTGGAACTTGTAGAAGTAGCTTATGGTGATGACGAACCTCAGAAATCTACAGACCAGACAGCAGCTCTTCTTCAGAACTACCCAGATCTGAAAGTTATCTGCGCACCTACAACAGTTGGTATCGCTGCAGCTGCTAAATACCTTCAGGACAACGAATCTGCTTGCAAACTGACAGGTCTTGGACTTCCTTCTGAAATGCAGGAGTACACAGGTGATGACGATGCACATTCCTGCCCATACTTCTATCTGTGGGATATGGAAGGCCTTGGAAAACTTTCCGCATATGTAACAATGGCACTTGTAAAAGGTGACATCACTGGTGCAGAAGATGAAACATTCACAGCTGGCGATATGGGTGAATTCACAATCACAAAAGCTGATGATGAAGGAACAGAAATCGTTCTTGGTGAGCCACTTCAGTTCACACCAGACAACGTAGCTGACTACGCTAAACTGTACTAATCAGCACGTTTGGAGAAGCTAAAGTTTTTCTGAATATGATAAATCCTTAAAAGACAGGGCGGAGCCGAAAGGCTTCGCTCTGTTTTTATGTACTTTTTTGTCATATTGCTTTATACTGTCTGAGCATGGTAGAATAAAAGAAATAAGTTACCGGAGCAAAATTATAGCAGTGAAGAAAGCGGGAGTAACAGATGCAGCAGGCTTTATTGGATCATTTAAGAGTTGTAACAGAAGAAGAACAGAGAATCCTGGATGGGGTTGCAGAGGTAGATAAGGACCTTTATACATCTGGGAAGGATTTCACGGTGGACAGTGCGAAAATGCTCAGTGAGGGCAAACTGATCGCTGTACGTACCCATACACGATTTGTACATTTTCCATCGCACAGGCATAATTATATTGAGGTGCTTTATGTCTGCCAGGGACAGCTTACAAATATTATAGGTGGTAAAGAAGTCGTGATCCATGCAGGCGAACTGTTGTTTTTGAACCAGTATACGAGACATGAGATTCTGCCGGCGGGGGAAGAAGATATTGCAATCAACTTTATGATCCTTCCAGAGTTTTTTGATGTGGCCTATACGATGGCGGGGAATAATAATGTCCTTGCAGATTTCCTGGTCAATGTGCTGCGCCAAGATGAAGAGCGTGGAGAATATCTGCATTTTAAGGTCGCAGAAGTGCTGCAGATCCAGAATCTTCTGGAAAATATGATCTACTCTCTTGTGACCGGTAAAGGCGATCAGAATCGGATCAACCAGACAACGATGGGATTGATTTTCCTCTATCTTCTGGAATCTGTACAGTATGCGGAGATGCGCCTGCCGAATCAGTATGAAAACATGATCACAATGACAACGCTGGATTATATCGAACAGCAGTACAAAACGGCGACACTTACAGAACTCTGCGAAAAATTGCATTTGCCGATGCATATGCTGAGTAAGATGATCCGGAAAAATACGGGATTTAATTTCAAAGAACTGCTTCAGCGCAAACGTCTGAACAAAGCTGTGGAACTGATGTGCGAGACAGATCTTCCGATCAGTGACATCATTGCAGCGGTTGGCTATGAGAATGGCAGTTATTTTCACCGGGTATTTAAAGAACGCTACCATACGACGCCGAGAGCGTTCCGTGTGGCAAATGGAAAAGAAGAACGGGTGAGATTATAAAAAAGGGGCATTGCAGATGTAATAATAACATACATTTGTAATGTCCCTTTAGATTTTATTTTATCATTTGTGTCAGACAAGAACTGTCCACAGATTATGTAGAACATGAATGCAGAGAAGATGCTGTTCTGAACAGTTACCGGAGAAGTCTTCTTTTGTGTCCTGTTCTTTTGTACATATTCTAAAATCTGTGGTCAGTATATCACATGGTCAGGTTTTTGACAAGCTCGATATCTGACGCTTTTACTTTGAGATTTGTCTCAATCACTTTTCCTTCAGCTGTTGTGATTTTGATCTCAATCAGTGTATCTTCTTTGACAGCTGTGCTGGCTGCCTGAAGAAACTTCGGGAATTTCGGATGATTCTGGGTAAAGGTTGCCCAGGAATTTTTTAACTGCATTAAATTTCCAAGATTCATGTGTTGTGCCTCCTAATTCTGAAAATGGATCTGCTCGCCCTGAATGACCGGATAACAGATTAAAGTAGTTCCATCCAGATTTTCTCTGTGCATATCAACAGCACTGATCTGGTGGTTTTCGTAAGTTGTATAATAGTAAATTCCTTTTGTTGCGTTACAGCAGGATGTATAGAGTGTGATTTCATATTTTCCCTCAGTAACCTCGCAACAGCCCCTCTGCTGGTCAACGGAGCCAAGAATATGGAAAAACTGGCTGATGCTTTCAGCTTCGGAATCTCCGGAGATGGAATTCATCTTTGTGAAAGCAACACGTGCAAAACGGGAAGCAGAAGACAGGTCACCCGGAAGTCCGAGGGCACCCATTCCGCGGCTGTAGGCAGTAAGAGTCAGATCATCTGCAAAAGTATTTACGGGCTGTTTTGAAGAAAGGTGCATATAATTATTCAACTGGAACATCTGCTGTGGAAAAGGTGGGTTATTTGTGAGTACACCGACCGGATTATCGTAGATATGCAGACCGTCTGCGATGGATTCTACTGTAATAGATGCAGTTTCATCAGAGATGATCCAGTGAAGCTGCGCCAGAGGAAACTGTTCGCTGAATGTAGTATTGACCAGATTCATGTGGGAAAGAAGTGTGCGAACTTCCGCGACAGAAGCACACTGGCTTAAGATCCACGGGATGAATTCGAATTGGGCAACATTGGTTACATCCGGTTTTACATTGGCATAAGCAGCATTTCCAACGAAATTCAGTCCTGCCATGCCAACACCTTTTTCATTGATGGCATCATAATATAATGGATAATCTCCGGCTACATGAGCCATGCCGATGATCGCATAATGCGTTTGTTTTGTACCGGCATGCCGGAAAGAAAACGGATAATTCCTTGGAGTGATCGTAATCTGATCGCCGTAAGAAAATTCGTAGTCCAGTGTTCTTCCAAAATAAAAATCTTTTGTTTTATAAGTTGCAGCTGTACACATAAGCATTCCTCCTTAGAAATCGAAGTCTGCGTAATCTTCCGGCAGGAAGCGGTGGTAAATGATATGGCAGCCTTCGTCTTTGAAACAATAGTAATAAGTGTCTTCTGGTTTATCAGCAAAACGGATCAGACGGTCAAATTCGTCGTTGTTTATTTCTTCTGTGATAATGTTCTGTGAATAAGTATGGAACAGATCCAGAATTTCATTCATCGTGCAGTCGTGTTTTGCTACTAATTCCACAAGACTTTTGATGAATTCGTTTGGTGCGGTGTTATCATGCACATAGACGGTTCCTTCTTTTGGGATGTGAAAACAGAAACGATCTCCTTTGTGAGAGACTTCGATCTGTCCAAGCTTTTCTGTGATGGATGCAGGAAGTGTGTTCAGTCGTTCCTGCATCTCATCAGCACTGTCCTTAGCGGAAAAGAAATGGTTCAGGGAAGAGAGCGGATAATACAGATGGATATCTTCTCTAAAAAAACCGAGTTTCGCCTGTTCTTCCTTGATGATGTCGATCAGATTTCGTTCAAGTTTATCGTAGCCCATGTCGGGAAACCTCCTTTATATAAGATGGATTAGTTTGCAATATGCATTCGGCCAGAATCGCAATGGTCGTAAGCAGTAAGTTAAATAACTGCAACATATTGTAGCAGATTCATACATAAAATACCAGAGTCGTTCGGAAAAAATAGAATGGACAGATTCGACAAAATGTTACAAAAAAAGCTCGTTGACAGTACCAGGGCAGTGGGATATCATAGAACAAAAGAGGTAACTGTTTACAGAGACTCAAAATTTGACATATAGGGGAAATCATCATGTTAGTTTTAGTATATCACAAATGCAGCACCTGCCAGAAAGCCCTAAAATGGCTTGATGAACACAAGATTTTTTTCGAGGAGCGCCCGATTATAGAGGAAAATCCTACATATGAAGAATTGAAAGAATGGTATGAAAAAAGTGGAATGCCACTTAAGAAATTTTTTAACACCAGTGGCATGCTCTACAAGCAGATGAACCTCAAGGATAAACTTCCGGAGATGTCAGAGGATGAACAGCTGAAATTACTGGCAACAGATGGCATGCTTGTCAAACGCCCGCTTGTAGTAGGTGAAGATTTCGTCCTTACAGGATTTCGCGAGAAAGAGTGGGAAGAGAAGATTCGGGGCTAGACGACAATTTTATACTGTGAAATTTTTGCTTACGAAAGTTTTGTTGATTTATCTCTATTTATCTATTGTATTTTAGGGTATATTCGTGTAAAATAGAATACAATTTAGTCTAGTAACGCATGAATGCGTGAATTCTGGCGAAGCTGTAAATGCATCGTCCGGAAATCCTTTGTAGAATAGAAATAGAGATGGAGGAAGAGAGCAAATGGCAGATCATGAGATGTTGAATCTTGAAGAGATGGGCAATTTGAAAGACAGTATGGAATTGCTTGGGGAAGAACTGATGAATGGTCACCGGATTAACCCGAATCTGTATGTAGAATATGATGTAAAAAGAGGCCTGCGTGACTCCGCAGGTAAAGGTGTCCTGACAGGGCTTACCGAGATTTCAGATGTAACAGGTTACGATCTTATTAATGGACGTAAGATCCCAGCACATGGAAGACTGTATTATCAGGGATATAATGTAAATGATATCGTAGATGGTCTTAAGGGACGTAAATTTGGTTTTGAAGAAACCATCTATCTGCTTCTGTTCGGAAGACTTCCGTCAGATAAAGATATGGAAATATTCAAAAATATCATGGAAAACTTTGAAACTCTGTCCGGACGTTTTGTGCGTGACGTTGTTATGAAAGCTTCCAACGGTGATATCATGAATGCAATGCAGAGATGTATTCTCACTCTGTACACCTATGATTCCAAACCAGAAGATATTTCTGCGGAAAATGTTCTTCGCCAGAGCATTGAAATGATCGCAAAACTGCCTTTGATTGCAGTATATTCCTATCATTCCTACAGACATTTCCGTCGTGATGAGACTTTGTTTATTCGTAATCCACAGAAAGGGCTTTCACTTGCAGAAAACATCCTTCTGATGCTTCGACCGGATGGCAAATACACAGAACTGGAGGCGAAAGTACTTGATATTGCCCTGATCCTTCATGCAGAGCATGGTGGTGGTAACAACTCTACTTTTACGACACACGTAGTTACTTCTTCCGGAACAGATACTTATTCTTCTATTGCAGCATCTATCGGTTCGCTCAAAGGACCTCGTCATGGTGGTGCAAACCTTAAGGTACAGAACATGTTTGAGGATATCGAGGCGAATGTCAAAGACTGGACAGATGAGAAAGAGGTAGAAGCATATCTCCGCAAGATTCTGAATAAAGAAGCATTCGATCATACCGGTCTGATCTATGGTATGGGACATGCTGTTTATACACTTTCTGATCCGCGTGAAGTAATCCTGAAACGTTTTGCCAGAGACCTTGCACAGGAGAAGGGAATGATGAAAGAATTTGCCCTTTACGAACTGGTAGAACGTCTGGCAGGAAGAATGGTCATGGAACAGCGGAGACTTTTCAAAAATGTCTGCGCAAACGTAGACTTTTACAGTGGTTTCGTATATACTATGCTTGGAATCCCCAAAGAGCTGTTTACACCAATTTTCGCAATTGCACGTATTCCGGGATGGAGCGCACATCGTCTTGAGGAAATCCTCAATGCGAGCAAGATCATCCGTCCGGCATATAAATATGTGGGACATCATGCAAACTTCGTTCCGTTTGAAGAAAGAGAGCCGGAGGAAGGCTGCGAAGAAGTATTGCGGGATCTCGAAAAGAAATCCCCAGAACAGCCGGAAGAACAGGCAGAAACTATAGAAAAAGAGGCACCGCAGGATTCGACAGAGTGCCCTGAGGAGAAGAAATAAATGAAACAGGTTATTTTAACTGGTGACCGTCCTACCGGAAGACTTCATGTAGGACATTATGTAGGATCACTGAAAGAACGTGTCAAACTTCAGAATTCCGGTGATTATGATGAAGTTTATATTATGATCGCAGATGCACAGGCACTGACAGACAATGCAGAGCATCCGGAGAAAGTACGTCAGAACATCATTCAGGTTGCACTGGATTATCTGGCATGCGGGATCAATCCGGCAAAATCTACAATCTTTATTCAGTCTATGGTACCGGAACTGACAGAACTGACTTTTTATTATATGAACCTTGTTACGGTTGCACGTGTGCAGCGTAACCCTACCGTTAAAGCTGAAATTCAGATGCGTAACTTTGAGGCAAGCATTCCGGTTGGTTTCTTCTGTTATCCAATCAGTCAGGCAGCAGATATTACTGCTTTCCGTGCAACGCATGTACCGGTTGGTGAAGATCAGATGCCGATGATCGAGCAGTGTAAAGAAATCGTACACAAATTCAATACCGTTTATGGAGAGACTCTGACAGATCCGAAGATCGTGTTGCCATCCAATAAGGCATGTTTACGTCTCCCGGGTATCGATGGCAAGGCAAAAATGAGTAAGTCTCTTGGCAACTGTATTTATCTCTCTGATGAGGAAGCAGATGTTAAGAAGAAGATCATGTCCATGTTTACAGACCCGAATCATCTTCGGGTACAGGATCCTGGCCGCGTAGAGGGCAATCCGGTATTTATCTATCTGGAAGCATTCTGTAAGGATGAGTATTTCCCGGAATTCCTGCCGGAATACCAGAACCTCGAAGAGCTCGAAGATCACTACCGCAGAGGTGGTCTCGGCGATGTCAAGGTTAAGAAATTCCTGAATAATGTAATGCAGGCAGAGCTGAGCCC
>OLNJ01000783.1_pt1 | contig 22410 bp, 21 predicted proteins | sample 1672191 | NCBI WGS metagenome assembly OLNJ01 (sample SAMEA3136657, study PRJEB25190) | human gut metagenome | biome: human gut; feature: human-associated habitat; material: faeces | place: Austria | collected 2013 | reverse complement strand
ATCTTTTTTTGCTATTTTCAATAAAACCTTTTTCGTCGAAATTATCTACTTTTATTACTTCATGTTTTACCCCAAATTCTTTCGTATACTGCTTTGCTTCTTCTATTTCTCTATCTGAATGCATCATAGCGTGTATAGTTACAGCAATCGCATTTTCTCCTAATTCATCACTCGCCACTTTAAGTAAAAAGTTGCTATCAACTCCACCAGAATAAGCTATTACAACTTTTTTCATTTCTCTCAATTTACTTTTTAATAATTCGTATTTTTCCTCTATATTCATGATTATCCACCTTCTTATATTTATATACTTTAATCTACAGTAATTATATATTAAAGATACAATTTACTTCTATATAAATCTTTTTTTAATTAAAAAAGATTTATATAGAAGTGAATTTTTTTATGTAATTTTATAATTCATATTTATTTTATATGAAATACTTGTTTTAAATTTAATTATATAGAGCGTTTAATTTTTATCCAAATTGTGGTATTATAATTTTATATTTAATATTTGGGAGGAATTGACAATGGCAGCAGATTACGTCAAAATATTAGACAAATTAGTTAGGCTAAACAGGGGAATGAATTTAAAACTTAGAGAGGGGACTACGACACTTGATGTAAATATATACAACAATACGCTTTTAACTTTAGATTTAGAGTGTGATGATGTAGATAAACACAGCGAATATATTTATAATGAGATAATAGCGCTTGAAAATGTAACGATGTATATTCCGAGCGTTTATATAAAAGAAGATTAAAAAACATTGAAATTTAGATATTTATAATTGACTTAAATATTAAAATGTCAGTATTTGGTCAGTTTTTTGTTTTTATCCACACAAAATTAAAGGCTAGAGTGCTATATTGAACGCTCTAGCCTTTTATAATTAAAATCAAGCAACTAATTTAATTATCATTTCTAATCGACAATCTATCATTTTTTTATTAACCTATGTTGAGCTCAATGTATTAAGGTGCTAACATATAAGTAGATAGCTAGAAATTAATAAAATTGAAACATAAAACTTTAAAAAGGTTGTTTGTTATAAATTTAAAAAGGAGGATTTAATTAGAATGTTAAAATATACAAAAAAATCAATCCTGATATGTTTAATAGCTTCATCATTTACAATGTCCGGTTGCAACATCACAATAAATCTAAATGATAATACTACCTCTAGTAGTAAAACACAAGTAGAGCAATCTACAGATAAACAATCCGTCAAAAAAGAAACTCATCAAAATAAGAATACTACCAATATAAATAAACAAGCCGAAAGTTCAGTTGATAATAAAAGTACTGATAATACTTTGAATAAAGCTGAAACTAAAAAAAATCAATCTAAAAAAATAACTCCAGAGGAATCTAATGAAAATCAAAAATGTATGATTTGTGGAAAGTTTGTACCAATGAGTGATGCACAAGATTGTAATGGTGGTATAGCACATAGTGAATGTATGGAAGTACATAAACAACATTGTGACCCAGATATCCCAGAAGATAATGAATATGAAACTACCCCGGCTTGGCAACAACAATATTATAATAAATATGGAAAGGCTACTACAACAATCGGGGATGAAGGAGAAATTCAAGACTGGGGCGATGCTGATTGGAATTAACAATGTATTATAAAAAATAAACTAAAACATTTACAGAAGTTGATTTTTAAAAATAATAATATAGTAAAAATAAACAATAGGAGGATATATTATGTATTGTAGAAATTGTGGAAGTCAAGTAGATGATAAAGCTGAAATATGTGTTCATTGTGGTGTTAGAGTTACAAACGGAGATAGTTATTGCCAAAATTGTGGTGCAGAAACATCAGAAAAGCAAGAAATGTGTGTTAAATGTGGTTCTATGCTTGAAAAATATCAACCAAAAAGAAATAATTTAGGTGATTTCACATTCACTTCTGGAGCTCAAAAGGCAAATTACGACTTTAGTAATTTACCATCTTACTATAAAATTGAATTTGAATTAATAAAAAATAGTGAAACTGGTTATAAAGGAAAATTTAATTGGGCAGCATTTTTCTTTGGCCCTTTCTGGATGATGTATAAAGGTATGGTTATACAAGGATTAATATATTTAATAGCTAATATAATAGTTTCTTCTATAAGCTTTTTACTTTTAGGCTTGGTTTTAAATATTTTAGTAGCATTTAGAGCTAACTACCTTTATTATAATATTTATACAACAAATGAAACACGACTATTCTAAAATAATTGCATATAAATTATAATTGTCCATAAATTAAAAAGGAGTTCTTACATGTGGGAAAAATTTAAAGAGTTAAAAATTGGTCTAAAAATACTTATAGTAATTATAGCTATTATACTTTTACCAGTAACACTACTTTTACTATCAATAAAATTACTAATAAAAAGTATTAAATCTAAAAAGAAAATATTATCAGTTATATCAATTTTTTTAGTATTATTTATGTTATTGATTAACTGGAGTTTTGTAGAAGGTATAAAACTTGCACAAGATCCTAAATATATAGCTCAACTAGAAGCCAAGGAACAGGCACAGAAACAAAAAAAGATTACTGAAGAAAAAGCTAAACAAGAGCAAGAACAAAAAGAGAAAGAACAACAAAAATTAGAAGTAGATGCTAAAGCTAAACTTGAAGCTGAGAAAAAGGCCAAAGAAGAGGCTGCAGCTAAAGAAAAAGATGCACAAGAACAGAAAGAAAAAGTAAAAGAAAAACCTAAACCATCAAATGTCAAATATGATGCTTTACAACAATTATATTTAGATATAAATAAAGATTTATCTTATGAAGAAATATTAAACATAGTCAAAAAAAGTAAATTACCTTATACTGATCAAAAATATAATGGCTCAAGGAAAATAAAGGTAGCTTATACTGATAAAGTTGCATTGCAGAGATATGCTGATGAAGGAGATAATGTTGAAATAAGCTTTGATTTAGATAAAAAAACAAATGAGCTGAGCTTCTCAACTTTAGAATATTTTAATCATAAAAAATTCATAACAATATTTGATTATGAATCAGGTACATATTTGGATTTCAGAAATGGTAAGGATAAAGGATTATACATAAATAATTACAATAATATAATGGCTAATAAAGCTGAAAAATATATAAAGTCTGACTCTAAAAAAAATCAGTTGAAATACGTATTTGAATATAATAAATAATGTAACTGAAACTGTATTAAAATATTTAAGTATTTATATCAAATTTAGGGGTAATAAAAATAAAATAATAATTATACAAGGGGGCAATATTTATGGCTAATAAAAATGAATTAATTACATCTAATGATATCAGAACTTTTCCTAATACTTTACAGGGCACACTTCCTCATATAAATCAATTAATTGATTTATTCAATGTTCCAAGAGACATTATTGCAGATGAAGAATGTATTGAAAATACATGGAATAACCTTCCAAGATACATACGAAAAATTCCTCGTGAGTTAAGAAATGAACTAATTGTAAAAATGTGTATATCTGCATCAGTTGGATTGTTTGATGGTGCCATTAATTATATGTGGAATGCAACTATTATAAATCTTCGATCAAAGGTTATTAATTTTGGTTTAAGCACAGTTAATGAAATAACTGGAAAACAGATAAGTGAAAGGTCTTTATTAAATAATACAAATGATGCTGAACTTCTAGAGTTATGTTATCAATTAGAGCTGCTATCTCAGGATGGTTTTTTTCTACTTAATCAATGTAGAGATATTAGAAATAACTTTTCTGCAGCCCATCCTACACTTGGAAAAATAGATGATGCTGAATTAATTAATTTTATAAATAGATGTTGTAAATATGGTTTTACAGAAGATTATACTTGTCAAAATATAAATACAGCAGATTTTATCAAAAATATAAAAAATAATAAATTAGATGATACTGCAATTACCCAATGGGTTGAAAGATTAAAATCTACCTTTCCTGCCCAAAGGCAAATGTTGTATCCAACCCTTCTAGGTATCTATTGTGATTCAGATGTAGGTGAGGTCGCACGTATAAATGCTTTAAAAATATGTGAAAAATCATTAGACTTTTTAGATGAAAAAGTTAAATCAAATTTAATAGAAAAATATAATAACTATTTTGTAAAAAACAAAAAAGATAAGTTAATTGCCTCAAAAACATTTTTTACTAAATTAGGATTACTTAATTTGCTAAGTTCATCCGAACAACACTCGATTATAAAAAATGCTTGTGATGATTTATTAAATGTTCATAACGGGTTCGATAATTTTTATAATGAACCACCTTTTGCTAAGAGATTATTAGAATTATCTTCACAAATAAAAATACCAGCAACAGCTCAAAGTGATTATGTTCATGCTGTAGTTACACCTTTTATTGGAAATGGATATGGTGTATCAAATTCAGCAATTCCATATTATCAAGAAATGATAGAAAATTTCTCTCCAAATGAGATAAATTATCTTTTAAATATTGTGAATGAGGATTCATTGGTATCATATCGCATAAAAAATTTCCCTATTTGTATGAAAAGATATGTTGATACTTTAAATCTTATATCAGAAGATAGTTTAAATACCAAGCAAAAGGCCTTGTATGATACACTATTAAATAAATTTAGAAAAATTTCATAATATAAATTTAATATGGGGGTGTCATTATGACAAATGATGAATATAATACTTTGATGAATTATAATAAACGATTTATAGATTCTTCTGCTATACAATTGCCTCCAAGCGGTAAAAATAAACAACGCAGATTTTTAAAAAGCGAAGATAGCTCAGATGAATTTATACTAGATATAGATGATGGAAAAGGAAAAATAGAATTGAAAATAAAATATATGGCTAGACATAAAAGCTCAAATACCATATTATTAAGACTAGATACTCATGGTCCTAGACATATTAATCCCGATGGCAAATGCATTCCCACACCTCACCTGCATAGATACATTGAAGGAGAGGGTGATAGTTGGGCAGAACCTCTAGATCCTAATATTTTTTCTGATTGCACAAATCTAGCAGGATTATTAGCCAGTTTTCTAGAATTATTAAAAGTAACAAATATACCAGAAATAACGTACACTAGTAGATTATTTTAAATTTTTATTTAAGGAGGTTCAAAAATGAATGATTTAATCTATAGTTACTATAATTGGCTTAAAAATAATACCATTTGCAGTGAAGTAAATAACTATACAAAAGTATCTACTCCATTTTTAGACAGACATAATGATTGCATAGAATTTTATATGAAATTAGACAATAATGGAGATATATTTATTACTGATGATGGATATACTCTTGGTGACTTAGAAGATTATGGTTTCACTTTTAATACTCCTAAAAGGAAAAGTTTACTTAATGAAATATTAAATATATATCATATAAAAGAAAAAGATAATTGTTTAACTGTTACAACTAGTAAAAATAATTTTCCAATAGCTAAACATTTTTTTATTCAAGCTATTATTGCAATTAATGATTTATATAATTTAAATAAATCTAATGTAGTAAGTCTTTTTGTTGAAGAATTTAGTAGCTTCTTATATGAAAATGGCATATTTTATTCAGAAAATGTCAAAGTAACTGGTAAAAGTGGTTTTGATCATAATATAGACTATTTAATTCCAGGAAATAATAAAAATCCAGAAAAATATTTAAAAATAATAAACAATCCTGATAAATCAAATACCCAAAACACTATGTTTTTATGGGATGATTTAAAATATGCTCGAAAACAAACTGATATTATGATGGTTGTTTTGAACGATATTGACCATAAAGTTCAAAATGATATCATAAGTGCCTATAAAAAATATGATATTACCCCCCTTATGTGGTCAGATAAAACCAATATACTAGAAAATTTAAAAATAGTTGTATAAAAAAAGATTAATATTTATAAAGAAATAGCCGTATAAATTAGTAATTCTAATTTATACGGCTATTGTTTTTGCCCATTATTATAATTATATTTTTATATTTATTTATATTATTAATATTGCTACTTTGTTAGTCCAATTAAGCTATTTCTGTTTCTGTATTTTGTGCCTCGATATATTTAGGTATTAAATGAAAATATAAATGTTCTGCTTTAGTATTAGCTTCACATACGCTCATACTTAAATTATAATCACTTGGATTATATATTCCAGCTAAAACATCTTTGCTCATATCTACCAATTCATGCATTGCTTGTTTTTCTGCATCTGTTAAATAATTATAATCTGTTACATGTCTTTTTGGCACTACTAACATATGCCCCCTAGTTGTTGGTTCTATACTGAATTTTGCATAAGCAAATTCATTTTCTAATAAATAATCTCTTTTTTGGCAAAATTGACAGTTCATATAGTTTCCCCCTTAAATGTATTAAAAAAATTTATATTAATTGTATCATAAGATTTCGAACTTATCACAATATTTCGCCAACTATTTTTGTTTTTATATAATTTTTTTAGTATATGAAAAATTGTTTTTTTATAGTCATAATTTATAAAATTTTATCATAATATAGTTTATTGGTTTTCATTCCAAGGAACAAGCTGTACTTCACCATATGCTCTATCTAACAATCTATTAGAGTACTCACCTTTATATCCAATTATATTAAGTATAACTAGCTCTACATATCTTGTACCAACTTGGATAATATTCCACACATCTTCAACTGTAATAGTAGCTCTGTTTCTCTTTCTTGTCGGATGGACTATTTTATTTCTATAATATATAAGTAGGTCAACTCCGTCGTCAAATCTTTCGTTTATATAATTATCAAATAAAAATAAGTCGTCTTTCCCATAAGGAATCCCACATACCTCTAGCAGCGTTCTTATATTTTTCGTAGCCAAATTTTCATCGAATTCATCATCTGTCAACATTTTTTCTTGTTCTACTAAAACTATGTATGATAATGTCTCTAAACAGATTTGTATAGATATAAGGTTGTTTTCTAGTGTTAATCCATCAAATGACTGTAAATACCAATCGACAGCCTGTCTTATCGCTTCATTATAATAATCATCTATTAACTTATTATTCATCAAAGTTAAATACTTTTCTATGTTGTGATAGTTTGATATAGTGTCCTTCCAGTTAGGTATAAATCTATATGGACTTATAAATGTCTCTCTCCACAATCTATACACGTTTTCCCTATTTTTATATCCAAATGCTGCACATATATCTACATATCTACCGCACATAAAACTGAACGATATCGATAAATCATCTAATACTTGATTTATAATATTTGTCTTAAATGGCTTTTTATCTTTTCGTCTAATTCTACCACTATGTGTTATTATATGTGCATCTCTATCTTTTAATCTTTCGTCTAATTCTTTAGTAAAGTCAAATCTTTTATCTACTATAATTTCAAAATCCCCTGAATTAAATTCCATTCTTCCAGCAAACAACTTATCATTGTATTTGATAAGCTTTCCAAAATATTTATCAAAATTAACGACATCAAAATCTACATAATCGACCTCGGCATTTTTAGATCTTATATGCCCATGATTTATATATCCTTCTATTGTGACCTCGTTTAAATAACTGACTGTTACTGAAACAGGTCTATATTGATAAATTTCAAGTTCTGCTGAATCGTAGTCTAACGTGATATCTACATCATAATTTTTGACCGATAATATTTTCCCTTTAAATGTTATTGTCCCCTCTGTAGCCATCTTATACATTACTTTTCCACTGCATTTATACTTTCGATTTAATAAGTATATACAGAATCTACCTTCGTAAATTGGAATATTTTCATCTATGTCGAATTGGAGAAACTTTGAAAATATAGCATTTTCAACTATTTTCATATTTTTCCACCTTTTTCATTTTTATTAAGTTCGTGTTTATACATATTGATTTATATTATATCATATTTGGATATAGTTTAAAAAACCTTTATTATTAATAGTTATAGTTTTTTATAGTTTGAGATAATTTTAATTAGCACTATATTATATCATTTATAAAAAATAAACTTATTAATAATGTAAATACAACTATATCTATTAAAAATAGTATTTTCATATAAGAATATAAAATTGTAAAAATAAAAACTGCTAAGTAAGTAGTTTATAATACTTATTTAGCAGTTTTTTAATTTAATATATTTACTAATTCTTATCAAATATCAAATTATTTTAATGCTTCTTTTAATGCTTCATAAGAAAAATCAACGATTTCTTTGCATCCTACTCTATCTTTTTTAAGTGCTCTACATTCTGTAGTTCCGTAATGGTCTATTATTTTTTGCATTATTTTTTTTGTGTAAGTTTTTGCTGGGTTTTCTTCTCCCACTTCGTCTCTGCCTTTTGCGAAACTTGCACATATACATGCACCGTTTACTGCTCCACATAAGTTTCCAACAGCACATCCCCCACCAAGTCCGCTAGCTATTCTTATCGGTATATCAGTTCCAAATTCTTCGTTATATGCTTTTATAACTGATTCTGCACAGTTTAAACCTTCCATAAAGTAATCTGATGCTAATTTCTTTTCGCTCATACTATCTCCTCCAATTTTCTTCTACTTTATATATTTTATTGTTACTATAATATATTTTATCAAAAATTATTGGTTTTTGTTATATTTATTTTTATTCATTTTTATTTATTATAAGATTTTGATATCTACATTTGTATTGCATTAAAAATAAATCTAAAAAAACATTGCTTCAATTTTGAAGCAATGTTTTATAGGTTTATTTTTATTTGGTTAATATGGTCAACTAATTTAAAATACTTTTTTTATAGTCTTTCAGCAACGTATTTTACTAAATCAACTGTTCTTGTTGAATAACCCCATTCATTATCATACCAAGATACAACTTTGAACATTTTGTCGCCTATTGCCATAGTTGATAATGCATCTATTATTGAAGATCTTGAATCTCCTCTAAAGTCTATTGATACTAGAGGTAAATCACAATATCCTAAAATTCCTTTTAACTCTCCTTCACTAGCTTCTTTTAAAGCAGCATTTACTTCTTCTATTGTTGCACCTTTTTTAAGTGTGCAAACTAAGTCTACTAGAGAAACTGTTGGTGTAGGAACTCTTACTGAGAATCCATTTAATTTTCCTTCTAATTGTGGTAAAACTTTTGCTACGGCTTTTGCAGCTCCTGTTGTTGTTGGGATCATAGATTCTGCTGCTGCTCTTGCCCTTCTTAAATCTTTATGGGTTTTATCTAATAATTGTTGGTCGTTTGTGTAAGCATGTATAGTAGTCATTAGACCTTCTTCTATACCGAATTTTTCATCTAATACTTTTGCAAATGGTGCTAAACAGTTAGTTGTACAAGAGGCATTTGATATAATATTGTGTTTTTCGTTGTCGTAGTCTTTTTCATTAACACCGATTACGACTGTAATATCTTCACCTTTAGCTGGTGCAGTTATTATAACTTTTTTTGCTCCTGCATCTATATGTTTTTGCGCACCTTCCCTATCTCTAAATTTACCAGTAGATTCGACAACTATATCTACTCCTAATTCTCCCCAAGGTATTTCTGCTGGGTCTGAATGTCTAAGTATTTTAACTTCATTTGAATTTATTAATAAAGTTTCGTCGTCTTTAACTTCTACATCACCTTGGAATATTCCATAGCAAGAATCATATTTAAATAAGTGAGCTAAAGTATTAGCATCTGCTCTAGCATTTATAGCAACTATCTCTACATCGTTACCTAATCTTTCTTGTGCTATTCTAAGCACATTTCTTCCTATTCTACCAAAACCGTTTATTCCTACTTTTATCAACTTAATATCCCCCATTTCGTAAATTTTGTTTTCTTTGATTTTACCTGTTATAACAATTATTGTATACTATATATTTTATATGTGCAACACTTTTATTTATTTTTTCAAAAAACAGTATTCACTAATTTATTAACTTTTATATTAATCCAATATAACAATTAAATTTTTTCATAAAAATAGCCATCATAAGACAACTTTTCGTTGTAATATGACAGCTATTATCAATTTCTAACTAAAAATACTAATCCTATATACTATTAGCAATTTGTTTTGTGTTACACTGTTTAATTTGTAATAATTAGTTTTCTTTTAATCTTACTTTTGCAGCATTGGCATGTGCATGTAGACCTTCATCTGTAGCCAATTTTACCGCTACAGGTCCTAGTGATTTTACTGCGTCTTTATTTAGTACTTGGTGAGTACAAGTTTTTATAAATGTTCCAACCCATACTCCACCTGTATACCTAGATGCTTTTAATGTCGGTAGAGTGTGGTTTGTTCCTGATACATAATCACCAAATACCTCTGCTGAATATCCTCCTATAAATAATGATCCATAATTTATAAGCTCATCTATTATGTCGTCGTTATTTGCTGTACTTATTTCTAAATGTTCTGGTGCATATTGATTTGATATTTCAACAGCCTCTTTTAAATTATCGACTAGTATAACTTCTCCGTTATTTTCCCATGAAGGCTTTGCTATATTTTTTGTAGGAAGTTCTTCTAACATTTGTTCTACTTTTTTCATTACTTCATTTGCAAACTTTTCACTAGTTGTAATTAATATTCCCCTCGCATTTAAGTCGTGTTCACATTGAGCAAGCACATCTGCTGCTATATATGTAGCGTTTGCTGTTTCATCTGCTATTATAAGAACTTCGCTAGGTCCTGCGACAAAATCTATCCCAACAGTTCCATAACATTGTCTTTTTGCCTCTGTGACGTATTTATTTCCCGGACCTACTATAATATCTACAGGTTTTATACTTTCTGTTCCATATGTAAAAGATGCAATCGCTTGAACACCACCAGTTGCATAAATTTCATCAGCACCTGCTATATCCATAGCGACAAGTGTCTTTGGATTTATCTTTGCAACATCCTTCATAGTCGGTGAACATGCGACCACTCGCTTTACTCCTGCAACCTTTGCCGGAATTATAAGCATAAGTGCAGTCGAAAACAATGGATATCCCCCACCTGGAACATATGCTAAACAAGACGAAACAGGTATATGCTTTTGACCTAATACAACTCCTGGATATATTTCCTTTTCAAAATCATTATTAAAACTTTCCTTTTGTAATTTTGCAAACTTTTCAATATTTTTTGCCGCAATTTTAATGTTATTTATAAATTCATCATCAACTTCTTTATAAGCCTCTTCAATCTCCTCTTTTGAAACCCTTATCATATCTCTATCATTATTGTCAAATTTTAAATTGTATTTTTTCAAAGCCTCGTCTTTGTTTATTTTTATATCTTCTATTATAGAAGATACCTGTTCTTTAACTATTTTTTCAGTTTCTACATTTTTGAATGTAGAGTTTTTTAATATCTTCATCATTTACCCCCTTATATCAAGCTATATATATTTTGAATTTATTGGACTTTGTAATCCCTATACTTATACTTATACTTATACTTATACTTATACTTATACTTATACTTATACTTAATTATAATCTATCCAAGAAGATATATGTACCAAAATTTTACAAACATATCTTATGAAAACATACCTAAATTTACGTTATATAAAAAGAAGTAGTCAATCCAAAGTGAACTGATTACTATCTTTTTACAATAATTTTCATATTTTAAGTAAGATTACTTCTCTTTAGCTATTAGAGTTTTCATTTTTATCCATATCTAAAAAAAGAAATAGGAAGTGCATTATCATACACTTCCCATCTCAACAACTTATTTAAAATCTACTTTTAGCAAAGTATCCTTCACAGGCTAATTTATTAATTAATATTATAATTAAAACTTAAACACAATTATTTTATATGCTCAAATTTTTATATTTTTATATATTTCAATCTCTATTATATATATATCTTTATTATGATAATTTTAATATCTTACTTGCATCTTCGCAATACTTATTATCTTCTATAAATTTTATACTGTCGTTTATAGCACATTCAGAAGGTGCATTTACAACAACCGCTAATTCATCATCTTGAGCTATTATTTTAGAACTTATTAATTTATCTTTTAATACAGATATTATCTTGTCTTGTTGTGGATTTTTAAATCTAAGTAAAGCTTGACATTCATGTGATACAACTTTGTCTACATCTACTTTTTCTTTAATAAATGCATCTACATTATTTAGACGATGATCATATATATCGAGTACATCAGCATAAACTGCACTTCCTGTAGCATCTTTTCCAGCGCCTTTACCAACAAATGATACCTCTCCTAAGAAATCACCATTTACTACGATTATGTTAAACTCATTATCTATTTTAGATATTATATCGTCATTTCCAACTAAAACTGGTCTAACATATCCATTTACCTTGCCATCGTGTATTTTGCTGCGTCCAACTAATTTTATTTTGCATCCAAGTTGTTTCGCATATTCTATATCCTTTGGCTCTATATTGTTTATTCCTTCAAGATAGAAATCTTTCCAGTATATTCTCTTTTTAAACGATAAAGTAGATAAGATTGATAACTTTCTACCTGCATCATATCCCATTACATCAGACTCCGGATTAGCCTCAGCAAATCCAAGCTCTTGAGCTTGTTTTAAAGCCTCATCATAAGATAAATTTTCATCATACATTTTTGATAAAATAAAGTTAGTAGTTCCGTTTAATATTGCAGATATAGAGTCAATTTCATTTCCTTCTAGTGATTCTATCAATGGTTTTAAAACTGGAATACCACCACCGACAGATGCCTCAAATTTTATACAAACTCCATTTTCCTTAGCAAGACTAACTAATTCTCCACCAAACTCTGCCAACATATCTTTATTTGCAGTTACTACATTAATTTTATTTTCTAACGCTCTTTTTAAATATTCATAAGATGGATGTAAGCCCCCTAGTAATTCTACTATTACATCTACATCTTTATTAAATATATCTTCTATATCCGATGTTAAAACATCAGAATGTTTTCTGTGGACATGCTTGCTTACATCCCTGACAAGTATTCCTTCTATACTTATATCCCTCTTATCCTTGTTGTTATCTATGATATCAACTAAGCCACTTGCTACTGTTCCATATCCTAATATCCCTATTTTCATTTTTTACCCTCCTACTTGTAATTTCTTTATATTATTTATTGATTTTGTGTATTAAAAAAGAGGCTTACCCTCGAACTAATTTTCTTAGAATAAAAATTCACTCTGCTCATATCGCCAACGACTTCGTACGTTTCTTAAGATAATAAGTTGAAATAAAAAAACTCGTCCTTGTAAAAAAGGACGAGATGTATTCCCGCGGTTCCACCTAATTTGATAAAAATCCACTCAAAATCTTAACGCGATTAACGGTAAGTCTTACTAAAATAAGAAAAATCTTAAAACTTCAGACCACAGCTCCTAGGTAGTTTTCAATCCCTCTAATTTAGAAAATCTCACAGCTCATAAATTTTCCTCTCTGGAAACCGAATTAGATTTACTCTTCCTATTCATTGCCTTTTTTAATTAAATTAGTTAATAATATAATATGATATAATCAGAAAATTGTCAACATTCTTTTGTATTATTTTTCCTTTTTATTCCAGTCCTATTTCGCTTTTTATATAAAAGCCTTGCATTGACCTCAGACCCAGATAAAATCGTCCAACTACTCAAATACAGCCATGTTATAAGCACGATTACACCACCTAAACTGCCGTAAATTACATCGTAGTTTGAAAAGTTGTTAACATAAAACGAATAACCATAAGTCACTGCAATCCATAAAAACGTAGAAAGCACAGCACCAGGGATGGAATCTGCAATTCTCATTTTTGTATTTGGCATAGCAGTATAAAGTATCACCAATATAATTATAACGAATAATATCCCCACACTATATCTCAGGATATTCCATATATAGATAAAATACTTGTCAAGCCCTATTAAATCAAACGCAAAAGTACCTATCTTTTCTCCACCTATAAGTAAAATCATTGATATTAAAATAAGTAATAATAACATAATTGAAAAAATCATTGAAATAAATAATACCTTAAAAAACGACCTATTTTCATTAACTCCATAAGATCTATTAATCCCTCTTATCAATGATTTTACCGCCTTTGACATAGACCATATAGCTAAGAAGAAACTGCTTATTAAAAGTTTAAAACTTCTATTTCCTATAACTGATCTAATTAAACTGTTGATTACTACAAATGCACTCGAAGGTATCAAGCTCTCTATTATATTTATATATCTATTTAAATATATAATCGGTATAAAAACTACTGCACTTATCGTAAATAATAAAAACGGGAATAAGCTAAGCAGTAAATAAAATGCTACCTCTGCTGCCCTTGAACTTATATTGCCAACTTCTATTGTTCCATATGTTCTCTCAAAGCGATATTTCATATGCAGTATTTTTTTTACTATTTTCTTTATTGTTTTCAACTCCTTTCAAAATTTTGTTTGATATTGAATTTTTTACAAAATTGCTTTATATACATTATAATAAATTATTTGGATTTTTCATTAACTAAATATTATTTTTTGCTTTGTATTAAATTATATGTAGATTTTGGGTGGGATTTTTCTTAAGATAGATTAAATTTTTATATAAAATGCTATATATACTAAAATAACCCCCATAATAAAATATTTTTTACCATGAGAGTTATTTAATAATTATCTTTAGTTAAATATAGCATTTATGTCTTTACCAATTTCAATAAAATATCTGCTATATAAAATATTATTTAAGGTAGATTTATTTTTATTTCCATTTTCGAAATAGGTAATATTTATCTAAAAAAGCATCTATATAGAATAGATGCTTTTTTATTCTAATCAACTTCTATTGATAAAATATTAATATATGGAATTGTAATATTTTGACCTAATACAGATTCATATGTCTGTAGTGCCAATAAGTTTCATTGTCAATTAAAATCGAGTACATTTTGCCAGAGTACTTAGAATTCACAAACCATCTAAGTATAGCAAGATTAGTAATATCTAAACCAAGTTCGCAAGCAGCTTTTTGAGAAAATTCTAATATTGTATATTCCATAATTTTACCCCCTAACATTTATTGCAAATAAAATTATCCTATTACTTATATTATAAACCACACAAATTGAAAAGTGTTAATGTAGCCGGTGAAAAATCTATGCCTTAGGCCGTAGCCTAAGACATTTTCCAATTATTTATAAAATACTGCACTTATCAAAAAATTTGAACCATACTTTTCATTTTCAATTATTCCATCAGTACCCCAATCGCCAAATCCAGCCTTAACAGCTAAAGGTCTTAAATCACCATATATAGAAAAAACTCCTTTCGACCAAACCTTTTTATAACCATGTGATTTTAATAATATTTTAATTTCTTTAAGGTTTTTTCTAGATATTTTATTAACTTTAAGTATATCTTTGCTTATTTTAAAAAATCTTTTATAAAACAATGTGCTATCACAGTAATGGGCAAATAGTAAACAGTTTACATCACCGCTTATTTTTATATTACCTTTTAAGATAACTGCATTTTTATCAGCTATTTTATACGCATTTTCTATTAATTTATTCATTTTAATCTCCTAAATAATTTTATATACTACTAGGTTTTCATATTTTTTAATTAATATTTATATTTAAATAAAAGTAAAATGTATAATTAATCTTATTGCCATAAATACTATAAAAAGTAGAGTAAAAATAACGAAAGGAGTATTATAATTGAAAAAAAGTAGAGAAAAACAAATTGTAAATATATCTATTTTAGGTATTATAACTAATCTCATTTTAGCAGGTATAAAAATTATAATTGGTATAACATCTGGTTCTATTGCTATTACATCTGATGCAGTTAACAATTTAACTGACTCATCATCTTCATTAATTACAATCATTGGTACAAAATTAGCTCAAAAGAACCCAGATAAAAATCATCCATTTGGATTTGGAAGAATTGAATATCTAACTAGTATGATTATCGGAATCATAGTTTTAGTTACCGGTTTTGAAATAATTATATCATCTGTAAAAGGTATTTTTTATCCTAATGCTGTAGATTACAATTTGTTGATAGTTTTTGTATTATTTATCACAGTAGTAGTAAAAACTTTTCTAAGCATATATATTGAAAAACAAGGAAAAAAGCTTAATTCAGGTGCTTTAGTAGCATCAGGAAAAGAGTCTAAAAATGATGCAATCATTTCAATCGTAACAATTATTTCTGCAATAATATATATGATTACAAAGTTTTCTATAGATTCATATGCGGGACTTTTTATCTCTATATTTGTTTTAAAAACTGGGTTTGAAGTCCTTAAAGATACTATAAATAAACTCCTTGGCGGAAAAATAGACTCTGAAATAAAAGATAAAATTTATGAAGTTATCCAAAGCTCTGAATATATATTAGGAGTACATGATTTGATATTAAATAATTATGGACCTAATACAAATATCGGTAGTATTAATGTTGAAATGGATTATAAAAAGACTCTTGGTGAAATTTATCCAGTGATTCATACATTACAAATGAAGATTTATCAAGAAACCCATGTTTATCTTATTTTTGGGATTTATGGCGTTGATAATAGTTCAGAAACTACTAAAAAAGTTTGGAGTATTCTCAAGAATTTTAAGGAAAATGAACTGCATTGTCTTGGATGTCATGGAGTGGTAGTTGATGAAAAAGATAAAAGAATCTTTTGTGATGTTATTTTAGACTTTTCTTGTGATAGGAGTGAAATAAAAAGTAGATTAGAAAAAACAATCAAAGACAAATTTAATGAATATACAGTTACAGTAATAGTTGATTCAGAGTTTTCATAGATAATCTGAAATATTTATAAAATTAAATCTAAATTTAAACATATTAAATACTCACTATATATAAATTTTTTCCAACCGCATATTTTTAATCAGTGTGATGTGATATAGTTATTTCAATGGATTAGAGTACTTTTTAGTCCAATATTTATTTTTTGCACTTCGGTTGGAAATTTTTCTTATAATTATTGGTATTTCAACGTTCATGTTATATTATGTAAATAAGAAATGTGTAAATTACTGGTAATTTAACCGTAACATGAGATGTATTTAACTCAATTTTTAAGTTCGCAATATCTTTAAATGGTGTACCTTTATACTCCACCATATCGCAAAACTAAGTACGCAATATTTTTAAATTGCGTACTATCCATAGAATATATCCAACTATCACAAAAATTCCTTACACACATCCTACCCCATTCTGACAAACACAATACTTACATGCCCCTTCGCCTGTTCTAAATGGGCAGTAATAAATCACTTTATTATTTTCTTTTACAACCTTTATATTTAATTTGTCTATTGGATGCATCGGCATTTCCTTCACATAAGTCAAATATAAACTAGAAATAATAATCCATTTATGATCCTTTTTATCTTCTGCCATATATTTATTTAAATACGTTTCTAATTCTAACTTCAAATCATTTATAACATCAGTTGAAACTTCTTTATCTTTTGTTATTTGTGTATTTTTCATTTCAAGCAAAGTTTTTCTATTATGTTCACTAATTTTAATTGTTGAATCTCTTGCCTCTAGTAATTCCCATTCTTTTGGGGTAATTTCATATTTTAGCTTGGTTATTAACTGCGATAATTTCATTATTATCATCTCCTTCTTGTATTAAAAAAGCAGGAACGTAAAAGTCCCTGCCCTTATAAGTAAAATTATTATATTTATATGCTTATCTTATTATTTAACTTGATCTATTATTTTATTGATATCAGCTTCTATATTAGCTATTTTTTCTAAACACTTAACTTCATCTTGACCTTTAACAGCTACATAGAATTTAAGTTTTGGCTCAGTTCCTGATGGTCTTATAGCTATCCAAGAACCATCTTCTAAGAAGTATTTTAATACGTTAGATTTTGGTAGACCGTCTATACCTTTTTGGTAGTCTTTTAAGTCTACAACTTTTGTATTATTAAATTCTTCTATGTCGTTTTCTCTGAAGTAAGTTATTATTTCTTTTATTTTAGCTAGACCTTCTATACCTTTTAAAGTTAGTGAGATTGTTTTTTCTTTGAAGTATCCGTATTTTTTGTATAATTCTTGTAATCCTTCATATAAACTCATGCCTTTATCATAATAGTAAGCTGCCATTTCTGATATTAATAATGATGCAACAACACCGTCTTTATCTCTTGCATGAGTACCAACTAAATATCCGTAACTTTCTTCGTATCCGAATAAGTAAGTTTTATCTCCACTTTCTTCAAAAGATTTTATTTTTTGACCTATAAATTTAAATCCAGTAAGCACGTTTATAACATCTAAGTTATTTGCTTTTGCTATATCTGCACCAAATTCTGAAGTTACTATAGTTTTAACTAATGTAGCTTTAGGGTCTAGTTTATTTTCTTCTTTAGAACTTTCTATTATATAATTAGTTAACATTGCACCTATTTGGTTCCCAGTAAGAAGTGCATATTCTCCTGTTGTAGTTTTAACAGCTACACCAACTCTATCGCAGTCTGGGTCAGTTGCTATAACTAAGTCAGCACCTTCAGCTTTTGCAAGAGCAATACCTCTAGTTAAAGCTTTGTGTTCTTCTGGGTTTGGATATTCGATTCCTGCAAAGTTTGGATCTGGATTTTGTTCTTCTGGAACTACTAACACATTTTTAAACCCAACTTCTGATAAAGCACGAGTTACAGGCACATTTCCTGTTCCACAAAGTGGAGTGTAAACTATTTTGAAGTCTTGTCCAACTTTTTTAACTAAGTCTTTTTTGATTACTTGAGTTTTTACAGCTTCTATAAATGCAGTATCTTGGTCTTCTCCTAACATTACAACTAAATCTTTTTGATTTTCTTTTATAGTTGGTATTGTTGAATAATCTTTTATTGAATTAACTTCATCAGTTATTGCAGCTGCTATTTCAGGCATAACTTGTGCCCCATCTTCCCAATATACTTTATATCCATTGTATTCTGGCGGGTTGTGGCTAGCAGTTATAACTATACCTGCTATAGTGTGTAATTTTCTAACAGCAAAAGATAATTCTGGAGTTGTTCTTAATGAATCAAATATATATGCTTTTATACCACAAGCTGCTAATGTGTTAGCTGCTTCTAAACAGAATTCTCTAGACATATTTCTATTGTCGTGAGCTATTACTACACCCCTATTTTTTTCTTCTTCTGTAGTGTTTTTCATTATGTAGTTTGCAAGTCCAAAAGTAGCTCTTCTAACAGTGTATATATTTATTCTGTTAGTCCCCGCTGCTATTATTCCTCTAAGTCCTGCTGTACCAAATTCTAAATCTGTATAAAATCTGTCTTCTATTTCTTTTTCATTTCCCTTAATATTTTCAAGTTCTTGTTTTGTTTCGGCATCGAAATAATCACTTTCAAGCCATTGATTGTAAATTTCCATGTAATTCATCTGCATTCCCTCTTTCAAAATTTAAAACTTTATAATTTTTTACAAATATTACAGAAACCTATCCACATATATTTAAGATAAATTTCTTCATATCAATATATTTCTCTTTATGTATATTGTATATTGTTTTTGGGTGATAGTAAACATAAATATTTTTAAAATAACGTTTTCCGACTTATTTTTTACATTTTATGGAAAGCTTTTTCTTTTTCAGATATTGTCTGTCTCTCAATATATATTGTATAACAAAAATATATTTATAATAAAAGGTATGCATAAACAAAATTTTTATTTTATGCATACCTTCTTTATTGCTCAATTATTCAGCCTTATTACTTAATTACTAGTCTTTATCACTATTCTTTATCACTACATTAATAATCTACATTACTGTTCTTTATTAATTATGTAAAATTTAATAACTTCCGAATAATTTCATTATGTAAATAATTTATATAAATTCAATTATATAAAATTATAATCTTCTATAACTTATTTACATCCAGTTATCTTATTGTATATTTTCATATAAGTTTCTGCCACTTCTTCAGGAGAAACATCATTCATACTTTCTTTATTTACTACAGTAGTATAGTATAATTCAGTAAGCTCATATGCAACATCCTTTGCATTTCTTTGAGAAGATCCTGTTACCCTTTGTTCAGCCATAATTATTCTGCCTCCTTAATTTTTACAATATTAATTTAATATACATTCTCTCTATTAACTTAATATTAAATCAACATATAATATATTTTTTCTTTATAGCTATTATATATTATTTAGGCAATATATAAATCATTTTTTTATAATTATTAAAAAAATCTTTCGTAATATTATCATTTTCGCTCTCCTTATAACTCACTCAATATTTTCCTTAATTTCATATATAAAACTCTCAGAATATGCCATTAAAATCAGAGATTTCGTCGCAATTATAAACTATCTGCCACCTTGATAAGCTCGTTTATTAACCTAAAATATCTCAACCTTATTCCTATCTAACCTAACACCCCTAATAAACTGATTTATCTTCATATCATTCACACTATCACCTCTTAATTTCCCATTTTATTATCCATACTATTATCCCTTAATTGTTCTTATAATCTATATTAATTAGAACTTAATAATTCTTCCTGTCATCCTACTGCTATTATACATTATTAAATATTTTTAACAAACTTTAACCTATAATTGATAAAAAAATATCTCCATTTTACCTTTAATAAAAAAAAACACGATAATTTAATTATCGTGCAAGGGTGGGTTAAATTATTTAAGCTATTGCTAAATTTACATTTATATAACAACATTTCTTACTTATAATAGTATATTATCTTACTAATTAAATCAATTCATTATAATACAAATTCATTCCATTTAAGAATCGATTTTTTAGAATCAATTCTAATTTATAATATATTCTAATCTTTTGATAATAAAATAATAATATGATTTGTTATCCGACTAATTTTATATTTCTTCTTTTTATATTGTACATAAAATAATCCATTATATTCCTCATAGCCTATTCCTTTATTCCTTTATTCCTTTATTCCTTTATTCCTTTATTATGATTATATTTAACAAGTTTGTGATAATTGAATATAAAATCTTTAAGTTGGATATAATCTACTTACTTATAAAGAATATATTCTATATATGTATAGAATTTGTTTTAAACAGTTTAAAATACTGACTTCAAACAATGATTTTTAATTTAAAAATATATAAAAATAAATTTTAAAAAGGAGTATGAAAATATGTTTTCAAAAAAACAACCTGTTGTATTTGAAACAAAAAATTTAGAATCTATGACTAACTGTCTCAATAAAGACGAACTTGAATCTTTAGTACATATAATTCAATCTAAAATAAAAATGGCTTATTATAATAAAATAGATCTTGGTTCAGACCGCGAATTTTTAGATAATTTCCCGAAAGGTCAAAAAAGAGACCTCGAAATTTTGCGAGGAAAGTTTAAAAATAGCTTAAAATGTCCAAAATGTGGTCATTTAGAACTTAATAAAAATGGAATTACTAATAATCGACAACGATATATTTGCAAAAATTGTAGAACTACATTTGATGAAAGAAGCTTTTCTCCGCTTTCTAATACTAAGCTAAGTCTTGATACATGGTTAAAATATTGTCGTTTTATGATAAAAGGTGGAACTATAAAGTATTGTGCACAACAAGTTTCAATCAGTATTCCAACATCATTTTTTATGCGTCATAGAATCTTAGATGTTTTAAATTTATCATTGAGAAATCAAAGTTTTGAAGGTCTCGTATATGTCGATGAATACCATCTAAATGAATCTTTTAAAGGAAAAAGTAATAACAAATCTATAGAAGAAGACCGTTATTTTAAAAATTTTGAATATGAAAATTTACCTAGAAGTATAACTTTCACTTTTATGAATTCAAATATTTTTCTAAAAAATCCAGCTAAATATCTAAAACCTATACAAGTCAAAATTAATACAGCAATGGACAGAAATGGTCATATTCTAACAAGAATAATAGAAAATCCATATTTTAGGTCATATAATAAGAAAATTTGTCAAGATGAACTATATTTCTTTGAAGGCAAACTGAAGAAAAATGTAACATTATGTTCTTTTTTAAATTATCCATATAGAATAATTTCGAATAAATTTAAAGTTAATTTTAAAAAAGCTAAAAGTCGAATGAGCGCTCCAATTTATACAGTACATCATGTGCTTATGTATCATACAAAACTATCTAATTGGTTGGCTAACTTCCATGGTGTTGCTACTAAATATCTAAATAATTATTTAGCATGGTACTCTTTTTTATTTAAAGTTCAGAAATTAACTAAAATTAGTAAAATAAACGACTTATTTATGGAATTTACGACAAAAAATTTATCTATAACTAAAAAAGAAATTCAAACTAGAAAAGTAGAATTTATTTAGACTTAAAAAATATATATGTTTAATATGAAGATTATTATTTATTTATAAATTTAATTTATATTTTTAATAATTT
>OLNJ01000782.1_pt1 | contig 22471 bp, 15 predicted proteins | sample 1672191 | NCBI WGS metagenome assembly OLNJ01 (sample SAMEA3136657, study PRJEB25190) | human gut metagenome | biome: human gut; feature: human-associated habitat; material: faeces | place: Austria | collected 2013 | reverse complement strand
GAAGCATTTAACGAAGAACAAGCTAAGTGTTGCACTTAGCTTGACAATTCGTCAAATAAAAAAAGCTATAAAATCAAACCTGTTTATTGATTTTATAACCTCCATACTATTATATTAATTTATTCACTAAAATACTGAAAAATCAAATTTTCAGCTTTCTTAAACTTAACAGTATAATCTTTTTCATATTTATCCTTTGCATTTTGAGGTGACTTAATTGGCCAATCCCACAAACAAAAGCCTTTGATAAATCCTCGTTTAGAACTTTCTTCAAAAAGTTCTTTAAAATAATTATATTGATTTTCTTCACAAACTTCTCCTGTTTCAATCAAAAACCAATCATTAGGCATCTTCGAAGCACCTTTAACTGATGGACATCCTGCCTCTGTAAATATAAAAGGTAAGTTAAATTTTTTACATACTTCTTCAATTCTATCTAATTCCTTAGAAATTGTACCTACTGGATAATATCCCGATGATGAAATATAATCTAATGCATCCCACCATTTAACATTATGCTCCTGATATTTATCACAATTATATGTTAATGCTCCATTATATATTCTCCTTATATTTTTCACTAAGGATCTCCATTCATCACACCTATGATCAGTTCCTACTAACTCACAACCTATTATTAGAATATCAACATTATTCTTTTCACAAAATTGAGCATAATGAATTATATACTCACCATAACTTTTAAACCACTCTTTCCATTTTGGTTCACATGGAACATCCTCATCAAAAAATCTAATATATGCTCTCCAATATCCATCAGAAACATTTAACATTGGCTTAACTAATGTCTTTAATCCCTTATCTTTAGAGTATTTAATTAGATCTTCTAACTGATTATCATTAGGCATATGACTGCCTGTCCAATCTATTGTTGTTGAATAACAATGATCTTGCTGTGCTGCAAAAGCAAAAGTTACTGCATTTATATTACAATTTAAAATTTGATAATCTATTTCTCTCTTTGCATCTTCTAAATTAAAATCATTCTTCCAATGCCATGTTATAAAGTTAAAACTTTTTATGTCAAATTCTAAGTTCATAAAAATCTCCTTAATTTATCTATTTATCTTTACTGCATCTATAGTACTTCTATTTATTTTTACAAACATAGCTGAAATAATAGCAATAGCTAAAATAACTAAAAATTCTTTTCTAAATATTCCTACTGCCATAAATAAAGCAAATAAAACTGTTGTTGTAAATAATTTTTTAGGTTCCATAAACATTATTGCTAATGCATCAATATATTTAATAGGTCTTTCTTTCGCAATTACATATAAAGAATAATATCCCCAGTACATCGCTATAACTATATATAAGTATACAAAGAAATAATTTAATGTACTTGCAATCGGTGAATCTATTCTTCTTAACATAAATATTGCAATTACTAAACTCAATGTGTATAAACCTGTTATTATTGCAGGTTTTTTATTCTCTTTAAAATATTTTTTCATTCCTGTGTTAAATATTTTTAAAACACCTGAATATCCATCAATTTCATCATTGAATAACATTATTGAAATTTCTATGTTAGTAAAAACTACTGGAACTATTGTTAATGCAAATAAACCTATTGCAAGATAGCATATAGATATTATATTGGTTATTAGTAGAACATATAAAATATGAACGAATCTAAATGTCTTTTCCTTCACTGTTATCACCTCTAAAAATTAGTTTAGAGGTAGTAGTTTTTAGTTAATAGTTAAGGATGAAACTACTAACGCAGTTTCTAAAAATATATTTTTTCTAAATTCAGCTAAAGCTAAATTTACCCCTTAACTACTAACTCCTAACTCCTAACTCCTAACTATCAAAGCTATTTTACCGCTCCTGCTGTAAATCCGTTATAGATATATTTTTGTAATGATAAGAATACTATCAATGTTGGAATCATAATTAAGATAACTCCTGCACAAATAACATTCCATTGTCCACCATATGGTCCCATGAACTTATAAAGTGAAGTTGCAAGTGTTCCCATATTATCACCTGGCGCATATAAGAAAGGTGTATAGAAGTCATTATAAATACCAACTCCACGAATTATTATAATTGTAGCTATAGCTGGCTTTAATAGTGGAACTATTAACTTTCTAAATATATAGAAGTATGATGCACCTTCAAGCATTGCTGCTTCATCATTTGAATATGGAATAGAATCCATAAACTGCATCATTATGAAAATACTCATAACATCTGCTCCTAAATATAATACTATTGGAGCCCAAAGACTATTATATAATCCAAGTTTACTCATTATTTGGAATGTAGCAACTTGAGTAGTTACCATTGGTAAAAACATTGGTACCATGTAAACAAGTAATATTGCTTTCTTTAACTTAAAATCAAATCTATGCAATACATATGCAACCATTGCTCCAAGTAAAATTGTACCCGTTAATGAAATTACCATTATGAATGCTGTATTAAAGAAACCTCTCATCATTCCACCTTGTATGAATGCAGTTTTGAAGTTATCTAAATTAAAAAAACTTTGTGGTAATGCTAACTTGTTTGAAGAGTAAAATTCATTATATTCCTTAAATGATGCTAAAAATATAGTTACTATTGGAAGAAGAAATACAATTGATGCTACTATTAATGATAAATATTTTAATGTTTTAAAAAATATACTTTTTGCTCTTAAAGCAAGTACTTCTTTATCCATCCTTGCTTTTGTTGCATTTATTTGAGTGCTACTTTGCATACTCTTTTTCCTCCTTAAAGAATATATTTTGAATTAATGCTACTGCTGCAACTATAAGCATTACTATAACAGCCATTGCTGATGCTTTACCTACTTTATTATAAGTAAACGCTGTCTTAATTGTTTCAATAACAAATGTTGAACTTCCATTTGATCCACCAGTCATAATATATGGTATTTCAAATACTGAAATTGCTCCTGAAATATTTAATATTAAGTTTAATTGAATAATTCTCTTAACTGAAGGTATATAAATATATCTTATTTTTTGCCAATCTCCTGCACCATCTAGGTCTGCTGCTTCTAAAACTTCATCTGAGATTGATTGTAAAGCCCCTAAGAATATAATAAAGTTATACCCAAAAAATCTCCAAATTGATGTAAATGCTAAAGAGAAATTAACATAATGAGCATCACCAAGCCATTGTCTAATTATACTATCTAATCCTAACATGCTAAGTACAGTATCTAATGTTCCATTCGGTTGGAAGAAGAATAAAAACATTAATGATATTGCAACACCATTGATTAAATAAGGGAAAAAGAACAATGATTTAAAGAAACTTTTACCTTTAATTTTAGAATTAATTATTACTGCAAAAACGAATGCTAAAGCTAACTGTATTAAACCACCAACAAAATAATATAAACTATTTTTTAATACTGAAAAAACTTCTGGATCACTAAATATATTTATATAATTTTCTAGTCCAATAAACGTCTTAGCTCCATAACCCTTCCAATTAGTAAAACTGTAAGATATCATATTTATTGCTGGTAAATATGTAAATACAAACAGTAATGTAAGTGGAATTAGTAAGAATAGTGCTATTATAAATTTCCTTTGTGTTTTGTAACTTACATTTTTAAACACAGTTTCTCCCCCTTTACGACTTCTTTCCTTTAATATTGCTACTCTCTATTTACATTAATTTAGAGACTTTAATATATAAACAATTTAATAATTAGAGGGGAAATCCCCCCTAAATTATTTATATAAATTATTATTTAGATAATTTTTCTTTGTTAGTATTCCATTTATTGTTATAATCTTCAATAACTTTATCGAAATCTGCTCTGCTCTTCTTAGCAGCTATTACAGCATTTTGAATATATTCACCAACCCAGAATTTAGTTCCTGATTCATTAGCTATTTCAGTAGTTAAATCGCTTGCTGCTTGATCTGCTTCTGCTGGATCTGCAAACATTAATTCAACACCAGATTCTTGATACTCTTTAACAACTGGATTTCCAGAAGTAAGATTTTGGTTAGCAGGAATAAATCCACAGCTATCTAAGTAATCTAAAGAGTTAGCAAAGAATATAGCAAAATCTTTAGCTTCTTCTTTATGTTTAGAATATTTGCTTACACCTAAATAGTTATCTGGACCCGCACCAGCTTTTAATTCTCCTGAGTTAGTTGCTGGGAATGGAGCAATTCCAATATCATCAGCATTTGCTTCATTTGCTTCTTGAATTTGTGATACTGCCCACATACCTAAAGTCATCATACCTATTTTACCGTTAGCCATATCAACTTTTGATTGTTCCCAGTTAGTTGTAGCTAAATCTTCTTCAACCCAACCTTCACTAACAAACTTATAAAGGATTTCTAACATATCCCCTGTTGGCTTTCCAGCTGAGAATGGACTTTCCATTTTTCCCATATCTCTATAGTAATATGGATTTCCGTAAATTACTGAAGAAACAGCATCATATTGGCTTAATGGCCACATATCAGCTGAGTTAATAGCTACTGGAACTACACCTTCTTGTTCATTAATTTTTGCTAATGCTTCATATAATTCATCTAAAGTTTTTGGGAATTCATCATATCCAGCTTCAGCAAATACTTTTTTGTTATAAACTACACCATCTGCTCCTAATCCATTTGGAATACCGTAAACTGTATCAGTATTTAAATCAGCTCTTTCACTTACTCCAACATAATCACTATAATCCTCTAATGATCCTAATGGTTCGAAGAATTCTCCTAATTCTTCAGCTTTGAAAGCTGGTAATATATTTAATACATCTCCGTAGTCTTGAGTATTCATTCTTGTTTGAACTATACTTTCATAATCAGTGATTGCTTCCCACTCTATTTTTACACCTTTTTCTTCATAGTACTTATCTGCAACTGTTTTTAACACAGTATCTTTTATATCTGTTCTATGTGTTAAAACCTTTAAAGTAACTTCACCTTTTCCATCTCCACCATCAGAAGCTGTTGATGAACAACCTGCAAAAAGTGATGTGGCTACTACACTTGCACAAATAACACTTAATAATCTTTTTTTCATTGTAATTCTCCCCCTCGAAAATTTATCTTTTTCTTATCATTTAGCAAACGTTTTCCTGTTTACATTCTTTATTTTACAAACTTTTAATTCACTATTCTATGTTTTTGCCATTACATCATAATTTTGATTTATAAATCGTATAATTTATTTATAATTACATATTTATCTGTTAATTTTTGTTAGTTTTTCTAATAATTCTATTTTTATATGTTTTCAAATCACTTTTAAGTATAAAAAAATAGGTAGAACTTATAATTCTACCTATTTTTATAACAACTCAACTCGTTTTAGTCGCTGAGTACACTAAAGTGTACCTTCAACTAACTAAATCTAAGATTTAAAGTTTCAGGCAAGTTCGATTAACTAAATCAAGATTTAGAATCTATTTTAAGGAAACTCGACTCCTTTCAGTCGCTGAGTAAGTTCGATTAACTAAATCAAGATTTAGAATCTCACTTATATGACTGTTATAGTTTTAAATTCGTATTTATCATATCTATGTCTTGCAAAAGAATATTCAAAAGCCTTTCCATTTTCTAAATAAGCAACTCTTTCAACCTCTATAACTGGTTCATCACTTTTTAGCCTCAAATAATTTCTATCATTTTCATTACTTTTATCTGCCCTAATAGTTGAATGTGCACTTTGTATTTTTAATCCTAGCTTATTTTTAATATATGAATATATTGATCCTTCAACATCATCAATTTTTATACCTGGAATTATATTTATTGGCATATATGGTTTTTCAATAACTATTGGTTCGTCATCAACATACCTAACCCTATTTATTAGATATACAAAACTGTTCTTTTCAATCTTCAACATATTAGCAATCTTATTATCAGCATTAATTACTGTGAATTTTAATACCTTACTTGTAACCTTATGTCCTATATTATTATATGTTAATCCTGAAAATTGCTTTTTATCTATTATTCTATTTATCTCTTTTTCAGTAATATCCTTAATAAAGGTACCAGATCCTCGCCTTTTAACAATTAACCCTTCAGAAACTAATAGATCCAAAGCCTTTTTTACAGTCATTTTACTTACATTATATTTTTCACATATACCTTTTTCAAATGGTAATCTTTTATTAGGTTTATATACACCTTTAAGCATATCTTCCTTAATATCAATTGCTATGATTTCATATTTATTCATTTAGCACTTCCCTTGTAATTATTATTTAAAATAATACCTTATTTAATTTCAATAGGTAGTTCCTGCTTTTGAAGAAAGTTATATAAAGCCCCTAACTTGTTAGCATCATTTCCATAGATACATTTTCTTATTACTGGTATAACAGTTGCATATTCATTAGTATCTAATATCTCTTTAACCTTATTTGTAATATCATCAATTATACCTTCTCTTTCAGAAACTGCTCCACCTAAAATTACAGTTTCTGGATCATATGTGTATTGTATATTAATTATCCCTATAGCCATATAAGTAAAAAATTTATTAACTTCTTCAATGGCAATTTCATCTCCTGAATCATATAATTCAAATGCTTTTCTACCATCAAAGTTATTAATATCTAACCCTTTTCTTTTTGCTATTGCCTTAGCTAGTGCAAAAGTTGATCCAACATCGCTCCATACTAAAAGCTTATTTTTATCTACGTCACAATCAACTATACAATATCCAAATTCACCACCGTGCATATGTGCACCTGTATGTATTCTTTTATTTTTTACAATAGCACCACCAATTCCAGTTCCACAAACAATAAATGCAGAATCATCATTATCTTTAGCTGCACCTAACCAACATTCACCTAAAGCTGCACAATTTGCATCATTTTCTATTTCAACTTTTAGCCCTGTTTTTTCTTGTAATACTTCTTTAAAGTTAATTCCATAAATATATGGTATAGCACTTTTACTCTTTATGCTTCCTTCTACTGAATCAACAGCACCTGGTGCACTTATTGCTATACCTTCTAATAAAAATTGTTCTTTATAAGTTTCAACTAAGGACGCTAATTCTTCAAAAAACTCCTCTAGAGTTTTAGAAATTCCAATTTTACCACTAATCAATATTTGTCCTAAATCTGTTATTACTGACCATTTAACAGCTGATCCACCAATATCATATACCATATAATTTGCCATTTTTATCCCTCCATAAGTAAACGAAATCATCAATACCCTTTAATAAGTATATACTTTATTTTTATCGTTGTCTATACTTTTGTTTATTTGTTCATTCCATTTCAGATTAATTTCATTTATCAATCTATCTATATCGTCTTCAATTATAAATTTCTGAACAAATGCAGCATCTATTCCACATTCTTTTTTTATTTGTAAAAACTCATCTTCTAATCTAGCTACCTCCATTGATTGCTTACTGATATAATCTGAATAAGTTATTATTGGAATATTTAATTCACCTAGTTTCTCTAATACTTCTTTTGTCTCCTTATCTTCTTTCAAAGGAGACATTATGTTAACTGCATTTGCATATCTATTGTTTTCAAATATAAATTTTAAAAATGCCTTTGCTGTATCTGGATTATCAGTCGTATTAGAAACAGCATACATATAATCGCCATAAATTTTTATAGTGTTAGTTTCTGGTATAGGAAACATCCCTAATGAATCTATATTCATACCCATATCTTCTAACTGATATATAAAATCTGAATTCCAAATTGCCATTGCAATTTTTCCTTCACTCATATCATTTTTAAATTGTTGCCAATCATAATTAAATAGATCTTCTTCGGCATACCCTCTATTAACAATTTCACGTACTAAACTTAAAGACTTGTACAATCCGCCATTGCTATCCATTATCTGCCTATTTTCATTCATAACATCATTTGATAAATTATTATCAAACAAATGTGGTATAATATCTGTCCATAAATCCATAGTCCACGACTGTCTGTAATTAATAGCAATAGGAGTTATGCCCAACGCCTCTATCTTGTTACATGCTTGAAACAATTCATCTATTGTAGTTGGTAATCTATCTATATTTGCCTGTTTAAAGATATCCTTATTGTAAATTATCCCTTGCCATGTTATAGATGTGTTTAAGCAATACAAACTATAATCATTACCAGTTCCCATAAAATAATTATAAATATTAGAATCATTAAATCCTAAATCATCTAATGCTAAAAAATAATTTCTATATTCATTTTTTGAAATTGTTGATGGAACTAATGTTACATCTGGTAACTCACCAACCGATGCTTTTCTTTGTAATATAGATTGTGCATCACCAATTAGCTCTAGAGTTACATTAACCTTTGGGTTAATTTCCTCAAATTCTTTTATTAATGCTTCAATTTCTACACTCTTATCAGTTCTATTGCTTACAAAGGTAATATTCCCTTCTAAATTATCACTTACTTTAATTTCAGTGTTAAAATTCATTCCTATAAACAAAACACCCATTCCTATTATTGGAATCACCAAAGCAATTAATATTAAAATGATCATTTTTTTATTATTGCCCATATTAATCATATCTCTACCCTACCTTGCTATACTCTTCTCTCTAGCCTTGTTATTTCTGAAGTTATTTGGTGTTGTTCCTGTAATTTTCTTAAAAGCTCTTCCAAATGTAATAGAATCATTATATCCAACGCTTTCAGCTACTTCATATATCTTTAAATTTGTTGTAACTAATAATTCCTTTGCTCTTTTAACTCTATAGTTTGATAAGAATTCATAAAAACCTTCTCCAGTTTCTTTTTTAAATAGTTCTGATAAGTAATTTTGACTTAAAAATACTTCATCAGCTACATCCTTTAAGGTTATATTATTATTGAAGTTCTTTGTTATAAATTGAATTGCTAATTTAATTGATGTTGCACTGTATAAATTTTTATCATCTTCTAATATATCTGATAATTCATTTAAATCATCAACATAGTACTTTTTTGAATTTTTATTGTATAACATTTTCTCCTTAACTTTTCTAACTAATTTAGAATGCTCTCTTACTTCCCAAATTTTATTAGTACATTCTAATATAAATACGCTTATTCCATTTTCTATAAATACATTAGATTTCTCATCAATTAGATTTGTTACATCGCTAATATTACTTATTTCATTTCCATTAAAATAGAAAACTATATAAACGTTATCACTATAAAGAAAATATATATATTCAATTTTATTATTATTAGAAACTTCTTTAAAATAACTATTTAATAATTTATTATTAAACTCTTTTTCTTCTTTATTTATCGGAAGTACGACCATTTGATAGTAATAACCTTCATCTAATTGAATATTTTCTAATAAACTTTTATCTGTTCTTATATTAATATCTGAGTTTGAAAATAATAAATGTTTAAAAAAATCCTTCTTTATGACTTCAATAGATTTAGTCATAATTTTATCTTTTTTCTTTAATTCTTCAATTTTTATTTCAACTTCTTCTACAACCTTTTTTAATTCATCCTTTTTGATTGGTTTTAATAAATAATTAAATGCTCCATATTTCATAGTATCTCTAACATATGTAAATTCATCATATCCACTTAACACTAGAAATATTGGTGGATGCTTTAATTCTTTATTAGTTTTTTCTACGAATTGTATTCCGGTCATAATTGGCATTTTAATATCAGTTATTACTAAATCAACTTGTCCATCATTTTCCTTTAAATATTCAAATGCTAACAATCCATTCTGAAAATCTCCAACTATTTCATGATTTTCAAATAATTTATTCAATATTTTTATTAAACCCATTCTAATAATTTTATCATCATCTACAACAATTATTCTCATAAACCCTCCTAATATTGAATATTTTTGAAATTTCCTATATATTTAAATTAACACAAAATTTATGATATGAAAATATTTTTTTTAATAATAGGGGATTTTATGATTTTAGATAAAAATTTATCAATAAAAAAACTTACAATTTTAACATTTATTATTATGTATTCTTTATTTTTTATAATGACTATAATTAATCTCTATTCATATTCACGCTATGAGTTTAGTAAAAATGATAAGCTTATTAAAAATTTTAATACAACTCTTAGTCAACAGCTTTACGAAAAGTTTAATAATCTTTCTGAAGTATCAAAATACCCTTTAATAATACCAGAAATAGATAAGTTACATTCTACTTTAACTTCAGATGAAAAATATGATATAGCTGATTATAATTATTTAAATTATCTTTGTGAAATGATGCTTATTCAAAGCAAATCAATAAATGGTGCTTTTATTTATAATTTATCTGGTGAAGGTGTTTTTTCATCTAGAAATACAACTAATTCTATAATAAAAAATGCCTCTTCAGAAGAATGGTTTTCTAATGCTTTAAATGATTCTAATTCAATTACATTTTTACCAAATATGAAATCAGAAGATATTTTTCAATATACTTCATCTAATAATAATTCATTAATTGGTGTAGCTCGTCAAATAATTAATTTAAAAACTCAAGAAATTACAGGTATCTTATTATTAACGCTTCCTATAGATGAGCTATTGGATATATTAACTAAAGATTTACCTTATGATAATCAAATTCTTTCTTTATATACTCCTAATGGTGATTTAATAATATCAAATAATTATGAAATCAATTTCACTCAGTATTTCAAAGATTTTAATTTCATTAGCAATTCACCAGTTATTAAAACAATTACTAATATAGATCCATATGTAACTACATCTAATACAATACCTTTAACTAATTGGATACTATTAAGTGCAATACCTAATACATCTGTATATACTATTAACAGTTTATATATTTTCTCTTTTGTTACTAACATTGTACTTTGTTCTATATTGTTTTTAGTTTTATACAATTTATTTATTCAAAGAATATTTAACCCTATTAATTATCTCATAGATAATATGGATAAAAGTAATATTGAAAGTAATTTATCATCCGAATTGTTATATGAAAGAGAAGATGAAATTGGTATTTTGGTTAAATCCTATAATGAAATGAAAAGCCGTATACATGATTTAATAAATATTAATTATAAAAATAAAATAGAACAAAAAGATTTAGAACTGAAACAACTTCAAAATCAAATTAATCCACACTTTATTTACAATACCTTAGAATCGATTCATATGATGGCTGAACTTAATGATGATGAAGAAACGTCTATAATGGCTGAATACTTTGGTTCAATCATAAGATATAGTATGAATAGAAAAGTTAATACTGTTAAGCTTAGAGAGGAACTTAATATAATAGATAATTATATTTACTTACAAAAGATACGCTTTGATCAATTATTTATTATTGAAAACTTAATTACTGAAGATGTAATGGAATGTGAAATAATAAAAATGATTATTCAACCACTTATTGAAAATGCAATTTATCATGGTTTGAGTGAGTGTAGTAGTAATGGAAAAATAATTATACAAGGACAAAAAGTATGTAACCAACTTCTTTTAACTATTTCTGATAATGGAATTGGTATAGACACTGATACTCTTAAAGATTTAAATGACTATATAAATGATAAAAACAATAAATTTAAAGGCATTGCTTTAAGGAATATTAATAGACGTTTAAAGCTTAATTATGGTGAAAAATATGGACTTGAAATATTTAGTGTCTTAGGTAAAGGAACATCAATGGTTTTAACTTTACCTTATATTGTTAAATAAATTACTTTAAAGTTAAAATAAGCTGAGAAAATAAATCTTCTCAGCTTATTTATATATTATGAAATTTTTATGATCTTACTTAATCATTTTTCTTTCTTTTTGTTAACCCAATACCTCCAACTAAAGCACCTAAAGCTGCTACTACAGCTATAGCACTATTTACTCCACCTGTTTGTGGCAATTTATTATTTCCATTCCCACTGTTTCCATTGCCATTATTAGCATTGTTACCATTATTTCCACCATTATCTGGTTTTACTGGCTCTGTTGGTTTATTTTCATCTTCACCTGGTGTTGGAACTTTGCTTGAATCAACAGCTCTAATATTATCGAAATAAATTGTTGAATCAACGTCGGCATTATCTACTGTATTACAATAAATTGCAAATCTTTCAATACTACTTGGATCAAAGATTGCTCCTTCATTTTTAGGTGTTAGCTCTTCAAATTTTAATGTTAATTCTTTTGCTTCATTACCAGCAACAAAATCATTTAAATACCATTCAAAGTCTTGTCCATATGATCTTACTTGAATTACTAACTTTTGTCCTTGTCCATCTGGATTAATCCATAATCTTAATGCATCATATTGTGACCAATCATTTTCTAAGTTTTTAGTAATACCTGCATACCCTTCTGAAATCTTCGAAGTGTTAATTTTATAATTAAATGCTAATCCATATGTGCCGTTATTGTGCTCATTTAACTCTGTAGTAAGTGTAGGACTTACTGAACATCCTGCACCTTGATCAGTTGTCCATTTTTGCTTTAATAAAGCTTCCTCTCCCATGTAACTTTCAAAATCATCTACTAAATTTACAGCCTCTTCTGATTCTTCAATATTGAATATAACATTAATAGTATTTAATGGTTCTTTTTCCTTATTACCTACTAATTCAATAGTCCCAATAGTTTCACCAATTTTATCTAATAATTTTTGATCTATATCAGCTTTGAAAACTCCATCTTCTTCTACAGCCTTTAAAGTTTTAATTTTCTTACCTTCGCTGTCTCTTATTACAAAACTTATCTTCTCATCAACATTTTTAACACTTGCTGTTATTGTCGTTGGGTTTAATACACGACTTCCTGATGTAGGAGAAGTAATAAATCCATAGGAATATGCTTCTTCTACCGAAGTATTAGCCTCTGCAAAGTTAGCATTGCCATCTGCAAATATTGATGAATCTTCGTTATAGTAGTCAATAAACTCGTTAATCATTTCATGACCTTTTGTTTCACTTACCATATATGGTGCAAAAACATTTCCTTCATCAAAATTTGCCCATGACATAAAGTATGGCATTGATGATTCTCCAACAATATCTGATACATTTTGGAACCATTGTTTATTTGCATTTCCACTTACAGGCATACATCCATAATTTATTCTTATACCTGTTTCTGATAAAGCAGCCAACTTACCTTTTTCATCTGCAATACCTTGTACAAGTTCTATTGTTTCTTTTAACGTGCTCATCCAAGGATCAGTAGAAGCATCTTCTGATGGATTATCATGATACATATCAAAAGCAATTATATCTATAAATTCATCCCCTGGATATCTTGATAAATAATCTGCCTCATCTACAAATGGCCCATTTGGAGAATAAACATATAAGAAATTATTTATTTCTTTATCATCTCTTAAATATTCAACAGTATATCTAAATAGATTTTTATAAGCTTCTTCATCACAGAATGCTTTACCCCACCAGAACCAACTTCCATTGTTCTCATGAAAAGGTCTAAATAATACTGGAACATCTTCTTTTGCTAATTCATGTGCATATTCTGCTATCATATCTAAATATCCAGTATAAACTTCATTTAAATCCCCACCTGGCATAATTCTTGCAACTACGTTACCTGTCGTAACTCCTGGTGTATATCCATAGTAATCATAATTTCCATTTTCATCCACACCTTTTTCTGCTACTAAAGCAAAGTTTGGCATATGTGCAGACATTGTTATAATTGATCCTTCTTTTGCCGCTTCTGCATTTAACTTAGCTGCCTTTTGTGGCAGAGTAAGTCCTGCAGCTTCCTCTTCTTCAGTTAATTGAAGTTCATTTCCTGTTAATGATAATGTATCTATACCTATCATACCTGAAATTGATCCTGTTAAATCTTTTGTATCAGAATTTGTTAATTTATCCTTTAACACAGCTTTATGATGAGTATCATTTTGATGTCCATAAATTACATTTTCAGTTTTACCAATACCTTTTAAATATGAATATAAATCTGCTGTTGTTTCACTAGCATTAGAATCTACTAACTTAACAGAAGATTTTATATCTAAATCTGAAAGATTTAATTTCTTTTGTTCTGTTGTGACTGCAGTTTTTTCTACATACACCTCATCTTTTTTTACTTGTCCTAATTCTATATTATCAATATAAATATTCCCTTTATAATCTGTATTAGATCCAATAACACTTAATGTTATTCCATCAATTTCAGTATTTTTTGCATTAAATTCAATAGTTACTGGAATTTTACTTAATCCATTACCAATATCCTCTGCAAGTTCCCTGTCCACCTTACCTTCATCATTAGCTACACCATCAATAAATAACTTAGCCTTAAATAATCCAGATATCATTTTATCTGTTTCATAAATTAAATCAAAAGTTATCTTATTATATCCATTAAAATCAAGTTTTTCTTCATTATATTTCTTTTCAATTTTAACTTCACTCCAGCTTAAAGACTTATATTCAGAAAAATCTAAGGCCATTTTTAAAGAACCATCACCTACAGTAGTATCATGTTCTACTTCAACATCTTTTTTATAATCCCAAGTTCCACCAAAATTCCATCCATCTAATCCGTCACTAAAATCAAATTTTAATTTATTTACTTCTGGAAGTGGTGTTTCTTCACCTGAACTAACTTTTCCTGTTACTTTGAAATTATCTATATAAATATAATCACTATAACTACTTGGTTGTCCAATAATAAGTATTAATAACTCTCCAATACCATCAATTTTTGTCTCTATATTTCCTGTAAATGTATATTTAGATAATCCATCACCATTGTCAACAAAATTATCTGCAACAACTGTAGCTATATCTGTTTCTTTCCAATTATATCCGCTATCACTTACTGTTCCTCTTAATTTTAAAGTTCCAAGTGTATCTAGTTTATCTGTTGGAATTAAAACATCATAACTTACAGTAGCTCCTACTAACTTTTCTTCACTATTATATCCAAATTTTAATACCTGCCTATTTTCATCCCATTTATCATCACCTGTAAATACTGGTTTGAATTTTAACATCTCATTTTCAATCGAGGTTTCTATCTCATCATCAAAGTTTACTGTTGCATTATATGGCTTCATACTATCAACAGAAAAATCATTAGTATAAATTATTTTTCCTGCCTCAGATTGAACCTCATAATTATTAACATTTAAACTATTAGTTGCATAAACTACTGTTTGAAATTGACTTACTGCTACTGAAGTTGCTAATACTAAAGCTGCTAATCTTTTATTTATCGTAAATTTCATTACTTTCTCCCCCTATTTTATGTGTTACTTTAACCCCATATTAAAACGTTATCAAAGATTATGAATAATTATCTATCTATTAAAGATCTACACCTCCCCCCTAAATAATTAGGGTTATATTACTTTAATTCTATTTTCTTATGTAATTATTTACAATCTCAATATATCTACAAATGAATTATCGCTAATAATTAATAATAATTGTTAATAATTCATAAAATTTAAAGCTATTTAAATATTAGCATTATTATTGAAATTTATAATCATCAATATAAGTTTCTAATATATTAAATAGCTTTACTTGTAATTTTTATAATCTCTTATTCAGCAGTTAAATGTATTAACTTTGATGAATAATCTCCATATAAAGAAACATTAATTCCAGCATACATTAATGCTCCTCCCGAAATTACTTCACCACTTTCTTCAACTTTATACATTTTATCTTCCACTAAACCTTTTAGTTTAATTCTTCTACTGTGATAATTTGGTCTTCCAAGAACTTGTACACAAGTTACTAATACTTCATTTTTATCTTTAGATACAACTTCCCAAGCATCAAAGCCATGATTTTCTGAGAAGTTTTCTATACGATAATAATCTCCTCTTCTTATTAAATCATTATACTTATGATACATTTTAACTTGAGACGGTATCATTTCTCTATCTTTTTCTGGTATTCTAGTTACATCTAATTCATATCCAAATGTTCCTGCTAATGCCACATGACCTCTAGTTTCAAAAGGTGTAGTTCTTCCTACTGTATGGTTAGGACAATCACTTACATGTGCCCCCATCACTGAAAGTGGATAAACCATTGAAGTTCCTTCTTGAATTTTTAATCTTTCAATAGCATCGGTATCATCTGAACACCAAATTTGTGGACTATAGTATAGCATACCTGGATCAAATCTTGCTCCACCACCAGAACAATTTTCTAGTAATATATGTGGAAAATCAGTAGTCAATCTATCCATCATTTCATAAACTGCCAACATATATCTATGGAATAATTCACCATGTTTTTCTGGTGACAATGCTAAACTTCCTAAATCAGTTAACTGCCTATTCATATCCCATTTTACATAAGTTATATTTGCACTTGAAAGAACCTTTTTTATACTTTCATATATATAATCTACTACCTCTTGTCTAGATAAATCTAATACATATTGTTCCCTACATAATGCTGGCTCACGGCCTTCAATATGAATACACCAATCTGGATGTTCCCTAAATAAATCTGAATTTGGTGAAATCATTTCTGGTTCAAACCATATTCCAAATTCCATTCCTAATTTATTAACTTCATCTACAAGATTCTTTAATCCACCTTGAATCTTTTCTTCGTTAACTATCCAGTCACCTAATGAAGAATTATCACTATTTCTCTTTCCAAACCATCCATCATCCATAACAAGCATTTCTATTCCTAATTTTGAAGCTTCTTTTGCTATAGATAATAATTTTTCTGTATTAAAATCAAAATAAGTTGCTTCCCAGTTATTTATAAGTATTGGTCTTTTCTTATCTTTAAATTGCCCTCTAATTAAATTATTTCTATATAAATCATGGAAAGTTCTTGTCATCTTTCCTATACCTTTATTTGAATATACCATTACTACTTCTGGTGCTACAAACTCTTGTCCTTCTTCTAAAACCCAAGCAAAATCTTCTGGATTTATTCCCATAACTACTCTTGTTGTATCAAACTGACATCCTTCAACTTGAGTAAAGAAATTTCCTGAATAAACAAAATTAAATCCATAAACATTTCCACTTTCATCAGTAGCATCATTATCTAAAAGAGCTATAAATGGATTATCTTGATGACTTGATTCTCCTCTAATACTAGATACAGCTTGTTTACCATAGCTTATCTTCTTTCTTGAAATATGTCTTTCTCTTGCCCATGATCCATGAAGAGAAATCATATCATAATTTACTCCATCAAAATCCACACAAGTTGATAGCACTTTAGTAAGAGTTACTGGATTATTAGAACAGTTCTTTACTCTTATACTTCTAGTTATTACATCTACACTTTCAAATGTTGTATATACTAAAACTACTTCTAAATTTAAATCTTTATCTAAACATGTTATTTCTAAAGTTGTACATTCATTTTCATCTCCAAAAGTAGCAGGAAGTCCTTTTAATGATTTCTTTCCTTTAAATATTTCATGAGATACGTATTGCAGTTTACAAGCTGTATGTCCATTATTATCTCTTACTTGCAAACATGATTCTCTAAAGTCGCCTATACCATGTGTTGAATATTCCATTGGGAAGCTATCATAAAATGATACTCTATCTCTATTATTTTTTGATGGTACATATGGTGGCTCATCTATACGCAATAAATAATTAACGTTTTCATCAACTATCTTATTTCCAAAATAAACATGTCCAACAAATTGTTCCTCATCTACTATTGCTATAATATAAGATGTATCTTTTGAATCTAATTTAAATACTTTATGTTTTTCTATAAATCTTATACTCATACTCTTCTCCCCTAATTATTATATATTATTATCACAAAATTAATTTTCAACTCTAACTTATTATAGTTACCTCCTTAAATCAATATTATTTAAAATCTTATTAATATTAATCGATATTACTGATTTTTTGTTTATATTACCACCAAAAAGCCATTAATAATACCATAATAATTTCATTAAAAACATAAAAAAACTGTATAAAAACTACTTATAGTTTTTATACAGTTTAACTTTTATCTATTACTTCCTAAAAATACTGCTGCTAAAACTCCTGGGCCTGCATGAGCACCTATAACATTTCCAACATAACTTATAATTACATTCTTAAATTTTACTTCTTCTAAAATCATATCTCTTAAAGTTTCTGCTTCTTCTAAGCAATCACCATGACATATATATAATATTTCATTTTCAGTATCTACAGCTTTTTCTCTAACTTCATTTACTAAAAATCTTAATGCCTTCTTCTTACCTTTAATTTTTTCACCTTGAATCAATTTACCTTCATCATCTAAAAATAAAGTTGGCTTAATATTTAAAAGACCTCCAATAGCAGCAGTTGCACCTGAAATACGTCCACCTCTTTTTAAATGATTTAAATCATCTATTAATATGGAATGTATTACTTTTCTCTTATTTTCTTCTAGCCAATTAACTATTTCTTCAGCCCCTATTCCACTATCTCTCATTTCACATGCTTTAGCTACTAGTAACCCTTGACCAACAGAAACACTTAATGAGTCAACTAAATAAATATTTGCATTTGGATATTCATCCTTTAAATTATTCTTTGCTATATTAGCACTATTAAATGTCCCACTTAAACTTGATGATAATGATATATATATAATTGAATCTCCATTTTTTATATATTTAATAAATTCTTCTTCAAACTCATGAGCATTTATTTGAGATGTTGTCGGTGTTGCTCCTTCTCTCATCTTATTATAAAAATCTTTATAACTTAAAGTTTCACCTAAATCATCTTTTATTGCTTGTCCATTTAAATTTAATATTAATGACAATAATCCTATATTATTATTTTTTATATAATCTCTTGTTAAATCACATGCTGAATCCGTTATTATCTTTATTCCCATAATTTTAATCCTCCACTAACTTTATAATAGCTGTGTTTTGTTTTGTAAAGAAATTATATATGTAAATATTAAAATTGTCAAATGTTTTGATATTCAAACTATACACACAAAAAAGAGAGGGATTCCCCCTCTCCTAAAATACTATTTTATTAAAGATTCACCTGACATTTCAGCTGGAACATCTAATCCCATAACTGTTAACATTGTTGGTGCTATATCAGCAAGTTTTCCATCCTTTAAAGACTTACCTTCTGTGTGGTTAGATACCCATACAAATGGAACTGGATCAGTTGTGTGAGCTGTAAATGGATTTCCTGTTGTTAAGTCAATCATAGTTTCAGCATTTCCGTGGTCAGCAGTTATAAATACTGTTCCATCTAATTCTAAAACTTTATCAACTACTCTTCCTAAGCATGTATCAACAGCTTCAACAGCAGCTTTAGCAGCTTCCATTACTCCAGTATGTCCAACCATATCTGGGTTAGCATAGTTTAATATAATCATGTCATACTTATCTGAATCTAATCTCTTTATTAATTCATCAGTTAATTCTGGTGCACTCATTTCTGGTTTTAAGTCATAAGTTGCAACCTTTGGAGATGCAATAAGAGCCCTATCTTCACCTTCGTTTTCTTTTTCAACACCACCGTTGAAGAAGAATGTAACGTGAGCATATTTTTCAGTTTCTGCTATTCTTAATTGATTTAATCCCTTAGAAGCAACATATTCACCTAAAGTATTAGTTATTGCTTCTGGTCTGTAAGCAACTTCAACACCTTCTAAAGTCTTATCGTATTGAGTCATTGTTACAAATACTAAATCTAAAGTTTCTCTTTCAAATCCAGCAAATTCTTTATCGTTTATAGCTCTAGTTATTTCTCTAGCTCTATCAGGTCTGAAGTTAAAGAATACTACTGAATCCCCATTCTTTATTGTTCCAGTTGGAGCTCCATTTTCTTCGATAACGCATGGTAATACGAACTCATCTGATTTGTTATCAGCATAAGATTTTTCCATACATTCAACAGCAGATGTAGCAGTTTCACCTTTTCCAAGTACCATTGCATCATAAGCTAATTGTACTCTTTCCCATCTGTTATCTCTATCCATTGCATAGTATCTTCCTGAAATAGAAGCAATTTTACCTACTCCGATTTCAGCCATGTAGTTTTCTAATTCAACAACGAAGTCTTTTCCTGAACCTGGAGCAACGTCTCTACCATCCATAAAGCAGTGAACATATACATTTTTAACTTCTTGTTCTTTAGCTAATTTTAATAATCCTTTTAAGTGATCTATATGAGAGTGAACTCCACCATTAGATAATAATCCCATTAAGTGTAATGCACTATTATCTTTTTTAGCATTTTCCATAGCTCTTAATAATGCTTCATTTTTAAAGAATCCACCTTCGTTTATTTCTTTAGTTATTCTTGTTAATTCTTGGTATATAATTCTTCCTGCACCAATATTTAAGTGTCCTACTTCTGAATTACCCATTTGTCCATCTGGTAATCCAACAAACATTCCGCTTGCTTGTAATTCTGAGTGAGGATAGTTTGCAACTAATTTATCAAAGTTTGGTTTATTAGCAGCTGCAACTGCGTTTCCATCACCTTCTGGAGCAATTCCAAATCCATCTAATATCATTAACATTACAGGTTTCTTAGCCATAATTCCCTCCAAATATATAAATACTTTTTAGTTTCAAAAAGACTTATAACCTTGTGAGTTTCATCATATAGCTTAAGTCCTCTCTGAATCTCACTCGTCATTAGTATTCTTATTGAACCATTTTTATTATACTATAATTATTATTTCTAAACAATATAGATACTTTTTTGTAAACGATTGTCTAAAAAATTTTCTGATAATTTATTTTTAGCATTTTTATCAATAATTATTTTATTATTTATTAAAGTCACTTAATATTTATTTCTTTTCATATAATGAATTAGAATATCTACAAAGGATGGTTTATTATGAAAAAGCTTTTAATTTATATTATAATTCTAGCAATAACGCTAATTGTGACATTAAATCTCTTTGTATTTTATAACAATTCTTCGCTATCAAATACTTTAAATAATTCAGATAATATTAGGAATACAATAACTGAGCTTGATAACTTTAAAACTACAATAACTGAAATGAGTGATTCTCAAGAATCTTTTATAGTAACAGGCAATTCAAAATATAAAGATGATTATGAAACTAACTTAAACAATGCTTATGATTATTCAGATACACTTTTAAATAATGGAATAATATCAACAGAAGATAAAAATACACTTGTTGATTTAATTAAAGATTATGATTCCATAAATCAAACAATTTTTGATAGTAGTATAACTTATCCTGCTTCAAAAGATTTTGAAACCCTTGTTACCAATTCTAATAATGCTAAGTTAAAAATTCTTCACTCTGTTAGTAATCTTATAGCTGCTCATAGGGATTCTCTTGAAAAATCATCAAATAATATTTCGCAATCCATTGGTAATCAAAAAACTTTTATAAGTTGGATTAGTAGTATCTTTACTGCTTTAATGGCTATTCCTCCACTACTTGCAAAAAAATTCATAAATAACTCTAAGAATATTAGTAATAGTTTTACTTCCTTAACATCAACTAATACAACTAATTCTAATAGTAATGATGAATCTTCAACTTTATCTGATTCAATTAGTACATTAGAAACATTTTTCAACTTTCAAAATAATGCTGAGGAAATAAAAGAAGTACGAAACCAATTAATTCAAAATGCTACATTAATTAATTATTTGAATGTTGTCGACTTTAACAATTTAGAAATGTCAAAAAACTATAATGATTGTAAAAATGAATTATCATCAATCATTAATGAATTTATTAATATTGAAAAGAAATGTTTAGAGAATTCATCAATAGATATATGTAATGAAATAGAATCAATAAAATTAGCCTTAGATCAACTTTCAAATTCTATAAACAATTTATATAACTATAATGAATATATGATTAATATAAGTAAAATACTTCTTAAGAAAACTATTGATTCTAAATAATTTAATAAAAAAAGAAATCCCTAGCAGAGGATTTCTTTTTTTTATTAAATTCTAGTAGTTTACGATTTGAGCAAAATCAGTAGCAACTAAACTAGCTCCACCAACTAAAGCTCCATCGATATCAGATTGAGCCATTTGAGCTTTTATAGTTCCTGGCTTAACTGATCCACCATATTGGATTCTTACTTTGTTAGCAACTTCTTGACCAAACATTTCAGCAACAACGCTTCTTACAGCCATTATTGTTTCGTTTGCTTGCTCATCTGTAGCAGTCTTTCCTGTTCCGATAGCCCAGATTGGTTCGTAAGCTATAACAACTTTTTCTGCTAATTCTGGTGATAAACCTTCTAAATCAGCTTTGATTTGAGCTCCAACAACTTCGTTAGTTGTTCCATTTTCTCTTTGCTCTAAAGTTTCTCCACAGCAAAGGATTGGAGTTAAGTTGTGAGCGAAAGCAGCTTTAACTTTCTTGTTTAAAGCTTCATCAGTTTCGTTGAAGTATTCTCTTCTTTCACTATGTCCTAAAACAACATAGCTAACTCCCATAGCTTCTAACATTCCTGGAGCAACTTCACCAGTGAAAGCTCCTTTTTCTTCAAAGTGCATGTTTTGAGCAGCAACTTTG
>OLNJ01000776.1_pt1 | contig 22611 bp, 22 predicted proteins | sample 1672191 | NCBI WGS metagenome assembly OLNJ01 (sample SAMEA3136657, study PRJEB25190) | human gut metagenome | biome: human gut; feature: human-associated habitat; material: faeces | place: Austria | collected 2013 | reverse complement strand
GCGAGCAATTCTATGAAAAATCAAGCTATTTTTTCATATCAACTTAACAGATTCACCCTTATTTATTTTTTAAAAACAATATTCCCTCTAAAACTCCACCACCAATAGATCGTGCTTTATCCGATATAGTAAAACAATGTTCTTTCTTACATCTTGGGTCTATATCTCCACTTTTCATACCTTCAAAAACCTCTATACCACCTTGTAGCATCCCTCTAACTATTCCACTTATGCTAGCATAAACTGGTGTTTTATCAATATAAGCAACAACTTGTCCCTCTTCAACATAATCTCCAATTTCAGAAACTGGATTAATTATTCCATCACTTGTTGCTCTAATAATTCTTCCCACAGTGTGTCCACCTATATTTCCTGGAACACCTGTATTCGGAATAGCCTTACCTTTTGTAATAACTCTTCCCAAATAATGCCCTCTTTTTGTTTCTATAACCAAATCACAATCTACCCCAGCTTCAAATCCTGGTCCTAATGCAATTACTATAGGTGCATCATCTATAGATGTACCTGTATTTTTCTTAGCTACAATAGCATCAACAACAATATCTGGTTTAAGCACTTCAATAATATTTTCATCTTTATCAACTATTACCGAAATAACCCCATTATCTATGTTTTCCCTTATCATTTGAATATCTTTAACTAGAGTAGCTTTTACCCCTTCTACCTCTACTTTACAATCATAAACAGCTTGAGAAAAAGCCACTGTTCTTCTAACCGTAGTTGGCTCTTCTATCTCAGTCATAACTACATCAAATCCACATCTTTTTAATCTATGAGCTACACCAGTAGCTAAATCTCCAGCACCTTTTATTAATACAAGCATTTATAATTCTCCATCTCTATTCTTAGCAATATTTATACGATGTAATGATAACCTTTATACTTTTATTTTCAATTTTTTCTGCTATTCTAATAGCCTCTTTTAATAGCTTATTATTATCTACCTTATTGATTATTACTCTATATTCCATTTTCTCTTCATTTAAGGCTTTCATTGAACCATCTTTACTAGATAGTATATATGCAAAATCATTAATGTCAACTATATCTTCTTCTGATTTACTTAGAATCCTAGCTACTATATTAGGCCTATGGCATGTCTCTTTTATTCTCTTACCTAATGCATCTATACCACAAACAGCAACAACCATATTGGTTATATCTAAAATTACAGGTTCATGACTATCCGGTGCCTTTAGCGGTAACATCTTAGCTCCATCAGCTTCAATAAGTAAAAAATCACATATTTCTCTAAGCTCATTAACTTTCTCTATAGGAATCGATATTATTTTATCTTCTTTTGACTTTAACCCTACCGTTATAAAGTTATTTTCATCTAACTTTTTTTTAATTTCATCTATATTATTATTTAAAATAACCTTATCTTTCGGCATTTGCATATGTGTAGTTGTTGTTACTATTACTCTTTTTCCTTTGCTTGATAACTCTTCTGCTAATTGATAAATAGATGTTGTTTTACCTCCACCACCAATAAATGAAATAACATACTTTTTATCTAAGTCTACTTCTAAACCTTCGTATAAATATTCTTTATTTATATTTATATTTTTATTCTCTTTAATTTTCACTACTTTCATCAACTCTCACCACACTTTTATAACTAATATTGATACTACAATATTTAAGATATGTTCACTTTATACTATATATTAAATATAAAATCACTTCATTCTTATTTCAAGATATATTTTGCATCTATTGTATTATTTTAAAATTCAATTTATCAATAGAATATTTCTCCTTTCTAATGTACATAATTATAATTATCAAAACATATAGGAGAATATTTATGCGAATTCCAAATCATATAGGTATAATTCCTGACGGAAATAGACGTTGGGCAGAATCTAAAGGTTTTTCAAAAGAAAAAGGATATTCACTAGGAGGCATAACCCCTGGTCTATTATTATTTAAACTTTGTCAAAAAGCTGGAGTAAAAGAAATTACATACTACGGTTTTACAACAGACAATACAAAACGTCCATCTATTCAAAAAGCTGCTTTTATTAAAGCATGTATAGATGCTGTTAAAATATTATCCAAAGAAGATGCAGAATTATTAGTTGTAGGAAATACCGAATCTAAATCATTTCCAAAAGAACTTCTTCCATATACAACAAGAAGAGTATTTGGTAAAGGTGGAATAAAAGTAAACTTTTTAGTCAACTATGGTTGGGAGTGGGATTTATATAGTTTAAAGTCCACTTCTAATAAAAGCAAAAGTATAATGCCAACAATTCACTCAAGCGAAATTTCTAGAATAGATTTAATTATTCGTTGGGGTGGTAGAAGAAGATTAAGTGGTTTCTTGCCAGTTCAATCTGTTTATTCAGACTTTTATGTAGTAAATGAATTTTGGCCTGATTTTAAACCTGAACATTTTTACAATGCTCTAGATTGGTATAATGATCAAGATATTACTTTAGGTGGATAATACATATAAGGAGTTAGATCTATGAAAAAAGTATTTATTATTGGTGCTGGAATAGGTGGATTATCTGTTGCAGCAAGATTATTACAATATGGATTTGAAGTTGAAATTTTCGAAAAAAATAATACTATTGGAGGAAAAACTAACTTTATTGAATTCAAAGATTTTAAATTTGACTTAACTGCTTCAATAATGATGTTTCCTGAAAACTACATAGATCTTTTTAAATTTTGCAACGTAGATTACAAAAACTATTTTTCAATGATACCTTTGTATAATTTATATTCAGTTTTTTACTATGACAATAGTAAATACAACTTTAGTACTAATCTACCTAATTTAAATAAAACTATTTTAAATATAACAAATAATAATATTAAAGATACTTACGGTTATTCTAACTTTTTATCAAGTAACTATAAAAAATATTTATTAGCTGAAGATTCAATTTTAAATAGAAGTTTCTTAAAAACGTCTAATTTATTAAATTCTTTAACTTTGCCTAAAGCTTTAAATTTCAAAGCATTTACTTCTAGTTATGATGATGCTAAAAAATATATAAAGAATGAAAAACTACTAGATTATCTGATGTTCCAAAGTATGTATGTAGGTATTTCTCCTTATACTTCACCTTCAATATATAATATAATCCCTACGATAACTCAATATTACGGTTTATATCATATTAAAGGAGGAATGTACTCCTATATTAAAGCTTTAGAACAACTTATAATCGATAAAGGTGGTATTATACATACATCTTCTCCAGTCCATAAAATATTATTTAAACATAATAAAGCCAATGGTATTGTAGTTAATGGACAAAATCGTTATAGCGATATAGTAGTTTGTAGTAGCGATTATTCTTATACTATTAAAAGTCTTATAAAAGATAAAGACATAAGGACTTTTATTAAACCAATAGACGATTTAGAATACTCTTGTTCAACCTTTATATTATATTTAGGCTTAAATAAAAAGTACCCAAATCTAAACATACACAATATATACATAAATAATAACTTCAAAAAAAATATAGAAGATACTTTTAATGGTTACCTTCCTAAAGATTTATCTATGTATATTTATTGCCCTAGCTCCGTAGATGATAGTATATGTCCGAAAAATTGCGAAGCTATTAACATTATAATCAGAGTCCCTAACACTTTAAGTAATAAAGTAACTTGGACATCTGAAACAATTTATTACTTAACTAAAAAGATTTTAAAAACTCTAAGTTCTATTAGTGGTCTTGAGGATATTACAGAACATATAGTATATATAAATCATTTAACTCCACTAGACTTTAAAAATAAATTTAACACTTACGGCGGTTGTGCTTTTGGTCTAAGTCATACATTAAAACAAAGTATAATTTTTAGACCTCAATGTCAAATTCCTAAGATTAAAAATTTATTTTTTACTGGTGCATCTATTCACCCTGGGAATGGAGTTGCTATGGTGTTAAAATCATCTAAAATATGTGCTACTAAAATAAATAAAATGTATATGCACTAAAGCTTTCCTAATTGCGCAAATACATTTCTACTCTTTAATGTTTTTATATGCAAATAAATTATATTTTTAAACTCAAATATCTTATTTTTCTTAAAAAATTAGACTTTAGAGAAAATTAATTTCTCTAAAGTCTAATGGTATTTATAAATTTATAAATTATATACTTTGTAAATATTCATCTATAGCTGTAGCTGCCTTTTTACCAGCACCCATAGCTAAAATTACTGTTGCTGCACCTGTTACTGCATCTCCCCCAGCATAAACACCCTCTTTTGATGTTAAACCAGTCTCTTCATCAGCAATTATACACTTCCACTTATTTATATCTAACCCATTTGTAGTAGAAGCTATTAATGGATTTGGTGATGTTCCAAGTGACATAATTACTGTATCTACACCTAAAATAAACTCTGACCCCTCCACTACTACAGGTCTTCTTCTTCCAGAAGCATCAGGTTCACCAAGTTCCATTTTTACACACTTCATTCCTTTAACCCATCCATTTTCATCTGCAATAATTTCAGTTGGATTAGTTAATACATCAAAAATTACGCCTTCTTCCTTAGCATGATGAACTTCTTCTAATCTTGCTGGAAGTTCAGCTTCACTTCTTCTATACACTATATGGGTCTCTGCTCCTAATCTTAATGCTGTTCTTGCAGCATCCATAGCAACATTTCCGCCACCTACTACGGCAACTTTTTTACCTACTTTAACAGGTGTTTGATAATCATCTTTATAAGCCTTCATTAAATTTATCCTTGTTAAGAATTCATTTGCTGCGAAAACACCATTAGAATTTTCACCTGGTATTCCCATAAACTTTGGAAGTCCTGCCCCAGATCCTATAAATACAGCATCGAATTTTTCTTCTTCCATAAGTTCATCAATAGTAACAGTTCTACCTATAACTACATCTGTTTCTATCTTAACTCCAAGCTTTTTAATATTGTCTATTTCAGCTTTAACTACTTCATCTTTTGGAAGTCTAAACTCAGGAATTCCATAAACTAAAACTCCTCCTGGCTCATGTAATGCTTCAAATACTGTTACATCATATCCTTTTTTAGCTAAATCTCCAGCACAAGTTAATCCTGCAGGTCCACTTCCAATTACAGCTACTTTCTTTCCTTTAGAAGCCTCTTTAAATGCTAAATCTACATTATTATTTCTAGACCAATCCGCAGTAAACTTTTCTAATTTACCTATAGCCACTGGTTCTCCTTTTATTCCTAAAACACATTTACCTTCACATTGAGTTTCTTGTGGACATACTCTTCCACATACTGCAGGTAAAGCACTATATTTTGCTATATCTTTCGCCGCAGCTTCAAAGTCCCCTTTTTTAACCTCTGCTATAAATCCTGGAATATCAATAGACACAGGACATCCTTCAACACATTTAGGATTCTTACATCCTAAGCATCTATTAGCTTCTTTAATAGCTCTCTCTTCATCATATCCTAAACATACTTCATCGAAGTTTTTAGCTCTTACTTCTGGTGCTTGTTCTGTAACAGGAGTTCTTTTCATTCTATCTTGCATATTCATTACTTATCACCTCCGCAACCACAGCCAGCACGATGATGTGTGTCTCCTTCTTCCATCTTTAATATAGCTCTTCCTTCTTCAGTCTTATACATAGATTGTCTTCTCATTGATTCATCAAAATTAACTAAGTGTCCATCAAATTCAGGTCCATCAACACAAGCAAATTTCACTTCATTTCCAACAGTTACTCTACAAGCTCCACACATACCTGTTCCATCTACCATAATCGGATTTAAACTAACTGTTGTCGGAATATGCAATTCCTTAGTTAAAATAGACATAAACTTCATCATTATCATAGGCCCAATAACTACAGCATGATCATATTTCTTACCTTTATGATTAACTAAATCTAAAAGACAGTCAGTAACTCTTCCATTAAATCCATATGACCCATCATCTGTTGATATATATAGGTTCCCTGCAACTTTTCTCATTTCATCTTCTAGTATTAAAAGTTCTTTATTTCTTGAACCTATTATCACATCAACATTAATACCATTTTCATGGAACCATTTAACCTGTGGATAAACTGGAGCTGCTCCAACTCCACCAGCTACAAAGATAAACTTTTTATTTCTTAATTCATTAATATCTTCATGAACAAATTCACTTGGCATCCCTAATGGGCCAACAAAATCTTGAACGCATTCACCAACTTCAAATTCTGCTAATTCTTTAGTTCCAGCTCCAACTGTTTGATAAACTATTGTAACTGTTCCTCTTTCTACATTATAATCTGCAATTGTTAAAGGAATTCTTTCTCCCTTTTCATCTGTCTTGACAATTACAAATTGTCCTGGTTTTGCTGATTTAGCAACTCTCCTTGCTTCTATCTCCATTAAATAAATATTATCTGTAAGAAGCCTTTTATCCACAATTTTAAACATTTTATCGTCTCCTTAACTTCTAGAACTCAACTTTATTCCCATAATAAGTACATTCAAATAATCTTGCCATTGTCTCAGCATCTATTTCTCTTGGATTTGATCCTGTACAAGCATCAGCTACAGCATTTTCAGAAATGAAAGCTAAATTAGCTTTGAAGTCTTCTTCTTTAACTCCATATTCCTTCATTGAATGTGGTATATTTAAATCATTATTAAACTTATTAATTCTTTCTATTAATGCATCTGTTAATTCAGCATTATTAGAACCTTCTAATCCAATTCTTCTTGCAATATCAGCATATCTCTCTTCACAAACTATTCTATTATATTGAATTACATATGGTAAGAAAATAGCATTAGCACAACCATGAGGGATATGGAATACTGCTCCTATTTTATGTGCCATGGAGTGAACTATTCCTAATAAAGCATTTGAAAATGCCATACCTGCTAAACATTGAGCTTCATGCATTAAGTTTCTTGCCTCTTCATCTCCGTTATATGAATTTACTAAATGCTCGTCCACCATTTCAATAGCTTTTAATGCTAATGGATCTGAGAAGTTTGATCTTAATGATGCAGTATATGCTTCAATAGCATGAGTTAATGCATCCATTCCTGTGTGCGCTACAAGTTTAGCTGGCATTGTTTGTGCTAAATCTGGATCAACTATAGCTATATCAGGAGTTATGTTAAAATCAGCTAGAGGATATTTAATCTTAGCCTTATAATCTGTAATAACTGAGAATGCTGTAACTTCTGTTGCAGTTCCAGAAGTCGATGGTATCGCTATGAATTTAGCTTTTTTTCTTAATTCTGGTAATCCAAATGGAACTACAGCTTGTTCAAATGTAAACTCTGGGTATTCATAGAATATCCACATAGCTTTAGCAGCATCTATTGGAGAACCTCCACCCATTGCAACTATCCAATCTGGTTCGAAGTCTCTCATTGCTTCTGCACCCTTCATTACAGTTTCAACTGATGGGTCTGGTTCAACACCTTCAAATATTCTTACTTCCATTCCTGCTTCTTTTAAATAATTTTCTACTCTATCTAGGAAACCGAATCTCTTCATTGATCCGCCACCTACAACTACCATTGCTTTTTTACCTTTTATTGTTTTTAATGTTTCTAAAGATCCTTTTCCATGATATAAATCTCTTGGTAATGTAAATCTTGCCATATTTATCCCTCCATAAATTAAATAATTTATTTCTCTATTATTTATATAGCAATTACTGTGCCAAAATTACAAAAACCTTATTATCGTTATTTTTTTAACCATATTTTTATTTTTCAAACAAATTTACTGCTCAAAAATTTCACATTCTCCTATTTTTACTGTTTGCTTTTTGAACACTGTTCACTTTTATTACACTTTTAATTGATATTTTTTTATTTTATTGTATAAAGTATTTCTACTTACACCTAATGCATTGGCCGATTTATATATATTGCTTTTGTATTTTCTTAGAACTTTAATAATATGATTTTTTTCAATAAATTCTAAAGTAATTTCATCACTGTTTATTTCTTCAACTTCTTTTATTTCACTCTTATATTTATTATCACAATTCACATCTAGTGAAAATGACATATTCCCATCTAAGTTAACTATATTTTCAATAACATTTTCCAACTCTCTTATATTTCCTGGCCAACTATACTTAATTAAATCATTATATAATTTCTCACTTACCTCGGGCACAGATTTATTAAGCTTAAATGACTTCATTCTTAAAAAGTAATTTATTAACTCTTTAATATCTCCATTTCTCTCTCTAAGAGTAGGTAAATTTATAGGAATTACACAAAGTCTATAATATAAATCCTCTCTAAACTTTCCTAGTTCAATTTCCTTTTTGAGATTCTTATTAGTTGCTGCTATTATTCTTACATCAACATTTATCTCTTCAGTTCCACCTAACCTTGTGATTTTCCCTTCTTGTATTACCCTAAGTAAATTAACTTGATGTTCTAAAGGCATTTCTCCAATTTCATCTAAAAATAAAGTTCCTCCATTAGCCATTTCAAATTTACCTATCTTACCACCTTTTTTACCACCAGTAAAAGTTCCATCCTCATAGCCAAAAAGTTCACTTTCAATTAAATTAGAAGGAATAGCACCACAATTAATAGCTATAAACTTATTATTTTTTCTCATACTATAATTATGAATAGATTGAGCTAAAACTTCCTTTCCTGTCCCACTTTCACCTTCAATCAAAATCGTAGAAGGACTATTAGCAACTATTTTACAGTTAGTAATCACATTTTTCATAATAGAACTAGATCCTATAATATCTTCAAAGTCATAACGTGCAATACCTTTAGTCGTTGATTCTTTCTCATCCTTTAACGTGATAACTAACCCAATTAACTTTTTACCATCTCTAACACCTTTAACGTTTAATAATGTTTTAAAGTTACTATTTTCACTAGTTTTTACTTCCCTCGTAATTGATTTTTCACCATTTTCTAATATTTCGTATATTTTAAACCAATCTGGTAATATGAAATCAATATCTCTATTAATAATATCTATTTTATTACTCTCTAATATCTTAGCTCCATGCTCATTAATATTTTTTATTTTTCCTGTAGAATCAACTATAATTACACCTTTATCAACATTTTTAATTATGCTATCCATATAATTATATGCTTCTTGAAGTATTTCTTGAGATTTAGCATTATGTATCTCATTTTCTATAGCCTTAACCCCAAAAATAACTAATCCCAAAGTATGAGAATGTTTTTTATCCCATTTTCCCGTTAAATTTAACGTTCCTATTATATCACCTTTAATATTGTGTATAGGAGCTGCAGAACAAGTTAAACCCTTGAACATATCTACATAATGCTCATCGGCAGTAACTTGAACTGGTCTATTTTCAGCAAGTGCTACTCCCATGGCATTAGTTCCTATATTTTTTTCATCCATAAATACTCCAATATCAAGATTAAGTTTTGCAAATTCACGGATTGCTCTTTCAGCGCCTTTAATATCTAATATGCATCCATCTTTATCAGTCAATATTAATATGAAATCATTATCCTCTATAGTTTCACATACCATATTTATATAAGGTAGCGATACTCTTATTAGCTCTTTATTTTTTTCTAATAAATCATAAATTTCATTCTTTTTAAGTTTCTTTTTAGAATTATTAGTTTTAGTTTGTACCCCAAATTCCTTTGATCTTTCATGAGATTTTTCTATTAAACTTTCTTTATTCACTAACTTCATCCCCTACCAAATAAATTTTTCTGCAAAACTGCTACACTTCAAATCCCATAATTATTTATATTATACATTTTTTTCAAGTTTATCTCCAGCAATTTATTATCTTTTTCTATAAATATTTGTATATCTCCCCTTTTGATGCTAATACTAAATCTATTAGGAGGTGTTATTATGAGTGATAAAATAATCTGTTTATGTAAAGGTATCTCTGAAGATACTATAATAGATGCCATAAAAAATGGTGCCGATACAATTGAGAAAGTTAAAGAAGCCACTGGTGCTACAACTGGACATTGTCATGGTTCAAGATGCAAAGGCCCAATAGAAGAGCTTATAGCTAAATATAAATAACAAAAAGCTCTAAAGCTTATACATATGCTTTAGAGCCTTACTTATCAGTATTAATCTATAAATGTTACTACTTCGTCTAATGGTTTTCGTGGCGGAGCCTTTGGAGTGCCTTCTTCAGGAATTCCTAAAGATATCATTGCCATTAGCTCATATCCTTCTTTATTAAAATTAATTAACTCTTCAATCTCTCTTTTAGAATGAGCTGGTCCTGTCATATAACAAGCACCATATCCCATTGCTGTAGCTGCAAGTAGAAAATTCTCTACTGCTGCACCTATTCCTTGTACTTCAGAATGTGTTGATTTTAAAATTTCAATTACTTCTTCGTTAGCATTATTAGCTTTTAAAATATCCTCTTCTATCATCTTATATGCTTTTGAGTATACTATTACAACAACTGGTGCATCCTTAAAACAAATATAATAAGGAAGAGTATTCATCATAAGCTTCCTTTGCTTTTCTTCTTTAGCTATTTCGGCTAAATATATATGTTTATTAGTTACTATCTCTGCCATCTTATTTATAATATCTCTATTTTGCAAAACAACAAAATGCCATGTTTGCTGATTCTTCGGAGATGGTGCTTGTGTCGCTGCATCTAGAAGCTTTAAAATATCCTCTTTAGGAATTTCTCCTTCTTTGAACTTTCTTATACTTTTTCTTTTATAAATAAACTCTAAATTATCCATTAGTTTTCCTTTCATTATTCTTAAAGTATTTTTAATTATATTATTTAAACTATAAGCTTAAAAGTAATTTATTATATCTTTTCCATTATATCATAAAAGTAATTATTATTAATTATTAGCTCTCTATACTCCTATTTAATAAAAAACATTGAATATATATATAGCTTTATTTAAATACTATTCTTGAATACATATTTTTTATTTGGAGGAAATTACATATGAAAAAATTAATAATATTAGGTTTAATTACTCTTTCATTATTTGTTAGCTGTGGTAACAATACTACTCCTAATGATAATAAAGATAATAAAGCAACCGATACTACTGATTATGGTAAAGAAGCACCATCTACTAACAGTAATGAAACAGATTCAAATACAAATACAAACCAAACACATTAATTAAACAAAATAAGGAAGCTAATTAATATAGCTTCCTTGTTTATACTTAATAAGTATTATTTTATAGTTAATTGGGCTATTTTTTCAATATCTATATCCATAATACTATATTTACTAGATAATTCACCTTTAATTTCTGGTGAAAGATTTGAATGCAAATAAAGAGAATCTAAACCAACCTCATTTGCTCCACCAATATCACATATATAATCATTTCCTATCATTATACTCTCATTAATATTTAAATTATGTTTATCTAATAATAACCTATAAAATTTACTATCTGGCTTACAAACTTTATAATCAGCTGAAAAAAATATATCATCAAAATATTTTTCTATTCCTAGCATTTTCATTTCATAAAATGTAAATACTCTTTGTGCATTTGATAGTAAATATATTTTCTTACCTTTAGCCTTCAATAATTCTAAAAGCTCTATCACACTATCGTATAATCTAATATATTTTATTGATAACACTCTAAAGAATTGAGCAGTATCTTTTATTGTATCATTAGAAGGCCTTATTCCCTTATCTTCATATAATGAAAAAAATACTTTCTCTAAAGAAAAATCTGGATATTTTGTATCATTAATTAACTCTAGTTCTTTTTTAACTTTCTCGGAATACAAATCTTTAAGTTCTTCAGCTTTATATTTTGCCCCTTTTAATGAGTAAAATAGCGAAAGCTTGTCCCATAATTCACTTTTATCTTCATCAGTATTTATATCAACTAATGTGCCATATAAATCAAAAATATAATTTTTATACATATAAATTCCCCTTTTATATAAGTAAATATTTTTTAGGTTTATTGTTTTTAAATTCATTAATTATATATATCAGAAAATTCAACTTTTATTTTTTCTATATTAGCATCTACAGCAGATTGAGGTTGAATACTTTCACTTGCTTCTACTCTCACTACTGGAAGTTTTACTGTAAATATACTTCCCTTATTTAATTCACTATCAATACTAATACTGCCTCCTTGAAGTTCAACTAATGATTTAACTAACGAAAGCCCTATTCCACTTCCTTCTTTTTTTCTATAAGTTGACTTATCAACTTGAGCAAACATTTCAAATATCTTTTCTTTCATTTCTTTAGGTATCCCAATACCTGTATCTTTAACTGAAATCAATACTTCTTTCATTGTTGATTTTATATCAACAAAAATATCTCCACCTCTTTCAGTAAACTTTATAGCATTTGATAGTAAATTCAATATTATTCTCTCTATACTATCTGGATCACAAGCTATAACTAACTCCTCTACATCAGTATCAAAGGTTAATGACATCCCTTGTGATTCTATATAACATGCAGCTGATAAAGTTATATCTTCAACTATTTTAACTATATCAACATTTATTTCTTTAATTTTAAAACTTGCAGAATCTATTTTGGTTATATCAATTAAATTAGAAATTAATCTATGTAATCTATTAGTGTTTTGCTTACTCATTTGCATATATTTTATAAAGTTTTCATTTCTATAGTTATCATTCTTAGTTGTAACTTCTATCATTTGCTGAGCAGTATAAATAATATTTAAAGGCGTTTTCAATTCATGAGAAACATTTGCAAAGAATTCAGTCCTAATCTTTTCAGCTTCTTCTATCTTCTTATTCGCTTTTTTTACTTTTATATCTTTTATAAATTCACTTAAAAAATGTTTATACATTAAATTAGAAATTAAAATACTAAAGATTACTGTAAACACAATATTAACTATATTATCCATCATGCTCGTTGTATCTTTCGCAAATAATATTATATATGTCACCATCGTTAATGCCGGTATAACAGTTTTGATTACACTAACAATCAACGGAATATAAATCAATGTTGCATAGCAAAACATAATTATTATATATGATGAAATTTGATTTGTACTTTGAAAGAAATCCAAAGAAATAAATACCCCCCACCAAATTACACAATCAGCAAATACTGCATATATAGCTTTATTAGTTTTATATGATAGCTTTTTTGATATAATTTTATAATATATTACCCATATTATCGAAACTATTATCATGCTTACATGCGCTAAGTAAAGGTAATAATAAGATAAATTATCTTTTGATATTGCTTTGTAATAGAATATATCTACTAGAATAAGAATAATATTTAAAAAAATTAATAATAAAAACGGAAGATTCATCTTATTCATACTAGTTTCTATTCTTAATCTTTCAAATTGATGATATTCATTAATATTCTCAAAATATGTTTCTGCCGAAATAAAACATTTTTTTCTTTTGGTAGTCACAAAATTTCCCCCTAATCAACATCTTATTACATATTATACCAAGTTTCTATTTTGGGGTCAATTTATATCATAAGTATAAATATTACAAATTTTCTTTCTTAATACGGTCTTCAGGGTTAATCTTTATCCTTTCCCATTCTCCTACTTCATTCTTTCTAAATTGTGCAATTTCTATATCATAATCATTAGTTAATATATAAAACTCAATTCTATATTCATTACCATCATTTCCTTTAAAATATATATTTTTCACATATCCATCGATAGTTATTTTATCTATTTCTTTAAGAAGATTACACCAATCTCCATATCTTATTAATACCGATAACTTCCCATCATAGTCCCATCGATGATAAGGTGCACACAAATACTCTTCAGGTATAATAGTCATATTAGAAATCTTATAAATACCATCTATTCTTTCTAAATCTATATATCCATAATAATAGACAAAAGCCCCTGCACCAAACTCAGTACCTTGAATAGTCTCAATCTCATAAAAATATTTTAAATCTTTTATATTCTCGTCTATTGGAATCTCTTTCAATTTGATTAGATTTATATGAAGAATATTTTTGAATGAATCTTCATATTTATTATAGCTAATATTGCTCTTATATTCTTTAGTTAGAAAATTATAAGCTATTGGATATGGCTCTTTTGCTCTACCTAGAGTTCCACATCCTGTATATTTATCCTTTACTGGATTTGCTGCCTCTCTCAATACTGAAAAGTAATTTATTACTGTATACTCTGGTGAAATAAGATAATTTATAGGTATCTCTATACTATCTGCTTCCATTCCACTATATAGATTAATAAGATTATTAGTCTCATCATTACCATTTAATATATCTAAGTTTGATGGCCTAAAAAACTTTTCACTATCTTCAATCAATTCATTACTTACACTATTATCTTCATAATCTAAATAAAGTAAATTAGCTCCTAAAGCTATTTCTTCTTCTTTATTCTTATTTATATTTATTGTTAATATAATTATAAAACTTAATATTATTAAATAAAAAATAATTATTCTCTTATTTACATATAGCTTCATTACATTTTCCTTTTTAAATATCAATCAAACATTTCTTATATTAAGTCTATTATTTTATGCATTACAATATAACAAATAATTTGTTATAACATCATATTTAATTCATTATTAAATAAAAAAAAGAGAAAAACATCATCTTGATGCCTTCTCTCTTAAATTTAAAAGTTTTACCAACAGATAGTTATCTTATTTTTTGTGTTTCTGCAAGGTAACTTAAATTCAAAAAACTTTAATTTTTTCCCCTTTGGTGAAAATCTATCACATACTATATGTAAAATATATCCCATGGAAAAACCTAAAGTCAAATAAATATTACCAATTAAATATACACTAAAACAAAATAGTATTGTTCCAAACCATTTATGTGTAAACATCCTATGAGGTGAAAGTTTTCCTAAAATTACTAATGCAAAAAATAATATATATGGAAAATATTCATCCCAATGTTTATTTAAAAACGAAATAATATTATCTATACTTAACGCCATCCCTAACATATAACCTATAACTAAAGCTATTATCAATATAACAATAAATTTATTAAAAAACTGTCTCGCTTTTGAATTATGTGAATCTATATCTGGCATATATGATCCAATAAATCCACCTAAAATTAATGGAACTAAATATATCACACTACTTATAGTATTAGTTAATAAAAAACCGATACCCATAGTAGCTGTAGCTGTAGTTCCAACTATCATATGTTCTTTTCCTTTCATTTAAACTTCTCCATCCTTAGTAAAATATATTACTATTCTACTACATTTGTCTAATATGAGAAAGTATGTTCTGAATAATATTTTTTATATCTTTCAAGAAATTTAAAATTATCTTTCGTATAAGCTATTTTTAAGCAAAAAAAGAGTACCTACATAAGTAAGTACCCTTTCATTATTAATCTAAGTGAATACATTTTACTGGACAAACTTCAACACAAGCCTTACAGTTTGTACATTTTGAATGATCGATTGATGCAACATTATTTGTAACAGTAATTGCTCCAAATTCACATGTCTTTTGACATTTCATACATCCAATACATCCATTTGTACATGCTTTTCTTGTGATTCCACCTTTGTCTTTGTTGTTACAAAGAACTTTAACTTCTTTGCTTATTGGTCTTAAAGCAATTATAGCCTTAGGACAAGTCTTTATACAAGCTCCACAAGCTGTACATTTTTCTGGATCAACCTTAGCTACTCCATCAACTATATGTATAGCATCAAATTCACATGAAACTGTACAATCTCCGAAACCTAAACATCCAAATGCACATGAACCTTTACCTGAGAATAAAAGGTTATTTGCTGCACAAGTTTGAGTTCCTTTATATTCATATTTAGCATTAGTAGCTGAAGGAACACCGTTACATTTAACGAAAGCAACTTCTCTTTCTCCTACTTCTGCTTCTGTTCCTAATATTTCACCGATTTGAGCTGTAGCTGCAGCTCCACCTGGTTTACAAAGTGTTATTTTTTCATTTTTTTCTATTAATGCTACTGCATATTCATCGCAACCAGCATATCCACAAGCTCCACAGTTAGCTCCTGGTAAGCATTCTCTTACCTTACCAACTCTTTCGTCTACTTCAACAGCTAACTTCTTAGATGCTATTGATAATAGAAGTCCTGCAATTAATCCTAGTACTATAAATATTGCAATAGGTACTAAATAAGCTTCTAACATACTTTTTATACCTCACTTTATCTTATTTAAATAGACCGTCAACTACTCCTGAGAATCCAACGAATGAAACTGCTAATATAGCTGCAGCTATTAATGTTATTGGTAATCCCTTAAATGCTTTTGGAATATCTGTATTTTCCATCTTTTGTCTTACTCCTGAGAATAAGATTAATGCTAATGTAAATCCAAGACCAGCTCCTAAAGCATTAACAATTGATTGTAAGAAGTTATATCCGTTATCTATGTTTAAAACAGTAACTCCAAGTACAGCACAGTTAGTAGTTATTAATGGTAAATAAACACCTAATGCCTTGTATAGTGGTGGCATAAACTTCTTTAAAACTATTTCAAGTAATTGAACGAATGTTGCTATTACTAGGATAAATGCAACAGTTTTTAAATATCCTAATTCATATTTATTTAATATTTGATATATTGGGAAAGTAACTGCTGAAGCCATAACCATTACGAAAGTAACAGCTGCACTCATACCTAAAGCTGAGTCAATCTTCTTAGATACTCCTAAGAAAGGACAAATTCCCATGAACTTAGCTAAAACAAAGTTATCAACTAAAATAGCGCTAACTAATATAATCATCATTTCTTTCATCGATTAGCACCCTCCTTCTGAACCATGGCAAGCATCCTTACCTGGACATGCAGAACATCCTGCTTTTTTCTTTGATATACTGTAATTTGTAAGCTTATTAACTAATGCTATTAAGCATCCAAATACGAAGAATCCACCAGCTGGAGTAACGAATATACCCATTGGTTCGATTATATCTTTAGTTAAAGTGATACCCATCCAAGTACCTGAACCTAATATTTCTCTTATAGAACCTATAGCAAATAATGCTAAAGTAAATCCTATCCCCATTCCTATTGCATCTAAGATAGAAGCAAATACTTTATTTTTACAAGCAAACATTTCTGCTCTTGCAAGAATAATACAGTTAACTGTTATAAGTGATAAGAATACACCTAAAGACTTATAAAGTGATGGAAGGTAACTTTGCATTAAGAAACCTACAACTGTAACGAAACCTGCAATAATAACGATAAAGCTTGGAAGTCTAACTTCCTTAGGAATAAAGTTTTTAAGTAATGATATAACTATGTTTGAACCTATTAAAACGAAAGTAGTAGCTAGTCCCATTCCTAGACCATTCATAGCCATAGAAGTTACTGCAAGTGTTGGACACGTACCTAATAATAATACAAGTACTGGATTTTCCTTGATTATACCTTTAGTTAGAATTGATAAGTTACTTACTTTTTCCTTCATTATGCATCCACTCCTTTCACTGCTTCTATTGCAGCTCTAACTGCTTCATTTAATCCATTTGATGAGAAACTAGCTCCTGATACTACTATATCTTCTGCTAATTCAGCTTTTCCAACGAATTGACTTAAGAACTCTGCATCTGCAACTTGAGTTCCTAAACCTGGTGTATCATTTATTCCTAAAACTTTCACACCAGTAATGTTCTTATCAGCATCGAATCCAACTACTACGTTAATAGTATCTTCGAAACCTTCACCTGTTGCATCTATAACATATCCAGCTCCGTTTACAGCCTTAAGAGCAAATTTCACGTTGCTTCCTTCTACTGTAATTTCTTCGAAGCTATCTCCTTCAGCTAATACTTCTGGAGCTGCATTCATTACATCATCAATAGTAACTGCACTTGCAGATTTAAACTCTTCAGCTGGAGCTGCTGGTTTTTCTTCTGCTACTGGCTTGTCTTCAGATGGTGCAGCTGATGCACTTCCACCTTCTAATTGTCCACCTGATTTTATTATGTTAAACGCATCAAATGCATTTGTTATTGCTTCATTTAATCCCTTAGATGAGAATGTAGCTCCTGATACAGCATCACTACCATCTACTGAAGTCTTTCCTATAAATGTTGCTAAGAAATCAGCATCCTCAGTTACTTTTGTTCCGATACCTGGTGTTTCAGACATTTCATATACTTTAACTCCAGTAATCTTACCATCGTTATCTAATCCAACTAAAACACTCATATCTCCACCGTAACCTTTTCCGATGGCATTTATTACGTAACCTGCATCATTAGATGTTCCTATAACAGCTGGAACAGTTGCACTTGAACCTACACCTGCATCATCAAATCCTTCTCCACCTGGTAAAACATCTACTGCCATTGCTAACATTTCATCGCTTATAGCTGGTCCAGCTACACCTACACCTGTTAAGTTGTAAGTTAAAACTAATACAGCTGATACTACTAAAGTTATTAATCCAAGAACTAGCGTTGGTCTTAATATTGAACTTTGTTTGCTCATTATCTCTTACCTCCTAACGCTTTTAATCTAGTTGCCTTATCAATATATGGAACTAAAATGTTCATAAGTAATATAGCAAAAGATACACCTTCTGGATATGAACCAAATACTCTGATAAGAACTGTGATAAATCCACAACCTATACCGAATATTAATTTACCCATATTAGTAACTGGTGATGTTGAATAATCAGTTGCCATAAATATTGCTCCTAAGAATAATCCTCCACCTAAAATTTGAGCTAAAGGATTTACTCCTAAAACAGCAGTGAAAACAAATACTGTTCCGATAAATGCTACTGGAATTATTGGGTTTATAACTTTTCTATATACTAAGTATATTCCACCAATTAATAATGCTAATGCACTAGTTTCACCTAATGATCCACCTGTAGTTCCTAAGAACATGTTTAAAAGGTTTGGTGTTTCACCTGCAGCTATTTGAGCCATTGGTGTTGCACCTGAAACTGCATCTGCTACAGCAGCAATTTTTGGAGCTGCCCAGTTAGTCATTTGTGTTCCAAATGAAACTAAAAGTACTATTCTAGCTGTTATAGCTGGATTAGCAAAGTTTTGTCCAATTCCACCAAATAATTGTTTAACTATAACTATTGCTACAAATGAACCTATAACACACATCCATAGTGGCATAGTTGATGGTAAGTTAAACGCTAAAATTATACCTGTTACAACAGCACTTAAATCGCTGATTGTATTCTTTTTATTCATTATTCTTCTACTTAAATATTCAAAACCAACACATGAAGCTACACATACAGCTGTAACTAATCCTGCTCTTAATCCAAATATAATATTTGAAGCTATTAAAGCTGGTATTAAAGCTATTATTACATCTCTCATTATTGTAGATGTAGTTGTGCTACTTTTAACGTGTGGTGATGATGTTACTATTAGTTTTTCCAAAACAAATCACCCTTCAAATTAAATTTTATATGATATTATTTTTGCATAGCTTGTCTTACAAACATTTTAGCTAATTGATTCTTTTGAGCTAAATTACGTTTTGCTGGACAAACATATGAACAACATCCACAGTTCATACATAAGTTAACATCGTGAGCTACTAAGCTTTCTGCATTTCTTGCATCATATGCCTTTTCTAATGCAGCAGGCATTAAGTTTAATGGACATGCATATACACATTTTCCACATCTGATACAATCAGTTTCTTCTGCTGGAGTAGCATCCTTTTCATTTAAAGCGATAATTGCATTGTTATTTTTAACTATTGGTTGTTCTAAATCTGGTACTGCTATTCCCATCATTGGTCCACCCATTAATATTTTCTTGCAATCTGCTTTTAATCCACCACAGAATTCAAATACGTCCTTTATAGGAGTTCCTAATGGTACTATTACGTTCATTCCTTTATTTGCTCCAGTACCATCAACTGTTAATCTCTTAGAAACTAATGGCATACCTGTTTTTAAGTACTTAGCTATAAAGCTTACAGTTGTTACATTAAGTACAATTACACCTGCATCTGCTGGTAATTGTCCATCATTAACTATTCTACCTGTAGTTGAGTAGATTATTACTTTTTCTGCTCCTTGAGGATATTGAGCTTTAAGTTCTACAACATCAATTCCTTCATGTTTTTCACTTAATTCGCCTAATAATTTAATTGAAGCTGGTTTATTGCTTTCAATTCCTATGTAAGCATTTTTAATATTAAGCCACTTCTTAACTACATTGATACCTTCAATGATATCTTCTGGGCTTTCCATACATTCTCTGTAGTCAGATGTTATATATGGTTCACATTCTGCCGCATTGATAACTAATGTATCAATTTGGTCTAAATTTTTAGGATTTAACTTGATGTGAGTTGGGAATCCAGCTCCCCCTAATCCTACTACTCCTGATTCCTTAACAGCAGCAATAAATTCTTCTCTAGAATTTACTACTGGAACCTTAACTTCTTCACTGATAGCTTGTTCACCATCAGACTCAATTACTACAGCTTTTGAAACCATTCCTAGTGCATTTCTGAATTCAGTAACTTGTTTAACTTTTCCTGATACAGATGCATGTATAGGAGCACTAAATGGAGCATTGCTCTCTCCTATCTTTTGTCCAACCTTTACTAAGTCACCCATCTTTACTAATGGCTCACATGGCGCGCCAATGTGCATACTCATCGGTATTGTTACAGTGCTTGGTACAGGCATAGAAACAGTTTTTTCTTCTGCAGTATTTTTTAAATGTTTTACAAAAATACCACGTAGACTTTTTGTACTTTTAATCCTTCCCACTAAAATCACCTTTTCCTGTAATTTCTTTTTTTGAATTAAATATTGTTAAAAACATATCTAATTTCAACTTGCAATAAATACAACCTTCCAGAGAGGTAAAATACTTCCAAAAGCTCATATTTATTAGCTTTAGTAAAAAATTTATTACTATATATTGTTTAATAACTCTTATATTATAGCATAAAAATTTAAACTTTCAATTTACTTGTTATAAAAAACACATTTTTTTAAAATTTTTTAAATGAAAGTTTTATTTAATTTGTAATTTTTTCTAAACATCTCTTTCATATTTCAACATAAAAATACATACCAGATTACATTTTCATAATATGGTATGTATTTATCCATTTTTAACTATGCTTTTTTATTTATTACATACATAGCATTGTTAGATTTACTCCAAGCTAATAAAAACTCTTCTAATTTATATTTTCTTCTTACACTCTCATTATTTTTTCCAGCTGGATCATTTACTACTACATAAGTTTGACCATTACTATCCGATGTTATTCCACAAACTACTATTAAATGCCCTGATGTTGTTACTGGTGAATTTTCTATATATGGATAGTCCTTATTATTTTCATCATTAGTATATTTAACACTAACTATTACTGGATATCCTTTTAAAATTTCTCTTTGTAATGCTTCTAATGATCCATATTCAATATAAGATTCATATCCAAGACTTCCTGCAAAAGCAACATTAAAAGTCCAATTTCCAAATCCTTTATACATATAGTCATAACAATTCCAGGCGACATCCTCAACCATTAAATTTTCTCCCATCCCATTTAACACCATAGTTAAACTTGTAGGACTACATATCCTAGATGCTATAGACTCTTCTCTTTCATACTGAGAGAAACACGGTGTTTCTATAGTATTTTCACAATATATTTCATCAACTTCTTTTGAAAAAACCTCTTTAGCTACTACTGTATCTATGAACGTTGCAGTTATTTGACTAATAGTAGGCGTGTTATTTGAATCTGCACTATATAGTTTAACTTTTATTTGAAGCTTTTTAGCTACATTATTACTTTTATCATTTAACACAAACACATCAGTATCAACTTTTGCTATTTCACATTTAGAATTAGCCGAACTACTATTTATTGTTGAACCCCATATTCCCCACGAAAGATACTCTGACCATTTTCCTATTGCTTTATTTCTTTCTACTACATAAACCCTTGCCAAAACTTCAATATAAGTATTCTCTGGAGTTTTACTATTCCATGATAGTATTAAATTAGTAAAATCTTCTGTATCTATTTCTTCTGATATATATGTTCCTAACTCACTATAAGTATCACCTTCTTTTAAAAGAGTTAGTACATCCTCTCCCTCTTCTTTACTAATCTCTATATCTTGTAGCTCTCCTTTATTAAATGTATCCTCTCCTTTTAACTTAATTAACCTTTTTGATTTCAACTCATCATTATTTTTACTTTTCGTACTCACAAACTCTTCTCCTTTAAAATTACTATTCTTTACAAACATAAAATACTTAAAACTTACTATAATAACTATAATACATAAAGCACCATAAAATATTGACCACTTTTTTCTCATTAATATATTATTCCTCTCAAACTCAACTCACTTCTTGCTCCATATCATTAAACTTATCATAAAGTATAACTATATTAATAGCAGAATCTATTTCTTTTTTATTCATAAAAAATACACCTCTAAAATTTAGCCGTAAATACTTAAACTAAAAAGGTGTATTATAATTCCATTTTCTTACATTCTATAAGTCATCATATCATCTATCTCTGTAACTCTTACTGAGTCTAAGCTTTCAATAATATTCATTATTTCACTAATTTCTTCTTTGTATATTTTAGCTATATTTCTTTTAATA
>OLNJ01000771.1_pt1 | contig 22669 bp, 20 predicted proteins | sample 1672191 | NCBI WGS metagenome assembly OLNJ01 (sample SAMEA3136657, study PRJEB25190) | human gut metagenome | biome: human gut; feature: human-associated habitat; material: faeces | place: Austria | collected 2013 | reverse complement strand
AGTATCCGTTCGGATATTCCTGTTCCGGAACGATTGTGATATCTGTGATTCCGATGTCCTTTAATACCTGAGTTACAGGTACCAGTCCCGATCCGTTTAATGGGCTGTAAACCAGTTTCAGTCCTGCTGTCTTGCAGAGACCCGGACGAACCTGACGGGATTCAATAGCTTCATAGAGAGCCTGCTTGCAGTCATCTCCTACAAAACGGATCTTTCCCTGTTCTACGCCTTCTGCGAAGGACATATATTTGGCACCTGTAAGTACGTCTGTTTTCTGGATTTCTTCATATACAATAGCAGCTGCATCGTCTGTCATCTGGCATCCGTCAGGACCGTATGCTTTGTATCCGTTGTACTTAGCCGGGTTGTGGGATGCTGTTACCATAATACCTGCATTGCATTCATAGTAGCGTGTTGCAAAGGAAAGTGCAGGTACAGGCATCAGTGCGTCATAGATTCTGACATTGATATCATTTGCTGCCAGTACGCCTGCTGCTGTTTTTGCAAATACATCACTTTTGAGACGGCTGTCATAGCTGATGGCTACTGTCTGATTGCCGCCCTGTGTTTTTACCCAGTTTGCAAGTCCCTGTGTTGCCTGGCGGACTACATAAATATTCATACGGTTGGTGCCTGCTCCAAGAACTCCACGAAGTCCGGCTGTTCCGAATTTCAGTGCTACTGCGAAACGATCCTTGATCTCTTCGTCATTTCCTTCGATTTTGGATAATTCCGGATTAAGATCCGCATCCTGCAGATCTGCTGCCAACCAGCGTTTGTATTCTTCCTGATACATTTTGACCACTCCTGCCCTTATTTTTTTATTATTTTTTGTGTATATTACATAAGATATCTTCACTATACCATAATTTGTTCAAATCAGCAATAAAAATCACCAGAACCCATGTAAGACAATCCTATTCCTTTTCATTTTCCTGTTCCAGCAACCTGAAGGATAGCTCCAGATAGAAAATCTCCTCCGGGTCATCTAAATCTGACTGAAGGATTTCCCTGATCCTGTCCAGTCTGTAGAGAAAGGTGCTCCTGTGTATAAACAACTCCCGGGCAGCCTGGGTGGCACTGAGATGCTGTTCCAGATATACCCGGAGAGTTTCCAGATACTGGGTCTGATTTTTTTCATCCTGTTCCTTTAAATCCAGAAGCCCTTCATGGCAGATCATATTTCCCGGTAGTCTCCTGGTAGTCTGTTCCAGAATATAGGTCAAGGCTACCTGATTAAAATAATGGATCCACAGATATGGCTTTTTACGGCTGCCTACATCCAGGGCTGTTTTCGCCTGTATATACTGTCTCCGCAGATTCATATGTCCGGTCATCACTCTGCTGTAGCCGGCCTTCAGATAGGTATCTCTGATAAAATAGATCAGTTTACCGGAAATTTCCTCCTGATCCATCCCCAGCCTGGTAAGGTTAAAAAACACTACGATCTCATCCTGATATAGAAAGCATACAGAATCTTCAAACTTCTTCTTAATATAACGAAAAACAGCCTTTGTGGAAAGATTCTGCTGATTCAGATACGTAATCTGCAAAACCAGGCACATGTATTCATGATTTCCGCCCCATCCCAGTTCACCAAGCTGTCTGCTGACCCACATATAGTCTGCTGTACGGTCCGAGAGAAGCCGGATAAAAATCTGTTCCATATCCTCATCCGGATTTGTCTCCTCTTCCTGAGCCAACAGAAATTCCAGCTTATCTGTGAGAATATCCAGCACACAGAAAACTCCCTGGGTGATCTCCGTCTGGGTTTCTGTCAGGATCAGCTTGTGTGTTACTTTTTCATCTACCAGAAGATTTCTGCTGATAAAACGGCACCCACTGGTATGATCCCAGTGCTCTGTATACATTTTTGACGACAGATCTTCTCCTCCGGCTTCCGATGATGACGCAAAATCCAATCCCTTTACAGCAAGAGAGTTTTGCAGAAATTCCGAAGTTACCTTCAAAAGTGACTCCATCCCTGCATGTTCTACCATCAGATTGTGGATTTTCCGCTCCCACTCATCTGCAGCATCAAAGATTTCCTGAAGATCATTCATAAATCCATAAATTTCTTCCATTCCTTCCAGGACTATTTCCATGTATACCAAGGTATCCGGAAGTTCATCAGATATCTGCATCCTTTCAGTGCCGGCTTTTCTTCTTATGATCCAGAATGTTTCCTCTGTATCTGATGCCCTTTGCACCAGGTCAGCAATATGCTCTCCCTGGATCAGATATACATGTTTCTTTTGAACAATTTTTTTCTCCAAATACAAAAAAGGGCGCAAATATCCGTCTGTGCCGGATAAATTTCCCTTTTTTAGAATTTTATATTTTTCCTTTATTTTTTCGTACAAGTAAACTGATGAGAGCCGCAAGCCTCCATCCTCCTTACACAACAAACGTTTTGGCAACCTCCACTGCCTCAATGCAGTTTTCCGTATAGGCATCCGCTCCCATATCCTTTGCCAGCTGCCTGGTTACTGCACCGCCTCCGACCATAATTTTAAATTTACGCTGATCTTTACTGCGTTTCAGGGATTTCACCACCTGTTCCATTTCCGGGATGGAGGTACTCAGCAGAGAGGAAATACAGACGATGGACACATCCGGATTCTCCTTCACAGCACGCAGAAACTGTTTTTCGGAAATATCTACTCCCAGATCGATCACCTTAAAGCCTGCGCTGCGAAACATAACAGCCACCAGATTCTTGCCCACATCGTGAAGGTCTCCCTCCACAGTTCCCAGTATTACAGTTCCCATATTTCTCCTGTTAAGCTGCCCATCCTGCTTTTCCAGAAGTTCAAAGCCCTTACGCACGCTCCGGGCTGCAGCAAGTATCCGGATAATGTCTGCACCCTTGGATCTGTAATTTTCTCCCACTGTTCTCATTGCCGGAGTCATAGCTTCCTCCACAATCCGGGCTGCAGAAATATGCTGATTCACCGCCTGGCGAACCAGCTTCTCTGTTTCACCCGGATTCCCCTCCTCGATGGCATTTTGTATCTGCTCAAGTATTGTCATATGATCAAGCCTGCCTCTAATTCTTCTTGCAAAAACACCTCCGCCCTGCGGCGAAGGATTTTCTCTAATTTTATCACAGCCACCTGGTTTTTACAATCTGTTCCTTTACACTGTTCCTCTATTCCAGAAGATAACAGCTGGTGTAGGAAATAGTACAATCTCCGTAGTAATATTTCAGCCCATTTGCCTGGCATACCTGGGTCACCAGCATTCCATAGGCTTCCATAGATGAAAAAGCCTGCTTTGGAAATCTGCAGGGAGCATCCGGATAGGTACAGACCTTACATTTGGTACAGCATCCCGCACCGATCGCCAGCATATCCGGATATATTTCCCTCAATTTCTTCTCAAACTCTGAAAAATAGTTTTTATGCCTGGCCTCTGTTTCCATCATGCCTTCGCCATCCAGGGCATCCTCCAATTCTCCAACCGTCTGAACAATAATACCATTTTTATACTGCCGGACCCTGGCCTCACATTCCTCCAGCGAACCGCAGCCCGGAGGACAGCTCCAGCATTTATCATATTTATGGCAACTGCCTGAGGCACACATCTGACGCACCTCCGGCTTCAATTCAATGGTGTCACAGTCCAGCAGCACCACATGGGAAAAGCCCTGCTCCATTCCCATTTGCTCTAATTTTCTGATGTCCATATTACAATCCCCCTTGCTAATCTCTTGTATAATCTATATCAATTCGTGTCAGGCAGATAAAATCATTCACCTGTCTCAAAGCCCAGCTCATCAATAAAATAATCCTGAAAATCAGCCGATGCAGCCAGCTCCACAAATTCAATCTTTCTCACCAGCTCATCCATCTCCAGCATTTCCTTCTCATTTACAAGTGCGATTTTCGCACCCTCACCAGCAGCATTTCCCACTGGCTTCACTTTCTTCACAAGCGCCGCCGGAAGCAAACCAATCTTTCCTGCACTGACCGGATCCATATAGTTGCCAAAAGCACCTGCAATATATACCGAACTGATGTCATCTTCTGTAATCCCAAGTCTCTCCATAAGCATCCGGATTCCCGCTGCAATGGCAGCTTTCGCAAGCTGAACCTCTCCGATATCTTTCTGAGTCAGATAAACCCCTCTCTCGTTTCCGGCCCGCTCCGGGGGTACCAGAATAAACACACCTTGCTTCTCCTGTCCGCCGCTCAACACACCATTCTCATCCAGCATTCCAGCATCCAGAAGCCCTGCCACCAGATCGATCAATCCCGAACCACATAAACCAACCGCTGGCTTATTTTCAACAGTTGTATAGCTCCACTTTCCATCCTCATACTTCACATGATCCACAGCCCCGGCCGCGCCACGCATTCCACATTCAATCTTCGCACCCTCAAAAGCAGGTCCGGCCGCAGTAGAACAGGTCACCATCCGCTGCCTGTTTCCCAGAACCATCTCCCCATTCGTTCCGATATCGATCATAAGGGAAATCTCCTTCTGCTGATCCTGTCTGATTGCCAGCAGACAACCACAGGTATCTGCACCCACATATCCTGCAATATCCGGAAGCATGATCAGCTCTGCACGCTCCTGCACAGCCAGACCATAATCCCCCGCATTCAGCACCAGCCTCTCACTCACAGCCGGAGTATAGGGCGCATGTACCAGCGAAGCCGGAGAAATCCCCAGAAACAGATGATGCATACAGGTATTTCCCACAACACACACCTGAAAAACATCCTCTCTCCTTATCCCTGCATCCTCTGCCAGGCTTCCCAGCATCTCATTAACCGCATCCCGAACACACATACTCAACGCTTCTGTTCCATGCTCCAGCCCATAATTGGCCCTCATGATCACATCCGCACCATACTGTGCCTGGGGATTCATCCTGCTCTCAACTGCCAGAGTCCTACCATCCGCACCATCCAGCAAATATCCTGCGATGGTAGTCGTCCCAATATCAAACGCTGCCAGACACCTCCGACCAGCTTCCTTCCTCATTTCCAGAATCCGCCGTCTACTGTAAATCACATACCATTCATCAGAATCCCTGCGCATCCCATACAATTCACCCGCCAGCTTCAGATCCACCTCCATCTGCCCCGGCTCAACCTCACCATCTGTCTCCGCCAGCGTATCCAGCAGCCTCTGCCAGTCCGACCGCTTCTCCCCGGGTTTCGCCTTCCCCAGCTCAACCCGAGCCATCCGTAGTCCCGGTTCAAACACAACCTCTCTGTTAAATCCATCCGTCAAAATCTTCTCATTGCCAGCCCTGTCCAATGTCTCCACTACACAAGTCTCACCCTCACCAATCCGCATCTGACAGGCCTTAACAACTTCACCATTTATCTTAACCAGACACTTCCCACATTTCCCCAAACCGCCACAAGGCGCATCCGGCTTCAGCCCCGCCTGAATCTCCGCCTCCAGTACCGATGTCCCATCCTCCACCTCTATCTCAACATCCTCACGCACAAACTTAACCCAAGCCATAAAAACCTCCCACATATCCAATCCCAACATTATAACAGCCAACGAACAGCTCAGAAAAATATTTTATTTCATGTGCATTTGCAGGGGTCTTAGATATTCTTAGCTCTCAGAAATCTGCGTTATGAGCAGACTGTATCACTGTCTGAGCGAAGTTTGCAACGGAGCGAGTTTGAGAAGGCTGCTCATGCCTTTAGCAGATTTCTGAGAACTTAGAATATCTTAGACCCCGAAACCGCACATGAAATAAAATATTTTTCTGAGCGTCCCCTTTTTTCCATTATAACACGTTCTAAAAAATTCCAAAATACAGGAAAGGACCACTCCACAGAGCAGTCCCTCCCCCATTATGTTTTCATGTTATATCTATACCTGCACAAAGCAATCAGATCAGGCCACCAACTTTTTAGCCAGTGAAGCCGCACTAGCCGCATCATCTGAATAACCATCTGCCCCAATCTCCTCAGCAAAGGCTTCTGTGATTGGTGCACCGCCAACCATAACCTTAATATTTCCTCTGAAATCAGCTGTATTTAATGCCTCAACGGTCTCCTTCAGTGCCGGCATAGTAGTTGTCAGCAGCGCAGAAAGAGCAATGATCTTAACATCCGGATTTTCCTTATAGCACTCAATAATCTTGGCAGCCGGAACATCAACGCCCAGGTCGATCACTTCAAATCCGGCACTTTCGATCATCATGGCAACCAGGTTCTTGCCGATATCATGAAGGTCACCGGAAACAGTGGCAATGATCACCTTTCCAAGTGCTCCTGTAGAGCCGGATGCCAGATGTGGTTTCAGAACATCAACGCCTTTTTTCATTGCACGTGCTGCAACCAGCATTTCCGGAACAAAAATCTCACCGTTTTTAAATTTTTCACCAACTATGGACATTGCACTGATCATACCATCATTCAGGATCGCAACCGGATCATCACCTTCATCAATGGCTTCCTGTACAGCCGCACCTACTAATTTTGCTTTTCCTTTTTCAACTAATTCCGCAACTTCATTTATTTTAGACATAATCAAAACCTCCTGTTATTTCTTAAGTTCAGATTCTAACCATTTCATTCATTTACACAGTTTCTGCAGATTCAGCTTATTTCTTCTTTGCTGTACCAATTAAGCCTTCTCTGTAAGCTCCTATATATTCCATACAATAATCATCCAGACCAAGTAATGCTTCTGTTGCATAAACCAGTCCAAGCATATCCTTATTTGTCGGATCCATAATTCCACTGTCCAGTCCTGCATTCATTGCCAGTACCAGGAACCCGTAATTAATCAGCTTACGAACCGGCAGATTAAAGGAAATATTACTGATTGCTGCCGTAATATGAATGGTCGGATACTGCTCACGTACACTTGTGATCGTCTCAATATTCGTTGCAATACCATCTTCAGAAGTACAAAGCATTTCAACCAGCGGATCAATGTGAATCCTGTCCGGAGCAATTCCGTATTCCTTTGCTTTTGCCATAATCTTATCAAAAACCTTCAGACGATCCGCTGCGCACTTGGGAATTCCTGTATTATCACTAAGCAGCGCGATTACCTGCCAGCCCTCATTTCCAGGTTCCGCCATAATCGGGAAGATCGTATCGATTTTATGTCCCTCTCCTGATACAGAGTTAAAGATTCCGGGTTTTTTGCAGAATTTATAAGCCTGTGCCAGAACATCCGGACTCGGGCTATCAATAGAAATCGGGAGATCTGTAACCTCCTGTATACAGTCGATCATCCATTTCAATGTTTCCACTTCTTCCGCTTCCGGAACAGAAGCACAACAGTCAATAAAGGTAGCTCCGCTTTCTGCCTGAAGCTTTGCTCTTGCCTTGATAAATTCAGAGTCTCTTTTCGCAATTGCTTCTGCAACAATCGGGATAGAACCGTTAATTTTCTCACCAATAATAATCATTTCTCAAACACCTCCGTAGCATCATCCTCTGTGACACCTGAAATTTCATCCAAGTGTCAGACAGATATTTGTATTCCGTTTTACCATTGGCAAATACCTGAAGTCAGAACATAATCTGCCATGGAAGTCTTGTGGATTCAGATGCCTTGATGCCAAATTTTTCCTCATTCAATCTGTCAATAGAATCGCAGAGTGATTTGTAAACACCCGGATAAACAGAACCAGGACCACCCTGGGCAATACACGGAATAAAGTATTTATTTCCACACTCTTCGCATACACGGCGTACCACTGCATCACAGTTCTCATCTGTCCAGCCTTCAAAATCAACTGCACGGTTCTCAATACCACCCATAAAACTGATCTTTCCACCGTATTTCTTGATCAGTTCCGGAATGTTATTGGTTTCCATACATCCCTGCCACACATCAATTCCCATCTCGATCATAGAAGGAACCAGAGTTGCAGCATAACTGTCAGAATGATGGACTACCAGTTCTACTCCATGGCTGTGATAATAACCATAAATTTCCTTATATGGCTCAAGCAAAAATTCATCAAACATTGCCGGGCTCATAAATGTGCTGTCCAGTCCACCCCAGTCATCATGATGGAACAGCATATCCGGATGAAGGTTAGAACAAATTCCCTCAGCCAGTTCCAGCTCCCACTCTGTCAGATACTTGATCAGATCATGCATCTCATCCGGATTGGTAATATAATAAACCAGTGCATTGCTGATCTCACACAGATGATGAGTCTGTTCAAATAATCCAGGCGCAACGAAAGCTGCCTTAAAAGCCTGCTCACCGTCAACTGCATCATACTGGGCTTTCACCATATCCCACTGATCCTGAGTAAATTTCAGTGATGGTGCATGTACATAATCCTTCCAGTCTTCAATATCCTTTACTACAATTTTATCAGGGGTATGTACAGGAAATGCTCCCGGTACTCCCTTTGGAAAAGTGTTGGTTACACCCCATGCATTCACCACATTTTCCTGTCCCGGCTGAAGAAGCGGGCTCGCAAACATAAATGGATGAAACAGAAGCTGTATTGCCTCATACTGATTGACAAATCTGTCAGGATTACCGCCTCTTATAACTTCCAGCATATTTTGTTTTGGTGTTAACATATGATCTACCTCCTCATATCATACCGAAAATGCCCCCACATTTCCGTGTTTCTTTGTTTATTTTGTCGCTCTTTATCTTGCTTTCGATAATTCCATTGTATCATTTGTATAGTTTAAAATATATAATCAGATATGTGGATTTTTCACACCTGTATTCCTACAATTTGTACGAATCGAATTCTCCATCTTTATGTTACGTACCACTCCACAAAAAACATTTTCCACAGCCCCTTCTATTGCGGTTTTTCTGTAAACTCGTTATAATTTACATATAAATATAACGTAGGCGGTGATTTAAATGTACAAAAAACTCTTGCTCCCTTTTCTGGTTTCTGTCAGTCTAATGAGTACTTCTCTATGTTATGCTTCAGAGAGCCAGGGAATGCTTTCTCCCTCTACAGGCTCCTCTGATAGTGTGTTTGGCGGCTCCTCCTCTGATGAGTCCGAACCGGTGACAGATGCCAGACTTCAAGCCCTTTTAAACAAGCTTCAAGTACAGCTTCCCACAGACAACGGAAGCTGGTCTGTATATATATGTGACCTTCCGGGAGAATCAGAAGGCGGCCTGAATGCAGGTTCTATGCAGGCCGCCAGTCTGATCAAGCTATATATTATGGGCGCTGTTTACGAACAATACGACACCATTATCAGTCAATATGGTAAAAAGGCTGTGGATTCTGCTCTGTATTCTATGATCACTGTCAGCGATAATGACTGCGCCAATACGCTGGTAAATGATCTGGGCAACGGCAATTCCTCTGCAGGCATGCAGGCTGTCAACAGCTTTTGCCAGACTCACGGATATACAGACACAAGCATGGGACGCCTTCTTCTTGCTGATACCTCCACAGGTGATAACTATACCTCTGCAGAGGATTGTGCTGATTTTCTGAAGGAGGTTTATGACGAAGAGGATTCTGATTTCTCCCATGCATCAGACATGTATGCTCTTTTGAAGGCTCAGACAAGACGCAACAAAATCCCCGCACAGCTGCCCCAGGGAGTAAAGGTGGCCAACAAAACAGGAGAACTTTCAGATGTAGAAAATGATGCAGGTATTCTCTATGATTCCGAAAATGACCTGGTGATCGTGTTCCTGTCCCAGAATCTGGTCAATGCATCTGCCGCCCAGAACACAATTGCTTCTCTCAGCAAGGAAATCTATACTTATTACAACCAATAAAATATCAGGTCAAAAACTCAAGCTTTCGACCTGACACCAAAAAAATTCAAAGGAGGTTTTTACTATGAAGAAGAAAAAATTTTACTTACCGGTTATTGCCACCGCAGCACTTGCACTGTCTTTTTCCGCCACTGCCCATGATGCCCAGGCTTCTGTCAATACTTATCAGGTAAATGTGCCAACCGGATACCTGGCTCTGCGAAACGCAGCCAACGCAGATGACAGTAACATTTTCGGACAGCTTTACACCGGAGATCTGGTAGAAGTTTCCGACTACGCAATCGCTACCGGATACTGGTATGTTTATTCTCCCAAATATGATGCTTTCGGTTATGTAAACAATGACTATCTGAATGCTATCAATTCCTCCTCCGGATATTACTATGATTCCCAGTGGACTGTCAGCGTAAGCACTGGTTATCTGGCCCTTCGCACTGACAAGGCTTATAATTCCTCCAATGAAATCGGGCAACTTTATACCGGGGATACCGTAAGCGTCTTCAATAGCAGCGATCCCGCTTACTGGTATGTATATTCACCCAGACTTAACCAATATGGTTATGTAAACAAAGATCATCTGACCGGCGGAGTTGTTGGAGCCGTAGGTACTGTCTCTCTTTACGCAGGGGAAACAAGGGTTGTCAATGTTGCTACAGGATATCTGGCTCTCCGCAATATGAAGGCTTATGATTCCTCCAATGAAATCGGGCAGCTTTATACCGGGGATACTGTTCAGATTCTGGATACCAGCGATGCACAATACTGGTATGTATATTCGCCCAAATATGATCTCAACGGATTCGTAAACAAAGACTATCTCAGCGGCACGGCTTCCTATTCATCCAGAACTGTACGCGTTTCCAAAGGATATCTGGCTCTCCGTTCTTCCAAGGCTTATACCACAGCCAACGAAACCGGGGAACTTTATACCGGAGATACTGTAGAAATTATAGATACCAGCGATCCAACCTATTGGTATGTATATGCCCCCAAATTGAATAATTACGGTTATGTAAACAAGGATTATTTGTATTGATCTGACAGCTTGATACAGTTTGATTCGACCCAAAAAAGAAACTGCATATTCTGTGATGTCTGCCAATTTCGCAAACATCATCTGAACATGCAGTTTCTTTTATTTCCACACACTGATAAGCGGTCGTCTCAAAAAAAGTTATTTTATAAATTTTATATTCTATAATTAATAGTTATCAGCATGATGGTTTCTATTTCATTTTCATCAGTAATTTCCGCTGAAAAACTTACTGTCTTTTGGCAGCTCATAATCTTTAAAATAAGCTCCAAAATCAATTTTCAAATAATTACAGAGATTGGCAAGCTCTACCATAGTATTGTCATTGACCGGAATGCCATTCTCTCTGCGTTCTTTCTCTGCCAGCACTTCTTTCTCACCGTGAGTATAAATCTGCTCTGCGCCCTCAGCCTTGGGACTCTGGCGAAGAGTTTCCAGATATTCTGAGAAATGCGCCTTGATATCATCTGCATTGCCGAAGATTGCAGGGTCGATCGCTGCAAATCCATGGCAGATACCTGTCTTGTCTTTAAATGTACAGCATTTATCAGAAGTAACACCCATAGAAAGAATAGAACTGAAAATCTCACAGAGCATTCCATATCCATAACCTTTATGGCTTCCGTTTACCTCTTTGTTGCCGCCAAGTGGCATAATTCCGCCACCTTTCTTGCCGACAATGTTTGCAAGTACAGCCGGTGCATCCGTACTTTCATGTCCGTCTGCTCCCAGAGCCCAACCCTCAGGAAGCTGTTTACCTGATTTATTATACATTTCCAGTTTTCCTCTGGTTACAACTGTTGTGGAACAGTCAAAAAGGAAAGGATAGGGTTCTGCAGGCATTGCTACTGCAATCGGGTTGGATCCCAACATTGCCTTACGTCCAAAGGTAGGTACCATGATCGCTTCTGAGTTCGTGCATGCCATTCCAAGCAGCCCCTGTTTAGAAGCCATTTCCGCATAATATCCTGCAATACCAAAATGATTGGAATTTCTTACTGAAACAAAACCAACCCCTGTTTTTTTCGCTTTCTCAATTGCTTTCTCCATTGCAAAATGACTAATCAGCTGTCCCATACCATCATGTCCGTCGATCACAGCTGATACAGGTGTCTCAAATACAACCTCCGGTTCCGCATCCGGATGGATGGTTCCCTTTTCAATTCCTTTATCATATCTTACCATTCTCTGCATTCCATGGCTCTCAATCCCGTACAGATCTGCGGTAAGTAAAACATCTTTAATAATATTGGTCTGTTCCTCATTGAAGCCAAACTTTCGAAATACATCGTGGCAAAAAGTATTTAATGTGTCATAACTCCATTTTACATATCCCATAACTGCAAAGCCCCCTTGTAGTATTACCTCTTCCTATATTGGTTATACCAATTAATTTGTTGAAATGATTATATTACTATTGCTTTTAAAAATCAACTGTTTTTTCTGATTTTTTTACAGATTTCATTATAAATATTGCTTGATTTGGTCAAATCGTAATCTCTTGTTTTTACAAAGTTCTCGTAATATACTGTAAACAGGCATTGACTTTTTATTGCCTGCACAATTTTATTAAAAGAAAAGGAACAATTGCTATGATTCAGGACATCGCACCACATACTTATCACAACGAATACAAACCTTCTGCCCCGGATAAAGATTGCTTTATCCTTGCATACGAAAAAGGCAGTATACTTCTTCCCCGCCAGGAACGGGATGCAGATATTACTTTCCCACGTTTCCGGGAGTTGGAGGAAAAGATTGCTGATCTTTACAGCAATTATATTTATCTGTTTTCCATAGATGATCAGCGTTTCTACCTGATCCCGGAGCTGGATACCTCTCTGCTTCCGGACTATGAATTTCAGGATGTACGGATTCTTCGGACCGCTCAGCCACAGCATCTTGCATTTGCAGGAATTACAGGACATCAGCTCTTCCAGTGGTACAGCAAGCGCAGATACTGTGGCTGCTGTGGAAAACCAATGGTTCACAGCCAGAAAGAACGTATGATGGAATGCCCTTCCTGCGGCAATCAGGAATATCCTGTTCTGTGTCCTGCAGTTATTGTAGGGATCACAAACGGAGATAAAATCATCCTGTCCAAATATGAAGGACGTCGATTCAAACGCTACGCTCTCATTGCAGGCTTTGCAGAAATCGGAGAAACAATTGAGGAGACTGTTCACAGAGAAGTGATGGAAGAAGTGGGACTGAAGGTCAAAAATCTCCGCTACTACAAGAGCCAGCCCTGGTCCTTCAGCAGTACCTTGCTTTTTGGATTTTTCTGTGACGTAGACGGCGATGATACCCTAACCGTTGACCATGAGGAGCTCTCCATGGCACAGTGGGTAGAACGAGACAAAATCCCGGATCAGGGCAATAATATCAGCCTGACCAAGGAAATGATGATGCTCTTCCGTGATGGGAAAGAACCGAGATAAATACTAACAGGCTGTATGTTTTCACACATACAGCCTGCTGTTATTATAACCTTTTCACAGTTACTTCAGATAAAATTTTTTCACATATTTCAGGTTTGAAATCACCCGTATTCGGAGAAAGAGCATTGGCAGACGCTACTGCTACCGCGAACTTCAGTGCTTCCTGAGAAGTATAATTCCTCTCCAGTGCAACAGCCAAGCCTCCTACCATGGAATCCCCGCATCCTACAGTATTCACAACTTCCAGTTTCGGCGGTTTTCCCTGGAAAACGCCTTCCTCACATACCATAAGTGCGCCTTCTCCACCAAGAGAGATTACTACATAAGGAATACCCTGTTCATAAATCTTTCTTGCATATTTGATCACATCTTCTATGGTATGTATTTCCACCTCATAAAGCAGTTCTATTTCATCCTGATTAGGTTTTACTACTGTAGGCTTTGCCTTTATTCCCTCTTTCAGAAGCTCACCACTGGTATCCAGTATAACCTTTTTTCCCATTTCCTTTGCCTTGGAAATCATTTTCGCATAAATATTTTTACTTATTCCTCTGGGAACGCTTCCTGAAATTGTAATTATTTTACTTTTTTGAATAATCTCCGGAAAACGTTGCAAAAATCTATCTTCTTCCTCAGCAGCAACCTCACAACCTGGTTCCAGATATTCCGTTGAACCATAGCATTCATCCAGAATATTGATGCAGCATCTGGTCTCCCCGGCAATATGCAGAAACTGATATTGCACCTCATCTTTTTCCAGCAGAGATTCCAGATATTTCCCATTAAATCCTCCCGCAAGACCTGTAGCCTGCACCTTTTCTCCACAAAGCTTTACAGCCCGGGCTACATTCAGACCTTTTCCGCCAGCAGAATTCCTGCATCTGGAAACTCTCATGACAGTCCCATTTTGTACCTCATGATCCATAAAATAAGCTTTATCTATGGATGTATTCATTGTTACTGTCGTTATCATTTCAGCCACCCTCTCATTTCAGATTCATGCTTTATCAACACTTCCGCAAACTTTTATCTTTGACATTACATACTGCTTTACTTCTTCTCTTCCCGCACTATTATACTTTTTAGGATCAAAGGCATCCGGATTCTTTTCCATATATTCTTTTACCCCTTTTGTAAATGCGATTCGAAGATCTGTAGCATAATTTACCTTGCAAATCCCTCTGCTTATGCAGTCTTTTACTGCCTCATCCGGCACGCCGGAAGTTCCGTGAAGCACTAACGGAATAGACACAACCTCTCTAATTTCACTGAGGCGTTCTACATCCAGCTTCGGAATTCCTTTATATACACCGTGTGCTGTACCAATAGCAACTGCCAAAGAATCCACATCTGTTGCATTGACAAATTCTACAGCTTCTGACGGAACTGTATACGGATTTCCCTCTCCGCCTTCCAGATCATCTTCTTTACCACCGACTTTTCCAAGTTCTGCTTCTACAGGAACACCTGCTGCATGACACGCATCCACTACAGATTTCGTCAATCTGATATTTTCATCAAACAATTCATGAGATCCATCAATCATAATAGAAGTATATCCTGCACGATATGCTTTCATTGCCAAGTCAAAGCTATTTCCATGATCCAGATGCATTACAACCGGAACCTTCGCTTTCTGCGCTGCTGTTTTTACATTCGCATAAAAATAATCCGCATCTGCATATTTCAATGTAGAAGGTGTGGTCTGCATAATAACCGGAGCATTTAATTCCTCTGCAGCAGCAACTACCGCCTGAACCATTTCCATATTCTCTACATTAAATGCACCAACTGCATAATGGCCTTCCTGAGCTTTTAATAATAATTCTTTTGTTGTAACTAACGGCATGATATCATTTCCTCCTAATAATTTATTATATCAAGCAAATATTTTTAATTCACTTTTCTATTCGGTAAAAAATAGAGCTATCACTCTAAAATATAGCAGTTCAAGATAGATTAGCTACGATTTGGTGAAAGCTCCATTTATTCACATACTTCTATAAATCATTCTAAATAATCATCTACATTATCAGCAGTAATTAACTGGAATGGTACATTATATCTTGATTCTACTTCTTCACCAACACCAACTTTTACTGCAACATCAATTACTGCACTTGCCTGTCCATTAGCATCCTGAAGCACACTTGCGGAAAGCCTTCCGTCTTTTACAGCCTGAAGTGCATCACTAATTCCATCTACACCTATGATAACAAGATTTTTATCTCCTGCTTCTGCTGCCTGCAATGCACCCATAGCCATATCATCGTTTTCGCAGATAACAGCTTTCAGATCCTGATATTTTCCAAGCAAGTCTTCCGTAGTAGACATTGCCTTATCACGCTGCCAGCTTGCAGACAATGTACCAACACACTCAAATTTATCATTTTTTAAGATAGTATCCTCTAATCCCTGATAACGAAGTAGCTGCGCACTCTGACCCATTTCACCTTCAAGAATCGCAAACTGACCGCCATCCTCTCCCAACTGTTCCATTACATAATCCCCCATCATTTCTCCTGCTTCAGAATCATTGGAACCAATATAAGATACATAATCCGTACTTGTTGTTTCTGTATTAACTTCTACCACCGGAATATTTGCATCTGCTGCCAAAGTAAGTACCTGTGCAGAACCATCAGCATCCTGTGGATTCAGAATAATTACATCTACCTGTTTTGCAATAATATCTTCTGCCTGAGAAATCTGTTTTGCAATATCTGCCTGTCCATCCATCAGATATAATTCTGCATTCGGATAGTTCTTTTCTACATAATCCTGGATTGCAGTTCCTAATTTGTTAGAATAAGCATCAGACATTGTCTTCATAAGAACACCAATTTTCACGCTGGAGTCTTCTGCTGCTTTTTCAATTGTAGATGGATCTACGCCAGTATTCTCTTCTGCCGCACTCACTACACCTGCCATAGATACGCTCATACATACCGCTGTTAAAACTGCCATTACCTTTTTTGCCTTCATTGCTTTTCCCTCTTTCTTTCATTTTATTTATTTTGATTTTTTTTTGGATACGATGTCGAAGCATACTGCACCCAGAATAATAATTCCTTTAATAATCTGCTGATAATAGGATGATACATTTAAAAGATTTAAGCTATTATTTAATGTTCCAATAATCAGGATACCTACCAGAGTTCCCGGTATCGTTCCAATTCCACCAGTCATACTTGTTCCACCGATTACAGCTGCTGCGATAGCATCTGTCTCAAAACCGGTTCCAACTGCAGGCTGACCCGAATTTGTTCTTGATGCAAGAACAATACCTGCAATACCCGAAAGAATGCCTGCCAGAACATATACTTTTATGAGTATTTTTCTTGTATTTACACCAGATGCTTCTGCCGCTTTTATATTACCTCCAGTCGCATAAATATAACGTCCAAATTTCATTTTTGAAAGCATAATATGACAAATCAATAAGATTACCAGAAAAATAATAATCGGTGCCATCCCCTGGCCAATAATTCTGAAATTCGGAGAATTTAATGTATACGGCTTTCCATCTGAATAAACATAAGCAAAACCTCTCGCAATTGTCATTCCTGCCAAAGTTGCCACAAACGCAGGAACCTCCATATATGCCACAAAAAATCCATTCATCGCGCCAAACAAACCACAGACTACAATTCCCGCAAGTACAGCAACAATCACCTGATCCGGATGTGCAACCAGTATGCTTCCGCTGATAACACCGGCAACAGCAACCAGCGAACCCACTGTCAGATCAATACCACCTGTCATGATAACAAACGTCATTCCAATAGCCAGTATTCCATTTACCGCAACCTGACGAAGAATATTAATTGCATTAGATACAGTTCTGAATGTAGGAGATACTGCCAGCATAACTACCCACATAATGACCAGAACCATCAATATTCCATATTTTCTTACAAATTCCGCATCGAAAACTTTACGTTTCATTTTTTACCTCCTACACCTCCTGCAGCGCACTGCTAAGCAGATTGTTTTGTGTGACAGCACCTACGTCAATTTCTTCTTTTGTATAAGTTCCGGTGATTCTGCCTTTTGACACTACCATAATTCTGTCACTCATTCCCATTACTTCAGGAAGCTCTGATGAAATCATGATAATCGCAATACCTTTTTTTGCTAATTCCACCATCATTTTATAAATTTCAAATTTCGCACCTACATCAATTCCTCTTGTCGGCTCATCTAATATCAGTAATTTAGGTTCTGACTGGAGCCATTTTGCTAAAACCACTTTCTGTTGATTTCCTCCAGATAAAGTGCCTACAGCAACATTTGTCGTTGCACATTTGATCCCTAATGATTTTCTGTAATCCTCTACTGCATTTTTTTCTTTTGCAGAGTTAATAAACAATTTTTTATGTAATTTCGGCAAGTTAGGAAGCGATATGTTTTCTTTTATAGATCTGCACAGTACTAGTCCGTAAATTTTTCTATCTTCACTTACTAATGCAATTTTGTTCTTTATAGCATCCTGTGGCGATCTTACTTTTATTTCCTGTCCATCCATAAAAATCTGTCCACTGTCTAGTTTATCCAAGCCAAAGATGGCATTCATAATCTCACTTCGTCCAGCACCTACCAAACCCGAAAATCCAAGAATTTCCCCTGCATGAACCTGAAAGCTAATATTATTGAAAACATCTTTTCGACAGAGATTCCTGGCTTCGAACACAACATCTCCTATACCGACTTTTTCCTTTGGATAAATCTGATCCAGACTTCGTCCTACCATCATCTCTACCAGCTCATTCTGTGTGACACCTTTTGCATCAACAGTCTTAATGTACTCACCATCTCGCAGAACAGTAATCCTGTCTGTGAGTTTCAATATTTCTTCCAAACGATGCGAAATATAAATAATAGAAACTCCTTTATCCGTCAGCTCTTTAATTATTCTAAAAAGCTTCTGAGATTCTTCATCTGATAAAGAGGATGTAGGTTCATCCATGATAATAATATCAGCATTTTTTCTCACCGCTTTAATAATTTCAAGCATCTGAATCTGTGCTACACTTAGTCTTCCAACCTTTAATCTAGGATCGAAATCCATTCCATATTCCCGTAGAATATCTTTGGTCTGTTCAATCATTTCGTGATCATTCAGAAATTTCCCATTCATAATCTCCTGACCAAGAAATATATTATCTGCAATCGTCATATCTGGTAAAGGTGCCAGTTCCTGATGAATCATTGATATGCCTTTTTTCTGTGAATCAGCAATTGATTTCGGTTTTATCTGTTCTCCATTATGAAAAATTTCTCCTTCATCAGGAGTATACTCACCTGTAATCATCTTCATCAAAGTAGATTTTCCGGCACCATTTTCTCCTACCAAAGCATGAACTTCGCCCGGTGCGATTTGAAAACTCACACCTTTAATTGCATATACTCCAGGAAAACGTTTATGTAAATTTCGCACTTCCAAGCGATAATTTTTCATGTTGTCCCTCCTATTTTTCATGCAACTTAATCATTTCTTTAACTGTAACTCTGGAAATATTACCCTCCATTGGTCCAAATGCTGCTGCATTCAATGCTCCGGCGGCGGCTCCCATCTGAGCTGCTTCCTTTACATTTTTACCTTCTGCAAGTCCACAAATAAATGCCGCATCATAACTGTCTCCTGCGCCTGTAGCATCTACCTGCGTCACAGGATATACTCCAACTTTTTCCAGAAGTCCGTCAGGTCCGTAAATTTCAGAACCTTTGGAACCATTTTTCAGGACTAAGAGTTCCATATTTTTATTATCCTCAAATACTTTTTTGATTGCTTTTTCCAGCTCATCTTCTCCAGTGATCATTTTCAGTTCAGATACTCCAGGCATAAAGATATTCGATTCTCTGTATACCTGTTTCACTACCTCCATTGCCTCCGGGTCTTTCAGCATTTCCAATCTGACATTCGGATCGAAGCTTACTTTTGCACCTTTTTCCTTCAATATATGCATTGTTTTTACAACTTCTTTTCCAAAATCCACAGATGCCATCAAAGAACAGCCCATAACATGGAAATATTTTGTATCATCAAAATCATCTGTCTTTTCTGGAGCCTTGGCTGCCACAGCCGGTGTATGATTAATATGGAAAATAAATTTTCTATCGCCATTCTTGAAATATGTTACAAATGCAGCTCCTGTAGAAGCTTCGTCACTTATCAGAACTCTACTGCAATCAACTCCAACCTCTTTCAAACGATCCAGAATGTTTTTTCCGAAATCATCATTTCCTACTCCAGAAATGATTGCCGCGCTGTGTCCAAGCCTTGCAGCTGTACTGATAAAAATTCCAGGTGCTCCACTTGGGAACGGTCCTCTAAAATATTTCCCGGTTTCATATAACTGTACATCTTCTTCTGCCCGCATAATCTCTACGAGCAGTTCTCCCATAATTACTATTTCAGCCATATTTTTTCCTCTTCATTATTATCCAACAAATTTTTCTTTTAAAAATTTCATGGATTCTGTAAGGTATTTGTCCATCCGTTCATCATCTGCCCCATTGCTCAGATCTCTCCAGACTTTAACATCTGCCCCAACTTTTCCTCCAGCCAGAAGGAATGGTTCTGCAACAACACATTTATTGTAATTTATTTCTCTTAAGGCTTCTCCCATTTCAGCCCACGGCATAGAACCTTTACTCATTCCAGGTAGTTTTCTATTTCCTTCTCCTACATGAAGATGTCCCAAAAGATTTCCTGCTTTTCGAATAGCATCCGGAAGATTATCCTCTTCAATATTCATATGGAAAGTATCCAAAAGAATATTTACATTCTTACTTCCAACTCTCTTACAATATTCAATTGCTTCATCGCAGTCTGTCATAATGTATGTTTCGAATCTATTCAAGACTTCAAGACAGCACTCAATATTGAGTTCTTCTGCAACCTTGGCAACTTCCTTCATAGCTTCAATACTTCTGTCCCACGCTCCAGCCTTGTCATCATATTTGAAGTCTGTACATGGCCAGTAGGAATACATTGCTCCGACTAAGGATTTAGATCCGATCTTACTCATAGCTCTTAAGATATCTGTAAGGAACTTCACGCCGTTTGCTCTGATTTCCGGATTTTCGGATGCAAGATCATATTCCTTAGATGGTCCTATATTAGAAGTAATTTCCATTCCAAGTTCATCACATGTTGCCTTTAATTCTTTTAACTGCTCATCTGTCATGTCCAGAAGGTGAGGTGCACCTACTTCCAGAACTTCACATCCGCATTTCTTCATTCTCTTTGCTGTTTCAATATAATCACATTTCCATTCATGTCCCCAATAAGAATATAATGTTCCAAACTTCATAACTCATATACCTCTTTTCTTAATATGTTTTAAAAGTTGTTCGTGCACGTTTTTATTATTTTAATTGTGACATATTGCTATGTCACACCTTATTACTTTATCTTCTTTTATTTTTGTGCTCGTGCTCTTTTTGATGGTTTAATATTATCACACTTATATATTGTTCGCAATAGTCAATATCGCACAGGATTTTCATTTTTATTTTGTGCATATATTCTAATTTATCCTCATCCTCACCACTATCGCCTCCCATTTTGTGTGCTCGTGCAATTTTTATTCAAACACTATGGACAAATAAGACAATTCATGATAAACTCTTTTATACAGATGATATATACTGAAGTTAGGGTCAAAAAATATTTTGCCCCTAACTTGATATCTATGAATAGAATATTATAATGTTTTATATCTTAATAAAGTCAATTGCTTCCTTGTATTTCCGGCCGAATTTTATTTGACTTTAACAGAAACAGAAGGAGTATATGTATGGCCGTAACTATTAAAGAAATTGCCGCATTAGCAAATGTATCCCGAGGAACTGTAGATAAAGTTCTTAACAACCGTCCAGGGGTTAAAGACTCTACCAGAGAAAAAGTCCTTAAAATCGCAACTGAACTGCACTACCAGCCTAATTTCATCGGAAAAGCTCTTGTTCACAGCAATAACCCTATTAAAATCGGGATTATTCTTACTCCCGACTATAACCCATTTATTCAGGAACTCCTGGAAGGAATCCAGAACGCGCAGAATGAATTCTCAGCTTTTGGCATTGAAGTAATCACCAAAATGATGACCTCTTTGGAGCCTGCCGAACAATTAAGCATTATTAATGAACTTGTGGATATGAATGTCAGTGGTATGGCTGTATTTCCCTTGGACAATCCTCATATTTTCTCCAGGGTCAATCATCTGATTGAAAATCAGATGGCAGTCATTACTTTTAATTCAAAAGTAGAAGGCATTCATCATTTATCCTTCATAGGACAGAATCATTACAAAGGCGGCCGCACCGCTGCAAGTCTTATAAGCAAAATCTGTCCACCAAACACCAATATTGGCGTTATTATCAGTTCTCATAACCTTTCCTGCCATCAGGATCGTTTACGAGGATTTGAAGATAAACTTGCTGAGCTTAATTCTGATTTTAAAATTCTCGATATACAGGAAAATCAGGATAGAAAAGATGACGCTTTCCGCATCACATTAGAATATTGTAATAATTATCCGGAACTCGGTGCCATTTATCTGACCAGCGGTGGTATCACAGGGGTTGCAAGTGCACTGGAAATTGCAGAAAAAACACAGCAGATAAAAGTAATCTGTCATGATATTACCACTGACACTGTCCCGCTTCTCAAGAAAGGTGTAGTTGACTTTGCACTTGGGCAGAGTCCAGTTCTGCAAGGCTATCAATTAGTTAAAACTTTATTTGAATATCTGGTCAAAAATATCTGTCCGCCAGACAATATCGAAATCCCTATTACGATAGCTACAGATGAATCTTTGTAAACATTATTTATAAACAAAAAATATCCTGTAAAAGCATTTTATATTTGCTTTTACAGGATACTTTTTTAAGTTCATTCACGCCGCACTCCCGCTGCCAAATCCACGGCTTCTGCGGCTTCCATTACATTCCTGTTCGAATTCTTTCAGTTTCCGTCTTGCATCCGGTGTCAGGTTTGTCGGAACTTCAATCTGTACAGTTGCATATTCATCGCCATGTACAGACGGATTGTTCATGACAACGATACCTTTACCTCTCAGACGTATCTTCGTTCCGGACTGAGTACCCGGTTTGATGTTACAGAGAACATCACCGTAAATGGTGTGAACCTTTGCCTCACCGCCAAATACTGCTGTTGTAAATGGGATATTTACAGTTGTGTACACATCTCTGCCTTCCCGTTTATATCCGGGCTTATCCTGAACATTTACTTTCAGAAGCAGATCACCGGCTTCACCTCCGCCCACTCCCGGATATCCTTTTCCTTTAAGTCTGATAGACTTACCGGATTCAATACCTGCTGGAATATTGACTTCATAATTCTGGACACCACCGTTGCTGCTCTGCAGGCGGATAACCTTCTTACCGCCGAAAGCAGCTTCATCAAAGCTGACAGTAACCTCCGCATGAAGATCCTCACCTTTAC
>OLNJ01000765.1_pt1 | contig 22899 bp, 21 predicted proteins | sample 1672191 | NCBI WGS metagenome assembly OLNJ01 (sample SAMEA3136657, study PRJEB25190) | human gut metagenome | biome: human gut; feature: human-associated habitat; material: faeces | place: Austria | collected 2013 | reverse complement strand
TTTTTCATCTCTAATTAATATTCACTTTTTAAAAGATCAATTATGCTCATCTCTAACCAAATATATAATCTATTATTCAATATGTAAATTCTTTAAATTTTCACCTTTATAACCATATTATATCACAATTTCTTCCATATTCTACATTATAATTAAGTTTCACTTGTTCTTTTAGCTACTTATTCTATCCCTCTATTTTTTTAGCATTTCCTTTAATTATTCAAAACCAACCTTATCTTCTTCTAATTGTAAAATATAAATAATATGCTCCCATTATAGTATACAGTTAAAATAATAAAACTGTTCTATAATGGGAGCATATCACAATTGGTTAACTTTTATATTTTCCATTATCAACGCTTATTTAAAACATAGCCTTATATTTAAATAAGCTTATCAATCAAAACAAAGTGTTCTTTACTAACTTCTATCCACTTTGCATCTTCATTGTAATTTTCATTATATTTTATATCGTAATCTTTATTTTTAAATCCATCTTTCTTATTACTAGAATTATCTTCTTGTAAATTAGCTGCTATCAACATTTTAGTATAAGGATGTATTGGGTTAGAATATAATTCATCAGTAGATGCAACCTCTACTATTTTCCCCTTATAAATCACCGCTATTCTATCACTAATATATCTAACCATAGATAAATCATGAGATATAAAAAGGAAGGTTAAATTATTATTTTTTTTAATTTTCTTAAATAAGTTTATTATTTGTGCTTGCATTGATACATCAAGTGATGCAATAGGTTCATCTGCTATAATAAATTCTGGCTTTGTTGAAATAGCTCTAGCTATACCAACTCTTTGTCTTTGTCCTCCTGAAAGGTCGTATGGATACTTATTTATACTACTTCTATCTAATCCTACAACATCGAGTAAGTCATATACTACTTTTTCTCTCTCCTTTTTACTTTTATACAGCTTTTGAAGTTTCATTGGCTCTTCAATAATATCTTTAACTGTCATTCTAGAATTTAAACAGGATGTAGAATCTTGAAAAATAAATTGTATCTTTTTACTTATTATTTCCCTCTTAATTCTTTTTGATTTTTTATCACTAATAGTGATACCATCATATTTAATCTCTCCACCAGTTATTTTATTAATACCTACTATACTTTTTCCTAATGTAGATTTACCTGAGCCTGATTCCCCTATTAATCCTAAAAACTCACCTTTATAAATATCAAGTGAAACGTCATCTATAGCCTTTATGATTTTATTATTATTTAAGGTAAAGTATTGCTTAAGATTTTTTATCTCTAAAAGTTTTTCTTTATTCATTAATATCTAACTTCTCCTCTTTAGCTCTAATTTCCTCTCTTGCTATAGCTGCTTTTGGATGTAGTAACCATGTTGCAGCATAATGACTTTCACTAACTTTAAACATTGGTGGTTCTTCTAAAAAATCTATTACTAATGGATTCTTATTTCTTAATGCAAAAGCATCTCCCTTTGGTGGGTTTAAGAGGCTTGGTGGCATTCCTTCTATAGTCGGTAGATATTCTTTGTCCATATTAAAAGCGGCTATAGATGACATTAATCCTATTGTGTATGGATGAACAGCATTTAAAAATATCTCTTCTTTTTTACCTATTTCAACTATTTTACCTGCATACATTACAGCAATTCTATCTGAAATTCTATTTACCACTTCCATATCATGGGTAATAAATATTATTGAAATATTAGTTTTCATCTGTATTGATTTTATTAAATCTAATATTTTATTCTGCATTATAGAATCTAACGCTGTCGTAGGCTCATCTGCTATTAAAACTTTAGGATTACATGCTAATGCTATAGCAATGGCTATACGTTGTCTCATTCCACCTGAAAATTCATATGGATATTGGTTATATCTACTTTCTGCTTCATCTATTCCCACAAAATCTATTAATTCTATAGCTCGTTTCTTAGCTTCTTTCCTAGTAACCTTATTATGAACTCTAACAGCTTCTGATATTTGTTTTCCTATAGACATAGTAGGATTCAATGATGTCATTGGGTCTTGAAAAATCATAGATATTTCCTTACCTCTTATCTTTGACATCATCTTATCAGTAAGATTACATATATTATTGCCATTTAATAATATATGACCACTTTTTACATATCCATTTTCAGGTAATAATTTTAGTATACTTCTACATAAAACTGATTTTCCGCATCCTGACTCTCCTACAATTGTCAAGATTTCTCCTTTTTTCAAATCAAATGATACATCTCTTACCGCTTTAACTTCGCCACATTTAGTTTTAAAATTCACTTTCAAATTTTTAACTTCAAGCACTGTATCCATTATAAATAATCTCCTATTATTTATTAATATTGATAACTATATAATATATCTTCTTATTTTAAATCCCAATCCTCAACATTCCAGAATATTCCTACTCCATGGTGTCCTAAAACTGTTTCTTTAGTTATTCCTTCTAAATTATTTTTAGCTACATAAATAGAATCAATATATGCTAAAAATGTATAAGGAAGATCTTGTGTCATTTCCTCTTGGAACTCTTTGTAATATTCTAGTCTTTCTTCATAAACATCCGTTTGTCTAGCTTTAGTAAGTAGTTCATCTATCTTTTCATTGGAATATGAATTGTAATTAGCACCTCCATTAGTTGAAAACACCTTATATGTATGGTCATCTGGGTCAAATGGACTTCCCCATCCAATTAAAAATGCGGCTTGGTTTTCCCAATCAATATCAGATTTTACAGTTACCCTTACATCTACTCCTATTTGTTTTAACTCTTGGGCTGCAAAGTTTGCCATATCAATTCTTTCTTGGTCACCTTCCATGCAAACTAGTTCAAAGCTTAATTTTGTTCCATTCTTGCTATATATTCCATCACTTCCAAGCTTCCATCCAGCCTCTTCTAATAATTGCTTAGCTTTTTCTGGATTATACTCAAACTTCTCCATTTCAGAATTATTATATATTCCCATTTGAAGCGGAGAGTAAGCAGCATCACCATATCCTAATAAAATATTATCTACTATGGCTTCTCTATCAATTGCATAGCTTAAAGCATTTGGTAGTTCTCTATTTTCTTTAAATAATGGATAATTAAAATTATACATTATACCTCTATAATCTGAGGTTTTCATTATATCTACTACGAAACTATCATCATTTTTAAATGTTTCAATATCTTTTGGAGTTACTTGAGCTAAATCTAATTCTCCAGACTTTAATTGCATTACTCTTGCCTTTGTATCATTAACTATCTTAAATATGATTTTATCTATATTAGGAGGTTTTCTAAAATAATCTTCATTTTTTACTAATGTAATCCCCTGGCCTTCATCCCAATTAGCAAATTTATATGGTCCTGTCCCAATAGGATGTCTATTAAAATCACTTGTCATTATATCTTGGCCTTCTAATATATGCTTAGGAATTATACCTACAGATAAATAATCTAACATTGCAACATTCTTATTTTTTAAGGTTATTTTAACTGTGTAGTCATCTACTATTTCAATATTTGTTATATCTTCATAATTTGTTGCTATTTCTGAACCATTATCTGGATTATTAATTGTATCATAAGTAAACTTAACATCTTCAGCTGTAAATGGCTCTCCATCGTGCCATTTAACGTCATCTCTTAAATGAAATGTGTAAGTTAAAGTTGCTTCATCATAATTCCAACTTTTAGCTAATGCTGGAATAATGTTATTATCTTTATCATGAGCTGTTAATCCATTAAATAAAAGTGAATTAATTTCCCCATGTTCAAAAAGTGCTGGATTTATACTGGTATAATCTCCACTTCCATATACTAATACTTTTTCTTTAGCTGTATCATTATTCATATTTTCACTTGCATTATCCTCTATTTTACTTCCGCAACCTATCAGTAAAGATATGGATAATAATAAAACTGTCACTTTAACTTTTTTTAACATCTAAACCTATCTCCTTTACAGATTATTATACTTTTTAATATTTTTCTTTCTTAAATAATTACCTATATTAGCTATACAAATAAGGGTTACAATTAGAAACAATCCTGGAAATAAAATTACCCACCAAACATTAGATAGTAATGCATTTTGAGCTAGTGATAACATGCTTCCCCAAGATATAATATCTAATGGTAAACCAATCCCTAAAAAGCTAAGCGTGGATTCTGTTGCAATTGCTGATGCAATATTGCTTACTACCATAAACATTATTGATGCCATAAAATTAGGTGCTAAATGTCGTCTCAATATATAGAAAAATCGTCCTCCCATTATTTTAGCTGATAATATATATTCACTATTTCTTATTTGTCTAACTTCACTTCTTACAACTTTTGCAATACTTATCCAACTAACAATTCCTATAACAATGGACATAGATATTGGTGTACTATCCCCTACTATTGATTGCATAAAAATTATTAACAAAATAGAAGGAATACTTAATAATATTTCTATAGCTTTCATCATTAAATTATCTATCCAAGGAGCAGCCATACCACTAATACTTCCATATACCACTCCAATAACTGTTGAAATTATAGTTGAAAAAATTCCTATAAATAACGATACTCTTCCTCCATACCAAATATTTGAAAATATATCTCTTCCCATAGAATCTGTGCCAAAATAAAATGTTTTATTTGGAGGTACATTACTATTAGCTAAATCCATAAACTTCGGATCATGATTCATTATTAATGAAGAGCTTAAACAAGCAATTATTATTATCAATAATATTATTATTGATAAGTAGTGACTCTTGTCTTTTATAGTAAATGAATTTTTATTTACTTTCTCTTCTTTAATATACTTGCTTTTATCTTTAACTATTTTGAAATTATTGCTATGAAGGTTCAAAAGTTTCGCCTCCCTGATAATTCATTCTCGGGTCTATCTTTATATTTATAATTTGAGCTATCATATTTGATATCAATACAATAATACCTGTTATAAGAGATAAAACCATAAGCATATTATAATCATGATATTTAGCACTCTCAAATATAAGAGTTCCTATCCCTGGATAAGAAAAAACCTGCTCAATTACATATGTTCCTGCTAAAATATGTGGTACTGAAATTGCCATAATAGTTATAAATGAGGGCATAATATTTCGTAAACAATGTCTATAAACGACTTGTCTTTTTGTTAGACCTTTTACCTTTGCTAATAATACATAGTCCTCTCTCATCTCTTCTAAAATCTTATTTCTTACCATATATCCGTAATACCACAAATGCCCTATTACTAAAACTACTAATGGTAATATTAAATGTATCATTCTATCAGCTATATCACTTTCATTCCCAATGGAATATGCTCCACTAGTTGGTAAAATGCCTAAATTTACGCCAAATATTAAAATTAATATTAATGCTATCCAAAATGATGGTATACTCGATGTTATATTTCCAATTGTCATTATTATCTTATCAATAAGTTTATCTTCGTGTATGGCACAAAATATTCCTATAATTAAAGCTCCTACAAATGTTAATATGTAAGCTAATCCACCTAAAATAATGGTGTTTTTATATACATCCTTTATAACTGACGTAACATCACGCTTATACTTATATGAAATTCCAAAATCGCCTTTTGCAACGTTTTTAAGCCATTTTCCATATTGAATATATATAGGTTCATTAAGCCCTAATCTATCTCTAGCCTTTTCTTTTTCTTCCATACTCATTCTTTCAACGGCATTTCCATGATAAGCTTTAAGTGGGTCACCTGGAGATAATCTTGAAATGTAAAATACAACTAAAGATAATATAAAAATAGCAATAATACACTGAAATATTTTTCTTAATACAACTTTTATCATTTTTTACTCCTTAAATATTATATTGTCTCTAAGGTCCTCATTTACATTATAGTCATTCAATACCAAATTATTATTTATCCTATCTATTTAATAGAAACTCTTCATGTACTAAGCTTAGTAAAATAATTCAATTTATTAAAAAAACAAACCCCACGTACATTTACGCAGAGTTTATTTAATAAATACTAATCTTTAAATTTATTTTTTAGAATAAATTTTTATCTTAATATTTTTTATTTAGCTTATTATTTATTTCAATAATATTAAGACATAAATAATCTAAACACTAACGTTTCATGATTTATCTGTGACAGCTCAATTCCAGGAGTGTTAGCTCCAAATGAATCAAAATCAAGTTCTTCTATTAGTTTATAGTAGTGATTAAATTTTTCTGAGTATTCTTTAACTAAAAGTTGACCATCTTTTTGACCTAATGGTATTGCTCTAACAGCATTTTGTATTATAGTTGAAACAGTACTGTACATATGTAACTTAATAGCTTCTTCTTTTGACATTTCTAGATCATGCATTAATAATCCAAATACTATTGCTGGATGTCCATATACTTCTTTAGAAGCAATTTTTTTAGCATATATTTTTAAGTTTTCTATTTCATATAGATCTAAATATATCTTTATCATTCTACTAGCAACTAATTTGGCAGCATTTCTAGTTTCTTTTGCAACAGTTTGTGCTATTAATAAGTTATCAATTTCCCAGACCTTATCCACATCACCATTTTCTAATGCTTCATATAACATTCTTATTGCTAATCCATCAGATGTTATAAATTGATGCTTTAAAAATAAATCTACCCACTTACTAAAACTTTTAGCATCATCTATAACATTATTTCTTAAATATGTTTCCATTCCGTAAGAATGGTTAAATGATCCTATAGGAAAGTTAGAATCACATAATTGTAATATCTGTAACATTTTTAAACTCTTATCCATACTAATGCTTATGCTCCATAAAATTAACATGTGTAAAAGCGTTTTTTACTCTTCTATCTTCTCTTGAATAATTGATGTTATCTTTCCTTAATTCATCCTCAACTAAATAATCATATTGAACTATCATAACATCATCTTCAAAATGTGCAGGTAGATGTTTATTTCCTAATTTATGTGCAATATATGCCATTTCAGTTATATCCTTAGGTTTAATAACTAAAACATCTTCGCTTTTAACTTTTACTATAACTAAATTATGACCATCATTAAATAATATATCTCCATCTCTTAATTTCATACCTCTATCTAATGATATTCCATGTTCATGGTTATGATCTGATTTAACTCTTATTATTCTTTTAACTAAATCATCACTATCTATATATATTTTTTCTAAATGATACCCATCTGTACTTTCTAATTCATCTAAATTTCCTAATATCTTTTCAAAAAGCATAGAAAGAACCTCCTTATTTAACTTAATATTTTATTAATACTTACGTATATTTATTGGTTTTAAACCAAATAATTCTTCTCTAAGATAATAGTGCACTGCATCTATTGCCTTTTGAATTTCTTGAGTTAAATTTCCTAAAATTCTTATTATAATGCCATGCTCTTCTAATATGGAAACACCATATTTTATATCTAAATTTAAAGCATCGATAATCTCTCTTGCTTTTTCAACATAATTTTCATTCATATTTTCATTTATAACTACCATTGTGCCAAAATTAATATAACCTTCTAATATCCCAAGTTCAGTTACATCATATTCTCTTGGACTTAATTGTAAATTATCTAACAATAAAAGTTTATTATCTACATAAATCTTATTTCTCATCTTTACAGAATCATATTGGAATTTAGATCCATCCGGTGACCAACCTGATGTTATTCCATCTGTATAAATAAGAGTAGCTTTTTTATCCATGTATATTGTAGTATCTTGATTATACATAGCATTTTTGTACAAAATAACGCTGTCAGAAATATATTCTAAAACTGAGTTCTCTTCCATTTTTATAATAGTTTCTTGACAAGCTGGTTCTCTATTTTTTTCACATTTATACACCTTAGTTGGTGCTTGTGTTGTTATTATCGCTTTAGCATCTTTTTTTACTTCTATTGAATTTTTATATACTTCACCTTCAACATATCCTCCACCTAAGTGAAGTAAAAAATAGCAAGGTGTCTTTTCTCTACCTAAAAATATTGCTGGTGAAACCTTAGATGCTCCTACAAAATGAGATGTAGTTGCAACCGTACCATTAGGTTTATTCTCTAAAACTAACTTTGAATTACCAGCTATTTTATTATTCATATCGTTAATCATATTAACAAATTCCTTCTAATAAACATTTTTCTTTTATCCACTTAATAATAGTTTCTATTCCCTCATCTGTTTTTAAGTTAGTGAATATAAAGTCCTTTTCTCCTCTAAATGTTAATGTATCTTCTCTCATAACATCTAAATTTGCTCCAACATATGGTGCTAAATCTATTTTATTTATAACAAATAAATCACTCTTAATCATACCTTGTCCTGCTTTTCTAGGTATCTTTTCACCTTGAGCAACGTCTATTATGTACATTGAAAAATCAACTAAATCTGGACTAAATGTAGCTGCTAAATTATCTCCGCCGCTTTCAACAAATATTATGTCTAAATTAGTAAATTTATTTTTTAATTCTTCTATAGCTGCAAAATTCATTGAAGCATCTTCTCTTATTGCTGTATGAGGACATCCTCCTGTTTCTACTCCAATAATTCTACCTTCTTCTAATACTGAATTTTCAACCATGAATTTTGCATCTTCTTTTGTATATATGTCATTAGTTATTACAGCTAATTCATAATCTTTTGCCATCTGTCTTGTTACTCTTTCAATTAAAAGAGTTTTTCCTGCACCTACAGGACCTCCAACACCTATTACTACTGGTCTCATAATAAAATCTCCTTTACTATAATTAGTTAAAAATAATCTAAAATCTCCTAAGGATAAATATAACCTATCCTTAGGAAATTTTTTTAGTGTATATGATCAGAATCAATATCCCTAAAAGCTACTTCTAAACTAACTTCATCTAGCTTATATTCGATATGAGCTGATTTTAATATTTCTTCTATTCTTTCATCATATTGTAATAGCATTTTACCATCTTGAAATTGAGCTGGAAGATGTCTATTCCCTAATGAATGAGCTATCTTACCCATTTCTGCCATAGTATCAGCAGTTACAACAAAAACCTTATATAAAGCCATTTTTCTCTCCATAAATATATCTTAGAATAAGAAGTATCTTTGAGCCATTGGTAATGTCTCTGCTGGCTCACAAGTTATAAGTTCTCCATCAACTGTAACGTCATAAGTTTGTGGATCTACTTCTAACTCAGGCATAGCATCATTAAGTTTCATATCTTTCTTAGTTAAATTTCTAATACCACTTACAGGTAATACTTGTTTTTCTAAACCTAATTTTCCTTTTATGTCATCTTCAAAAGCATATTTTGATACGAATGCAGCAGTAGTTTGTCCTACAGCTTTTCCATGTGCACCAAACATCTTTCTTAACATCTCTGGTTGACATGTTGGAATTGAAGCATTTGATTCTCCCATAACTGAAAGGTTAATCATTCCACCTTTAATTACTACCTTAGGCTTAACTCCAAAGAAAGCAGGTTCCCATAAAACTAAATCCGCCATCTTACCAATTTCTACAGATCCAACATAATCAGATATTCCGTGTGCTATAGCTGGGTTTATTGTATATTTTGCAACGTATCTTCTAAGTCTGTTATTATCGTCATATTCTGAATCACTTGCTAGAGGACCTCTTTGATTCTTCATCTTAGAAGCAGTTTGCCATGTTCTAGAAACAACTTCTCCAATTCTTCCCATAGCCATTGTGTCTGAACTCATGATACTGAATACACCCATATCGTGAAGTATATCTTCTGCAGCAATTGTTTGCTTTCTAATTCTTGAATCAGCAAAAGCTATATCTTCTGGAACTTTGTTATCTAAGTGGTGACAAACCATAAGCATGTCTAAATGTTCAGCTACAGTATTAACTGTATAAGGTTTTGTTGGGTTAGTTGACGCTGGTAATACATTTGGATGTGATGCCATCTTTAATATGTCAGGAGCATGTCCCCCACCAGCACCTTCTGTATGGAATGTATGAATAACTCTTCCACCTATTGCTTTTATAGTGTCTTCAACGAATCCACCTTCATTTAAAGTATCTGTATGTATAGCAACTTGTACATCATACTCATCAGCTGTTCTTAAAGCGTAGTCAATTGCTGATCTAGTTGCACCCCAGTCTTCATGAATCTTTAATCCACAAGCACCAGCTCTTATTTGTTCTGCATTAACTTCAACGTTAGCTCCGCTACCTTTTCCAAGAATACCTACGTTTATTGGAAGTGAATCAAAAGATTCTAATATTCTATGAATATGCCATTCACCTGGAGTACAAGTAGTTGCGTTTGTTCCATCGTTAGGGCCTGTCCCACCACCGATTACAGTAGTAATTCCTCCATGTAAAGCTGAGTCTACTAAATCTGGGCTAATAAAGTGAACGTGAGTATCAATTCCTCCAGCAGTTAAGATACATCCTTCCCCTGCTAAAGCTTCAGTACTAACTCCTACTATGAAATCTACATTATCCATTCCATCAGGATTTCCACCTTTACCTATTGCAACGATCTTTCCATCTTTAATACCGATATCAGCTTTATATACTCCTGTATAATCTAAAACAGTAGCTCCTGTGATTATTAAGTCAACAACCTTTGGATTTTTTCTTGTTTCTATTGAGTTTTGACCCATACCATCTCTTAAAGATTTTCCACCACCGAATTTACTTTCATCACCATAAACTGTGTAGTCTTTTTCGATCTTTAAGAATAAATCTGTATCTGCAAGTCTAATACTATCTCCTGTAGTTGGTCCAAATAAATCAGAATAATGTTTTCTGTCTATTTCAAAAGCCATTATTTTCTACCTCCTTTAGCTAGGAATCCATCAACTTTATTACATAAACCGTAAACTTTTCTCTTTCCAGCTATATCTATTAAATTAACGATTTTTTCATCACCTGGTTCAAATCTTACAGCAGTACCTGCTGGTATATCTAATCTCTTTCCATATGCAGTTTCTCTATCAAACTCTAATGCATTATTTACTTCATAGAAATGAAAATGAGAACCTATTTGAACTGGTCTGTCACCTCTATTTATAACTTTTAATTCGATTGCTTCAAATCCTTCATTATATTTTATTGGCTCTTCAGCTAATATGTATTCTCCTGGTATCATAATTTAAACCTCCACTTATTGAATAGGATCATGTACTGTTACAAGCTTTGTACCATCTGGGAATGTACATTCAACTTGTATAGTATGAATCATTTCTGGTATTCCTTCCATAACTTGCTCTCTTGTCAGGACTTGTCTACCTTCATTCATAAGAAGTTCTACAGACTTTCCTTCTCTAGCACCTTCCATTATTTCGTCTGTAATAAGTGCTACAGATTCTGGATAATTTAACTTAATTCCTTTTGCTAGTCTTCTTCTAGCAACATCTGCCGCTACAACTATCATTAATTTTTCTTGTTCCTTCATTGATAATCTCATAGCTGTATCCTCCCTCATTATAATTTAAATATCACAATTTTTTGCGACCTTTTTTTTATACACCTTTTTTATTTATCATTCAAATTTACACTTTTAACACTTTTTTATTTTTAAAGATTATATATTAAATATTTATCATATGAAAAAGTTTACCTCTTATAAATTTTTTAATTTTTCTTTATTTTTCCACATTTTTGGGTAATTTTTTCATGTATTTTTATGTATTTTTCATCTTTTTTAATGAAATTATTATATCGTTTTCAAGTAATAATACTAAAATAAAAAAAGATCACTACAAAATGATCCGAAAAAATCATTTTGTAACAATCTCTTTTAAAATTTATTTAGGAAACATATTAATTAATAATAAGAATCCTGGAATCCAAGCTGTGAAAATACCATCAATAACTGATAAGTATCCAACAAATTTCCCTAAATCTTTCTTCATTACTAATTCTATAAATCCAGTTAACCATAATAAGCCCCATAAAAGCCATATAATAACCCAATATATATTTCCTACAGTGAAGTCTATAAATTTTAATGTTGTTGGATCAATAAATGCTAATGGAATAGTATTTATTGCTACAAATAAACAGTACCAGCCATATAATCTACCATCTAGGTTAAATAGGCATCTTGCTGCAATAAACAGATATGTAAATCCAAATAATAGACCTGTTCCTGCCGCAAAATAATTCCCTTGTATTACTGCTACTATATTTAATATAAATGATAATACTCCAGTGAATACATTAAATACTGCCATAGATTTTTCATCGATCTTACAAAGTCTTGCTATACCATTAAGTATAAGAACTACTCCAACGTATAATAAAACTACACCTAACATAATTTACATCTTCTTTCTTTTTTTAATTTTTACTCGTATTTTGTTTCATAATTTTCTTTAAAGAATTCTTGGTCTAATCCTTTTAATTGTACTTCATCACTTACTTTTATAGATTTTATCTTATCTACAACTTTAAATATTATGTAAGTCATCACAACTGAATAAACAATAATTATTAAGCAACCTATTAATTGTATAGAGAATTGCTTTAATCCAGCTGATATTCCATTTACTCTTGGGTTTGCAAGCACTCCTACTAATAGTGTACCTATAAATCCACCCATTCCGTGAACTCCCCAAACATCAAGTGCATCGTCCCATTTCTTTCTTTCAAATTCTACACAGAAGAAACATACTACAGCTGCTATTGCACCTATAATAACTGCTCCTATTGGGTCAATATATCCTGATGCTGGTGTAACTGTTGCTAATCCTGCAACTGCACCTACTATCATCTCAAAGAAAGATGCTCTTTTACTATGCATAGCATAAAGTATTAACCAAACTATCATTCCTGTTGCTGCTGCAACTCCTGTATTTGTGAAAACTATTGCTGCTGTTTCTGCTGCTGCTAAAGTTCCACCTGCATTAAATCCGAACCATCCAAATAATAATAGAGCTCCACCTATTGCAACTAATCCTAAATTGAATGGACCTTTTTCATTTTTGTACTTTCTTTTACCTAGTACAAGTAATGCACCTAAACATCCAAATCCTGATGTAATGTGAATTACTGCTCCTCCAGCGAAGTCTACGAATCCCATCTTAGCTAAGAATCCGCCACCCCATACCCAGTGAGCTACTGGGAAGTATATAAGTATCATCCAAGGAATTAATACTTTTATCCATCCACTTATAGTTAATCTGTTAGCAAATGCTCCTGTCATTAATGGTGCTGTTATTATTGCAAACATTAATTGATACATAAAGAACATAATAAATGGTATATTATTACTATAAGTAGAGTTTACAGCAAAGGTAACATCCTTAAATGCAAAATATTGAAGCGGATTACCGATAACTCCTCCAATATCTTTACCAAATACTAAACTAAATCCACCAAATATCCATAACAATGATACAACTCCTATTGCAATGAAAATTTGGAACATGATTGTTAATGCATTTTTTCTTTCAACTAATCCACCGTAGAAAAATGCTAAACCTGGTACCATAATTAAAACTAGTATAGTAGATAAAATTATAAATGCTACATCCCCGTTATTAATCATAAGACTCCTCCTTTAATATATAATTTTTACATTCTAAAAATGCACAATGACGAGTATAGCAAATAAAATCGAATCTTGTCAATATTTCTTAATTAAGTTAGAATAAATTTAATTTTCATTATTTTCTGATAATTTTTTTAATCATCTTTTATTATTGGAAAAATATTTATGTTATTCAATTATGTATCTGTTTTATAATTCCAATATTTCCTGTCAATACCTTAACTGATATATTACTTTTCTTACCTATTATATAATTATAAGTAATTTATCCCATAACTTAACACAACTAATTTGTATACAATAATTTTAAAAATAAAACTGCCTCATTTGAAATTTTGAGGCAGCTTTATTACTTTATTTAACTATATTTTTAATAAATAAATTTATAGTCAAAAATTAACTTATATTAAATTTTAAATTGGTTATCTTCAACTTTAACGGTACATATTCCACCTTTACTTAAGCTTCCAAAAAGAATTTCATCAACTAATAATGGTTTTACATCTGAGTTTATAATTCTCTTTATTTCTCTCGCTCCAAACTCTCTTGAAGTACCTCTCTCTGCAATTTTAAGTATTGCTTCTTCTGTAAAATCTATATTGATATTTTTATCTAACAGTTGTTTCTTAAACTTTTCAAGCTCTCTTAATACTATATTCTTTGCAATAGCCATATCTATATGATTAAATACGACTATTTTATCAAGTCTATTTCTAAATTCAGGAGTAAAGACTTTTTTAACCTCTTCCATTATTGCAGTACCTTTTATTTCTCTTGCTCCAAAACCAACTAATGATTTACCTATATCCTTAGCACCTGCATTTGAAGTCATTATTATAATAACATTTCTAAAATCTGCTTTTCTTCCTTGATTATCACTTAATGTAGCATAATCCATAACCTGAAGTAAAACATTCAATATATCTATATGTGCTTTTTCTATTTCATCTAGTAATAGAACACAATGAGGATTCTTCTTAATCTCGTCTGTTAAAAGACCGCCTTCCTCATATCCTACATATCCAGGAGGCGCTCCTATAAGCTTTGATGCTGCGTGCTTTTCTTGATATTCACTCATATCAAATCTTATAAGCTTAATACCTAAGCTATTACTTAATGTTCTAGCTATCTCTGTCTTACCTACTCCTGTTGGTCCTACAAAAAGAAGTGATGCAACTGGCTTATCTGCTTCTGTTAAGCCTGCTCTAGACATTTTTATAGTTCTTACTACCTCTTCTATAGCTGTATCCTGTCCAAAGATATTTTTCTTTAAGTCATCTTCTAAATTTTTAAGTGAATTTATCTCATCTTTCTCAACAGTCTTTTTAGGAATATGACAAATCTTTGAAATTACATCTTCTATAATTTTTTCATCAATAGTTCTTTCGCTATCCTTACTATTTAAATTAACAAAAGCTCCAGCTTCATCTATTAAGTCTATAGCTTTATCTGGTAAGAATTTATCGTTTATGTATTTATGGCTTAATGTTACAGCAGCCTTTAATGCATCATCTGTATATTTAACCTTATGATAATTTTCATAAGTTTCTTTAACACCATTTAAAATTTCTATACATTCACTCTCTGAAGGCTCTTTAACTTCTACTACTTGGAATCTTCTACTTAAACCTTTATCCTTTTGGAAGTATTTTTTATATTCTTCATAAGTTGTTGCACCAATAAACATAATGCTACCATCTATAAGATAAGGTTTTAAAAGGTTTGATGCATCTAAAGATCCTCCCCCTAAAGCTCCTGCACCAACTAAATTATGAATCTCATCTATATAAACTATTGGATTTTTTAAAGTTTTTATTTCATTCAGAACCTTTTTAATCTTCTCTTCAAAATCTCCTCTATACTTAGTTCCTGCAACAAGTGAACCTAAATCTAAAGATAAGACCACAGAATCCTTTAATTTCTCTGGGACTTTTCCTTCATTAATGAGTCTAGCTAACCCTAAAGTAATAGCAGTCTTTCCAACTCCAGGCTCTCCAATATGAAGTGGATTATTTTTACTCTTTCTACAAAGAATTTGAATAGTTCTTTCTATTATATCTTCTCTTCCTACTAATATCTCATCATCATTCTTTGCTAATTCTGTTAAATTAATAGTAAGCTTATCTATTATGGATTTCTTTTTCTCATCTTTATTACTTACTTCTTCATAGTCATTATCTTCGTGATTTAACTCTTCGATGCTATCTATACTCTCTTCATCACTTCTATGTGCTAAACTATATAAAACATCAGTTTTTTCAATACCATTTTCTATTAAGTAATAATGACAATAACTTTCTTCTAAAGCATAAAAAGCAGCTACTAAATGTTCTAAGTTAATTACATCTCTTTGAGAATATATAACCTGTTCACTGGCTTTTATAAGCACTTCCTGAAAACTATAGCTTTCATGAGGTATATCATCATTACCTTTATCAACGTACTCATTTATATATTCTTCTAAATTGCTTCTTAATCCCTCTAAATTACCTTCGCAATTTTTTACAGCATCAATAAAACTTTCGTTAAAAGTAAGTGCATATAATAAATGCTCTGCAGTAATAAATAAATCACCATTTTTCTTACCATAATTAAAAGCTTCAATTATAATATCATTTAACTCTCTACTTACCTCCATTATTATTCCTCCTCTACAGTTACCTTAAATGGAAATCCTTCTTCCTTAGCCTTCGCCATACTTAAAGAAGCCTTTGTCACAGCTATATCATAAGGATATATTCCAACAACACCTCTTCCCTTCGTATGAACATCCATCATTATCTTTTCAGCTTCTAACATATCTTTTCTAAAAACATCTGTTAATATATAAACTACAAATTCCATTGTAGTAAAATCATCATTATGCATTATTACTTTATAATGTTTAGGCTTTTTAACTTTAACTTTGCTTTTCTCTCTTGTTACTATCTTTGGTTCCATAAGCTACCTCCATATCCCATAGTATTTATTTTATATTGTTAATTATATTAATGAAAAGTAATAATATCAATGACTTAATCCTTTTATCTCTTTATATTTCCATTTTTTATTCTTTAATATAACGCAGCAATAACACTACTAAGCTTAACTTAAAAAGCCTAGCTTATCTTCATGAAAAGCTAGACCTTTTTATAATTTATATATAAATTATGATTTATTTTCTATATAATTTACTATATCTTCACATATTTTATGAGTTTTAAGTGCATCTTCAATATATTTATTACTATTATTCTTCTCTTTTATGAATCCTATAAATTCTTCTATTATATTTTCAAATCCTCTTTTATAAAGTGTTGGTGTCCAATCTCCAAACTCTTCAGTTGAAATTTTATTATTTTCAAATTTAGTTGTCTTTACTAAAGAAGTTACTACAGCTTTTTTACCTGATGCCATATATTCTATTGTTTCCTCTACTGCTCCATTATCTCTATTCATAATAGCGATAGCAGTTGTATTTTCATTAGTTAATGTCAACACTACATTTATTAATCCCCTAGAGTCTTTTTTATACTTAACTGACATATCAGTATAATCTGCACCCATTAAGAATCTTACTGTATCTACTACATGTATAAAATCATCAAATACAAATACCCTTGTTTCACCTGGTAAATTCACTCTGTTCTTTTCCATTATAATAATATCTGGATTTCCAAGTTCCTTTAATTCTTTCACCTTTGGAACATATCTTCTATTAAAGCCAACCATTATTTTTGTGTTATTTTTCTTTGATAATTCATAAAGCTCCTCAGCTTCTTTATAATCATAGCTTATTGGTTTATCAACATAGACTGGTATTTTATTTTCTAAAAGCGTTTTACATATTTTAAAATGTGAATCTGTTGATGAATGTACCATTACTCCATCAATTCCTGATTTAATTAAATCCTCTATATTTGTATAAGCTTCATTTATTCTATATTTTGATTTTATTTCATCAATAGTTTTAGTATTTCTAGTACATAAAACTAATTCAATATCACCTCTAGCTGTTAAAACTGGTAAGTATGCTTTCTTACATATATCACCTATTCCAATTATCCCTATTCTCATTCCATCCTCTTCCTCTCTACCTTATATCAATATTAATAAAAGCTATATTCTTAATATTGTTCAGCTTAATACTATCACATTTTGCCTATATCTTCAAAATATCTATATACGCTACAACTTTAAAGATAATAAGGTTTATTTTATATTTTTATCTCAGTCCATTTACCGCTTTTAAATCTACGACTTGTTAGATAAAATCTAACAATTTGGTCTGTTAATATTCCAAACCAAGCTCCCATTAGTCCCATTGAAAGTGGATAAGTCAGTAACCATCCAACAGAAGGTCTTATAAACGTAATACTTATAAGCGATACAATTGCAGTATACTTAGTATCTCCTGCACCTCTTAAGCATCCTCCATATATGGCATGAGCAATCTGGAATATTACTATAACTATTACTAGGCTCATTATATTAGCACTGTATTTTAAAACATCAGGATCATTTGTAAATAATCTGAATATATCTTTTCCTAATATGGCATATATAATTGAAATCATTATAGAAGCTATAAGCCCCATTCTTCTACAAATACTTCCGTATATCTTAGCTAGGTCTGGTCTTTTCTTACCTAAATTTTGTCCAATAAGAGCAACACCTGCCACAGCTAAACCATCACCTAAAGAGAATGAGATATTTATTATATTCATTCCAATTTGATGTGCAGCAAAGGCGCTTGTCCCTAAATTAGCAATTATTAAACTATATAATAAAAATCCTGTTCTCATAAATATTTGTTCCACAAAAGAAGAGGAACCTACTGAAAATAAACTCTTAAGTGAATTTTTATCTATATTAAAGTTCTTTTTAAAAGATTTTATATTTAAAAATCCATCTGAATGACTAATTGAATAGATAGACATAAAAAATGCCACCATAGTCCCTAGCACTGTTGCAATTGCTGCTCCTGCTACCCCTAAAGCTGGAAATCCAAACTTTCCTCCAATTAATAAATAATTAAATACTACATTTACAAGATTAGATGCTAAGTTTGTTCTCATTGCTATTTTCGTATTACCACAACCTCTTTGTGCTGCATTAATAACTAAACTAACTACATTAAAAATAAGACCACCCATTATAATTCTAAAGTATATTACAGAAAATCCATGAGTATCACTTTGACTTCCTGCAAATCTTAAAAATGGCTCTGCAAAAATTATTGCCAATGCACTTATTATAATTGATAGTCCAACTGTAATTATTAAAGCTTGAAATAATGTGTTATTCGCTCTTTTTCTATCACCTTCACCTTTTCTCCTTGCTACAACTGAACTTACAGCAATATTTAATGATATAAATAGAGTTAAACATAAAAATTTTGGCTGGGTTGTAAGTCCTACTGCAGCTATAGCATATGAACCTAAAGTTGAAACCATAATAGTATCTATAAAAGATACCATAGCAACTAAAAACGATTCCACTGTAGATGGCCAAGCTACCTTTATAGCTTTTCTAACAAGAGTCTTTGTTTTAGGAATTTCATCAATAACCTGTAAGTTATTTATTATATTTTTGATTGAAAATACCTTATCTATTAATAGCTCTCTATCTTCTATACTATTAATGACCTCTTCCCCATTGTTGTTCATTTATTATACATCCCCTTTAATTAATGGTTTTTTTACAAACTATTAACATTATATCACTAACTTCCAAATAGGTCCAATTTTTATGGTATAAAAAAACACCTACATTTACTGTAAGTGTTTTTAGCACCTTGAAGGTCCAGTTATTTTACAATTAATCCACGTATCATACTTGTATCATACTTTGCATCTAAAAGCCCTGTAGTTGCATCAGAGTTTTCCATTACTATTATAGTAATATCATTCAAAATATCATATTCAGTATTTGAATTAAATCCATCTATTATTCCACTATGTCTTATGATACCATCATTAACAAAAAGTCCAAAACCATATCCATCAACAGCTGTAACCATTTGATTATAAGACTGATCTGATACAATGTTTCCTTTATGGAATGCTCTCATCCAACGGAACATATCAAAAATATTTGAATAAATGTTACCTGCTGCATAAGTAAACTCTGGATTTGCCTTAATTACTCCTGACTCAGCACTTCCATGCCCTTTTGCATCTGACTCTTCTGCTTTCATACTGCTTGTCACCATTCCAGCTGGCTCAAATAAATTTTTATTTATATACTCTTCATAAGATAAACCACTTGCTTGTTCAATAATAAGTCCAAGAAGATAGTAATTAGTATTACAGTAATCATAAGCTCCTCCTGGTTGGAAATATAAATCAGATAAATTTAAGTCTTTTAAAATTAATTCCTTTGACCATCTTGCATCTTCAACATACTTATCAAAATACGTATTATTTCTATAATCATTTAAAATACTTAAACTTTCTTCTGACCTCATAAAAACTTCTGCTTCATTTAAATAATCAGGAATTCCAGATCTCATCTGTAGTAATTCTCTTACTGTAATTATAGACCCATATTCATAATCTGGGAAATACTTATCTATAGTTTCATCTAAATCAACTTTATTTTGCTCCACTAATTGCATTATTGCAGCTGCTGTAAACTGCTTAGTATTAGATGCAATAGCAAAACGAGTTGTTAATGTATTTTCTCTATTTGTATCAGCATATCCATATGCCTTAGCAAATTTTATTTCATCACCTACTGCTACAAGTGCTACCCCTTGAAACTCCCTTATTGCAGCTTCCTGGTCTAAAAATTCTTCTACATTTTCATATCCAGCTTCAACAATTTTATCTACATCTTTATATTCTGTTTCTACTGGTTCACTTTCAAATCTATATTGTTCAACTTTATATTGTTCAATATTTCGTTCTTCAACTGATTCTTCAGCAACATTATTATCACTTTTTTCTTCTTGCTCTGCTACACCCTCTCTAATAATATTAATCTGTGCATCAGTTACAGTTTTTTCACTACTGCAAGCAGTTAAAGTTAAAATTGAACTTATAGTAAGTCCTATTACTAATAAAACATATCTTTTTTTCATAATTCCCCCGCATAGGTCTGTAGTATTTTTGTCTTTTATAAAAAATAAATTGTGTCCTTAACAATTTTATAACAAATTATTCGTTAATTCCATAGTAAATATATTTTTTTTAAATATATTTCACAATTAATTCATCTAAAAATCTATATGTGATATTCTCTCTTATTTATATTATCAATGTCTTCATTCTATACTCATTTAAATATATTTGGTAAAATATAACTATAAAGTCATTTAAAATTTAATTTTCTATGGAGGAAACTTATATATGACTAAGCTACTTTACAAAACAGTATCTAATATTCTATCTAAATATGATTTTAATTACTCTATAATCTTTAAAGATTTAAGCTCATCAGAAACTATTTCATGGCATTATCATTCTAAAGGTTCTGAAATACTAAGTTTTCCATCTGCTAGTACAATAAAGATTTTTATAGCAATAGAAGCTTATAATCAAATAAATAAAGGAATTATTTTTGAAGATGATGTAATTCTCATAGAGGATAATATGAAGGTAGGTGGATCTGGCATTATATCTAAATATTCAAAAAATCTAGAGATATCTATAGGAAAACTTATTTATCTAATGATGACAGAAAGTGATAATACCGCTACAAATATTCTTATAAACATCTTAGGTATGGATAATATAAATGTAATGATAAAGAAACTTTCCATAAATAATTCTTTTTTAAATAGAAAGATGATGGACTTTAATGCAATAAAAAATGGTTTTGACAACTACACTTGTGCCTATGATTTAGCAACTGTTTTAGAACAATTATATAAAAATACATGTATTAATGAACACTATGATAACTTAATATTAAGTACTATGACTAATTGCAGAAATAATAGTAAGATTCCTAGTAAGTTACCATCGAAAATAAAGATTGCACATAAAACTGGTGAGTTAGATTATATAGAAAATGATGCAGCAATAGTATTTACAGCCTATGGAGATTATATACTCACTATTCTTACTGAAGGTTTAGATAATGAAAAAGAAATTAAGATAATTAGTGAAATCTCTAAAATTATATATGATTCATATATTTATAATAAAAAGATTTTCACTTCTATCTCTTTTAATTAAAATAGGAACCATGTGCTACTATTTTACTTATAGTAAATTGGTAAACATGGTTCCTTACAAATATCAATATTTTATTAACCTATATTTTACTATAGCATTTAAAATATATAACCTATTTAAGGCTATATTCTATTAATTAAACATTTCCCTTTTAAATAAACTCTTTTTATATTAGAAGCATCACTAAATTCAACTACAGGAATTCCACTACTAACAATGAAATCTGCGTCTTTTCCTATTTCTAAAGAGCCAATTTTCTCTTCTATTCCTAATACCTTAGCTGCATTTAAAGTAATCAATGATAAAGCTTCATTTTCATCATATCCACTACCTATTAATTTATCAATCACTGGCTTTGAAATTATCATTAACTCAGGTGAACCCTTTGCTTCTTTATCATTAAAATTTAGCCACGATACACCTTCATATGGTGGTAAATACGCATCTGTGGCAATAGCAACTAATATATTATTTTGAATCAATTTTAAAATATCTTCAGGTGAATTTGGTTTTAAGTGAGTACCTCCTAAAGGTGTAGCAACTATTGATATTTTATTTTTACTAACTTCATTTATCTCATCGTCGGTAATTCCATGGCCATGATGAATGACATCAAAATTTGCTTTTATAGCCATTTCTATAGCATCTTTTCCTGCTACATGGCATCCAATTCTTTTACCTTTACTATGAAATACTTGTACTATATTTTCTAACTCTTCTTGTGTATAAATAACTTCTCCAGCTCTTGGGACAATATCTTCTGTTAAATTTGCTGGAGTTGCGTTTATAAATATATTTTCTCCAGGATAATCACTTTTCTCTATTAAACTATTAATTATTTTATCTTCTATAAGCTTGTCTTTATCTACTGAATTATTTCCTGTAACAGCTGTAAAGTTTACTAACTCTTCAAAGCCAATAGTTATGCTATTACAGGAGAACACTATATTTACTGGTAAATCCTTTGCTAATTTTTTAAAGTCTTCTACTGATAATAAAGTCATTGGTGAGCCACAAATTTGCTCTCCAAAAGTGGTTACCCCTGCCATTAGAGATTTTAAAACTAAAGCTTTTTGAGCTATATTATAAGTCTCGCTTGTTACTGGATAAACTGTTGATGGAGCATATTCTAAAAGATGTGTATGACAATCTATTAATGAAGGTGTAATAACTAGATTTCCTAAATCTTCTATATCTAGCCCCTTATATTTACTAATTATAACTTT
>OLNJ01000747.1_pt1 | contig 23437 bp, 23 predicted proteins | sample 1672191 | NCBI WGS metagenome assembly OLNJ01 (sample SAMEA3136657, study PRJEB25190) | human gut metagenome | biome: human gut; feature: human-associated habitat; material: faeces | place: Austria | collected 2013 | reverse complement strand
ATCCGGAAGGAAGCAGCAGTAAGTGGTTACTGCATGTGACGTGGGAGTGCCTAAGCCGAGCTAACTACTTCGGTAACGTCTGGGAAGTATAGTCAATAGATGGTGTACAGCATTTTAATATATAAAACAAATCCCTTTTTGAGGGATTTTTATTTTGTAAATCTTTTCAGAATAAAGGATATAACCCCCTTTATTATACTTGGAAAGATTTTTTTATTATCTATAAAAATAAAAATTATATAATTTGATTTATGGCAATTGGGAAAGGTGTTTAAATTAGAGTATTTTTATGCATTTAATGATATAATAATTAAAGAAATTGTCTAAAATAAAAACAGTATTTGGAACAAAGGGGATGATAGATATGCATAAGGCGTTGTACAGAGTATATAGACCAAAGAACTTCAGCGATGTAGTAGGTCAAGAACATATAGTTAGAACTTTAAAAAATCAGATAGAAAGTAATAATGTAGGTCATGCATATTTATTCTGTGGGACAAGAGGTACAGGTAAGACATCTACAGCTAAAATATTTTCTAGAGCAGTAAACTGTACTAATTTACACAATGATGAACCTTGTAATGAATGTGAAAGTTGTAGAGATATTTTAGAAGATAAAACAATGGATGTAGTTGAAATAGATGCTGCTTCAAACAATAGTGTAGACGATATAAGAGAATTAAGAGAAAATGTAAAATATTCTCCAGCTAAATCTAAATATAAAGTATATATCATAGATGAGGTTCATATGCTATCACAAGGAGCATTTAACGCACTTCTAAAAACATTAGAAGAGCCACCATCATACGTAATATTCATACTTGCGACTACAGAACCACATAAAATACCTGCAACAATATTATCTAGATGTCAAAGATTTGACTTTAAAAGAGTTACAGTAAAAGATATTTCATTAAGAATGAAATATATATGTGAAAAAGAAGGTATAGATGCTGATGAGAAAGCATTAAATTTAATTGCAAGGAATTCACAAGGTGCACTGAGAGATGCACTTAGTATATTAGACCAATGTATATCTTTTGAAGGACATACTATACGTTATAATGATGTAATTGAACTTTTAGGAAGTGTAAATATAGAGCAGTTATTTGACTTAGCTGAATCTATAATAAAAGAAAATACTAAAAAATCACTTCAAATATTAAATGATTTTATTATTTGGGGGAAAGATGTAAGAAATTTAGTAAACGATTTAATAGATCATTTTAGAAACTTAATGGTATGTAAAATATCAAATGATTTAGATGAAATAATATCACTTCCAGAAGAAACTATAGATTTACTAAAACAACAAGCTGAAACTATAGACACTAACAACTTAATAAGAGTTTTAAATATATTATCAGAAGCTCAAGATGGAATGAAAGTATCATCAAATCCAAGGGTTCTAATGGAAGTAACTATGATGAAGATAGCACAACCTATGTTTGATGATAGTAAAGAAGCCTTATTAAAGAGAATAGAAAACTTAGAGCAAAAAATAGAATCTGGAAATATAAAAGTTAATCACATATCCACAAATCAAACAGTGGATAACTCTAATAAAAATGAAAAAGTTGGGAACAATACGCTTGAAACATCACACGAAGAAGATGTAGAATATGAAAACTTAAAGAGTGATGATGTTAAGTTAATACAAAAATCATGGAAAAACATCTTACAAAAAATGAAGGAGGACAGACAGCAGATAACTAGGGCCTTACTTCAAGATGTAGATAGTTTTAATATAGCAGATGATATTTTATACATTATATTTACTGACAATTACTCATTTGCTAAAAATAAATTAGATTCACCACAAACTATACAATACGTAGAAAAAGTTATAAGAGAAGTATTAAACAGGAACTTTAACGTAAAAATTGTATTTAAATCTCAATTATTAAATTTAAATACTGAAATAAAAAAAGAGGATAAAGGTGAACAAATATTAAAAGATATAGTAAGTGAAGATATATTAGAAGTAAAAGATAGTATTGAAAAAAGCTAAAATAAATGATAAAAATTATATTATAAAATAATGATAAATTTCTTAAGGAGGAATAAATAAATGGCTAAAAAAGGATTTGGCGGAGGAATGATGCCAGGTAATATGAATCAAATTTTAAAACAAGCTCAAAAAATGCAAGATAATATGCAAAAAATGCAACAAGAATTAGAAGCTAAAGAGTTTGAAGTATCTGTAGGTGGAGGAGCTGTTACTGTTAAAGTTAATGGTAAAAAAGAAGTTTTAGATGTAACTATGAAACCAGAAGTAGTTGACCCAGATGATATAGAAATGTTACAAGACTTAGTTATAAGTGCTGTAAACGAAGCATTAAGAAAAGTAGACGACGCTCAATCATCTCAAATGAGTAAAATGACTGGGGGAATGAACATACCAGGTTTATTTTAGTAGGTGATAAATAATGCAATATTATACAGAGCCTATAAGTAGGCTTATCGAAGAATTTTCAAAACTTCCGGGAATAGGAAAGAAAACGGCTCAAAGATTGGCCTTTCATGTAATTAACATGAATAACAATGATGTAGAATCACTATCAAAAGCAATTTTAGATGCAAAAAGAGAAATCAAGTACTGCTCTATATGTTGTAACATAACTGATAAGGATCCTTGCAGCATGTGCTCTAACCCAAATAGGGATTCAAGCGTAATATGTGTTGTAGAGGACCCTAGAGATGTAGCAGCTATGGAGAAGATAAGAGAGTTCAAAGGACAATACCATGTCCTAAATGGAGTAATTTCTCCAATGGATGGTATAGGACCAGATATGATAAATATAAAAGAACTTATACAAAGATTAGGAAACCAAGATGTAAAAGAAATAATCATGGCAACAAACCCAACTATAGAAGGAGAAGCTACAGCTATGTATATAGCTAGACTTATCAAACCAATGGGTATAAAAGTTACTAGAATAGCTCATGGTCTACCTATAGGTGGGGATTTAGAATATGCAGATGAAGTTACTATATCTAAAGCCTTAGAAGGAAGAAGAGAAATATAGAGGTGTAAAATGAAAACAACTGTAGATTTTGAGGAACATGCTGTCGATAAAGAAAAAAGACAGAAAAAAATTGAATCTAAAAAAAGAGATAAAGTAAAAAGTGCTGGTAAGAAAAAAATACACTCTGTAAAAGATAACAGAAACAGTGCATTTAGAAATAACTATAAACACTACCAGTATGATTACGAAGAAGATTTTTATGAACCTTATTAAATCAAAATATGATTGTCTATGCATTATAAAATTAGCCAACTCTTATGAGTTGGCTTTATTATTTATATGTAACTAAATTAATAACCAAGTATATTTGATACTAAATTGGCAATATCTTCAGCAGTATTTTGTTTTTTGATAGATTTAATATTATTTTTTAATAATTCCATTCTCGTAGGATTATCAATAAGAACTTTTAATAATACAGAAATAGTAAATTTCTTAGAGGTTCTTAATGCAGCTCCACAGTTTGAAAGGAAATCCATGTTTTCTTCTTCTTGACCAGGAATATAATAAGGAATTATCATAGGTAATTCTTTTAATAGACATTCAGTTGTAGTTAGTCCACCTGGTTTTGAAACTATAATATCTACAGATGATAATATATCGTTCATATCCTGAGTAAATCCAAGTATAGAAATATTTTTATCAATGTCATGTTTTTCTAATGATTTTTCTAGTTTTTCTTTTAAAGTTTCATTTCTACCAGTTATAACAATTATTTGGAAGTCCCTATCTATTTCTAATAATTCTTTTAAAGTGTCTTTTATATTTCCTGCACCAAAGCTACCACCCATTAGTAATACAGTAAACTTATCTGGAGCTAGGCCAAGTTCTTCAAGAACAACACTCTTTTCTCTATGCTCTAAGAATGACTTCTCAACAGGGATACCATATGGTTTTATTTTATCACCATCTACACCTTCAGAAATTAATACTTCTTTTACATATTCATCCCCAGCAATATAATAATCAATTTCATCCTGAATATATGTTGAATGTGCCGTATAATCAGTTAAAACCGATATAAGTGGTGGAACAAAGAAGCTATTAAAAGCATTTCGATAAGGATATTTCTTTTTAAGTGTACTCAAAGCAATCATAGGGAATGGATGAGTTCCAATAATTAAATCAGGTTTACGTTCTTTTAATAATTTTTTTAACTTTGAAGCTAATAATGTATTAAATAAGTTACCTTTATACTCATGTTTAGAGACAATATTTGCATCTGACATTTTATATACACCGCCCCATGCTTTAGGTGTATATTTAGCTGATTTTTCATAACCACTAGAAATAATCTTGTCCATTGTTGTATTTATTAACTTTAAACTATCTATAATTTCACAAGTAATATGTTCACCATCGATGCATTTTTTTTCGATTTCATCCTTCATGGCTTTGGCTGCCCTATTATGACCACCACCAGTAGAGGCTGACATAATTAGTACCTTCTTTGACATTACAAATAACCTCCTAAATATTTTGATCGTATTGCTTTATTTTTATAAATTATGTACTATTAATTATAATTTTATAATTAGCAATACATATTAATTTTATAATATGTAAAACTGAAAATAAAGTAAAATCGAGAAAGAAGGAGTTGAGTAGAGTGAAGAATATAGAAATGTATACTAGTGATACATGTCCAAATTGCACAAAACTAAAAGAATATTTAAAACAAAATAATATAGAATATGTAGAATATAATATATCTAAGAGTTCAGAACATAAAAGAAACCTAATAAAAGAGGGGTTTCTATCAGTACCAGTAATGAAAATAGACTCTGATTATGTTTTAGGATTTGATGTACCGAGAATAAATCAATTACTAAATTTATAAAATAATTAAAATTTGATTATACAAAATTAATAATTATAGATAATAAAAAGTAATTAATACTATATAAAGTATTAATATTTATATCATTAGAAGTTAATAAAAGGTGGTGAGATTTTGGCGTTAGAAGCAATTAAGGAAATAAAGAATGCAGAACAAAAAGCTGATGAGATGATCAATGAAGCAAAGAAAAATGCAGCAGAGATGATTCAAAAAGCTAAAAGTGAAGCTGATTCTAAGTATAATGAAATTCTAAAAGAAGCTAGAGCAAAAGCAGATGAGATAATAAATCTTGCTATTGAAGAAGGAAATTTTGAAGCTAAGCCTATATTAGAAAAAGGTGAAAAGGAAGTTTATGCTATTAAAAATGTAGCTAATGATGTTAAAGAAAATGCTGTAAATATAGTTGTTGAGAGGATAGTGAAGAGTTATGGCAATAGTTAAGATGAATAAATTCACTTTGCTAACTTTTAAATCTCATAAAGAAGAACTTCTTCGTAAACTACAGGAATTTTCAAAAGTTGAATTCATAAATTTACAAGATGAAAATATCTTGGAGAAAAATGAGGAGTTACAAGATCTTGCGAAAGATGAGATTAGTCCAGAAAGTGCAGAGCTAGAGGAAAATTTATCAAAAGCTAAATTCGCTCTTGAATTTTTAAATAGCTATATGCCTAAAAAGTCAGGAATTAAGGCTCTTGAAGATGATAAAGAGTATGTAACTATCGATGAATTAGATAAAAAAGTAGAATCATCTAATTGGCTTGATATTTATACTAAGGTGAAGAAAGAGGAAGAGAAGCTAACATCATTAGAAAATAAAATAGTTAAGCTTCAAGGTGAAATAGACATATTAACTCCATGGCAACCACTTGATATTCCATTCAAAGCTTTAGAAGAGTTAAAAAAGACTTCTTACTTTTTAGGTAGTATTGCTAAACAATATGAAGAAAAATTACTTGAAGAGTTACAAGATTCATATGTTGAGATTATATCAAGGAATTCAAATGGTACGAACATACTAGTAATAGCAAACAAAGAAAAAGAAGATGAAGTATTAAGTACTATTAGAGGGTATGGATTTAGCCCGTTTAAAACAGAACATAAAGATAGTCCACAAAAATTAGTTATGGACTATACAGCAGAAATTGAAGAGATAAAATCAGAAATATTCTTCGTAAAAGAAGAGATATCTTCTTTAGAAGATGAAAATAAAACCTTAAAGTTAGTATATGATTATTATTCTAACAAGTTAGGAAGAAAAACTGTATCTACTAATTTCTTAAAGACAAATAACACTATAACAATTCAGGGGTGGTGTCCTGTTGAAGATAACGAAAAATTAAAAGAAATATGTAATGAACAATTAAAAGATGATTATTATATAACTTTTGAGGATGTAAAAGAAGAAGAAATAGATGATGTGCCTATAAAACTTAGTAATCATAAGTTAAGTAGAACATTTGAATCTGTTACAGAAATGTATAGTTATCCAAAATATAATGAGGTAGACCCAACACCATTGCTTGTACCTTTTTATCTAGTGTTTTTTGGGATGATGGTAGCAGATGCAGGATATGGAATTGTAATGCTTATTGTAGCATTTTGTGCAATGAAATTTATAAAACTTACAAAGAAAAATGAAGATTTTGCAAGATTCTTTTTCTATTTAAGTTTTCCAACTATCTTTTTTGGATTAATCTATGGTTCGTTCTTTGGAGATGCAGTAAAAATACCAGGGCTTATAGATCCTTCAAGAGATATTAATACAATATTAGGGATGTCAATAGTTTTAGGAGTAATTCAAATATTCTTTGGACTTGGTATAAAGGCATATGTTCTTATAAAAGATGGTAAGAAAAAAGATGCATTTTATGATGCAGGAGCATGGATTATAACGTTAGTATCAATAGGATTATTAGCAGGAAGTATCATGCTAAAATGGCCACCGATTATGAAATATATAAGTATAGGTGGATTAATAGTTGGTGCTGTAATTATAGTTTTAACTGGTGGTAGAACTGAGAAAACTAAGGGAGCACAAATTGGCCAAGGCCTATATGCATTATATGGAATTACTGGGTATGTATCAGATTTAGTTTCATATACAAGACTTATGGCTTTAGGTTTAGCTGGTGGAAGTATTGCAGGAGCATTAAATATGCTTATTGCACAATTACCACAAGGCATAGTAGCTATAATAATAGGTCCAATAATTTTTGTTTTAGCTCACATATTTAATTTATTATTGGGATTATTAGGAGCATATGTTCATACAGCAAGATTACAATATGTAGAATATTTTTCAAAATTCTACGAAGGTGGAGGAAAGCCATTTACTCCATTTAAATCATCAGAAAGATATATTAATTTAAAGAATAATTAGGAGGAATAAAAAATGAATAATATGACATGGATACAATTTTTAATGGAAAATAGTGGGGGAATAATCTTCGCGGCTTTAGGTATTGCTTTAGCAGTTGGATTATCAGGAATAGGATCAGCAAAAGGTGTTGGATTAGTAGGGGAAGCAGCTACAGGACTTGTAACAGAAGAACCAGAAAAGTTTGGTAAAGCATTAGTTCTAGAACTATTACCAGGTACTCAAGGTTTATACGGTTTCGTTGTTGGATTTCTAGCATTTACTAAATTATCAAGTGGTATGACACTTTCTCAAGGATTATATATTTTTGGAGCTTGTCTTCCAATTGCTTTAGCAGGATATTTCTCAGCTATAGCTCAAGGTAGAGTTGCAGCAGCTGGTATTCAAATATTAGCTAAGAGACCAGAACATAATACTAAAGGTATTATATTATCAGCTATGGTTGAAACATATGCATTATTAGGATTCGTTATTTCATTTATGTTAGTTATGAAAACATTCTAGGATTGGAGATATAAAACTATGTCAGATGTGAAGAATATTACTTCTAAGATCCTAAAGGATGCTGAAGTAGAAAGGGATAGTATTTTAGCTGCTTCAGAGGATGAGAAGAATAAAATAATTTCTAAGAGAGTTAATAGTGCAAAAGCTTTAGAAGATGAAATATTATCTAAGGCTGAGCAAGAAGGAAAATCTAAAAAAGATAGAATAATTTCTTCAGCAAAATTAAAAGTAAGAAATGATAAGTTAGCTCAAAAACAATCAGTAATAGATGATGTTTTTGATGAAGCTTTAAATAAATTATGTACGTTATCTGCAGACGAATTAAGTAACTTTATTAGAAGAAGTATTCTCTCTATGGATATAGAAGGTGATGAGAACTTAGTTTTAAACCATGAGGGATTAAAGGTGATTGGATTAGAATTTATGGATTCATTAAATGCTGAATTAAAAGATAAAGGACTTAAGGGTGAAATAAGACTTCTTAAGAAAGAAGGAAGTTTTAGAGGTGGATTTATATTAGAAAAGAATGGTATAGAAATTAATAACACATATGAAGCTTTAATAAGCTCATTAAGAGATGAATTAGAATTTGAAGTTGCAAAGGTGTTATTTAGTTAAGGAGGGTAACTATGGATGTAATGCAGTTTACTCAAGCTCTTTCAAGAATTTGGGTATTTGAAACAAGACTCCTTGATAGAACTAAAATTGAAAGAATGATCGAAGCACCTTCAGCAGAAGAAGCTTTAAAAATTCTTAATGAAACGGAATATTCTAATATATTAAGTAAAGCAAAAAGAGTTAATGATTATGAAAATATTTTATCTTATGAATTAAAGAGAGTTTACGAATTAATGTATGAACTTTGTCCAGTTAAAGACGTAGTAGATTTAATGAGCGTAAAATATAGATATCATAACTTAAAAGTATTACTAAAAGGAAAGTTTCTTTCAAAGGATTTATCTAATCTTTTAATAGATTTAGGGATAGAAGATTTAAAGGAATTAAAAAGTATAATTGATTTAGATAACTTTGATGATTTAAAAGGATATACTAAAAAAGCTGTTATTGAAGTTGTAAAAGATTTTGAAGAAAATAAAGATCCACAAAAAATCGATATTATTGTAGACAGATATATGTTTGATGAAATGCAAGATATAAAGAAAAAATTAGACTATAAATTTACTGATAAACTTGTTTTGGCAACAATCGATCTAACTAATATTAGAACTTTAATTAGACTTAAGAAGCAAGGGCAAGGAAGAGAATTTGCATCAAAAGTATTAATTTCTGGTGGAGCTATTGATAAAGATACTTTAATATCAATTATAAATGAAACTCCTGAAAATATAATAACTAAGTTAAGCACTACAATATACTCAGATATTATAAAAGAAGGAATAGAAAACTTTAAGGAATCTAACTCTGCAAGTCTTTTAGAAAAATTAAGTGATAATTATATTATGGATTTAATGAAGGGTGCTAGATTAGTTACTTTTGGACCAGATAGAATATTATCATATATCTATGCAAAAGAAACAGAGATTAAAATTATTAGAATTATTATGGTAGGTAAGCTTAATAATATTTCTCAGGAAGTAATAAGAGAAAGGCTGCGTGATAGTTATGTATAAGAAAATTGGAGTAGTTGGAGATAAGGACTCGGTTTTAGCTTTTAAAGCATTAGGAATAGATGTATTTCCAGTTGTTGATGCAGATGAAGCTAGAATAGCAGTAGATAAGATGGCTATGAATGATTACGCAGTTATATTTATAACAGAACAAGTTGCAGTTACAATAGAAGAAACAATAGAGCGTTATAATAAACAAGTACTTCCTGCTGTAATATTAATTCCAAGCAATCAAGGAACTTTAAATATAGGTTCAAAGAGAATAAGTGATTCAGTGGAGAAAGCTGTAGGAGTCAATATATTATAGGAAGGCAGGTTAGAGTGTTGAAGACTGGAAAGATAATTAAAGTTTCAGGTCCTTTAGTTGTAGCTGAAGGAATGGATGAAGCTAATATATATGATATGGTTAAAGTTGGAGAAAAAGGTCTTATCGGAGAAATTATCGAGATGAGAGGAGATAAGGCATCTATCCAAGTTTACGAAGAAACAACAGGTATAGGTACTGGTGACCCAGTTGTAACAACTGGAGAGCCTTTAAGCTTAGAGTTAGGACCAGGACTTATTGAATCAATGTTTGATGGAATTCAAAGACCATTAGATGCTTTTGAAAAAGCTGCGAATTCACCTTTCTTATCAAAGGGAATTTCAGTTAATTCATTAAACAGAGAAAGAGTATGGGACTTTAAACCTACTGTTCAAATTGGAGATGAAGTATCAGCAGGAGATATAATTGGTACAGTTCAAGAAACTACAGTTGTATTACATAAGATAATGGTTCCATATGGAGTAAGTGGTAAAGTTAAAGAAATAAAATCAGGTGAGTTTACAGTTGTTGATACAGTTTGTGTATTAGAAACTGAAAAAGGGGATAAAGAACTTACTATGATGCAAAAATGGCCTGCAAGAAAAGGTAGACCATATGAAACAAAATTAAAACCAACAGTTCCAATGACAACAGGACAAAGAGTTATAGATACATTCTTCCCTGTAGCAAAGGGTGGAGCAGCTGCAGTACCAGGGCCTTTCGGAGCAGGTAAGACAGTTACTCAACACCAAATTGCAAAATGGGGAGATGCTGAAATTGTTGTTTATGTTGGATGTGGAGAACGTGGAAATGAGATGACAGACGTTCTTAATGAATTCCCAGAACTTATTGACCCTAAAACTGGGGAAAGCTTAATGAAAAGAACAGTTCTTATAGCTAATACTTCAAATATGCCAGTTGCAGCTAGAGAAGCTTCAATATATACAGGTATAACTATAGCTGAATACTTTAGAGATATGGGATATTCAGTATCAATAATGGCTGATTCAACATCAAGATGGGCAGAAGCATTAAGAGAAATGTCTGGTAGACTTGAAGAAATGCCAGGAGATGAAGGATACCCTGCATACTTAGGATCAAGACTTGCTGAATACTATGAAAGAGCTGGTAAGGTTATTTGCTTAGGTAAAGATGGAAGAGAAGGATCAGTAACTGCAATAGGAGCAGTATCACCTCCAGGTGGAGACCTTTCAGAACCAGTTACACAATCAACTTTAAGAATAGTTAAGGTATTCTGGGGATTAGATGCTCAATTAGCATATAAGAGACACTTCCCAGCAATAAACTGGTTATCATCTTATTCTTTATATGCAGATACTATAGATGCTTACTTTAATAAAGAAGTTGCTGAAGACTGGTCAGAATTAAGAATGGAAGCTATGGCTTTATTACAAGAAGAAGCTAGCCTTGATGAAATAGTTAGATTAGTAGGTATAGATGCTTTATCTGAAAAAGATAGATTAAAGTTAGAAGTTGCTAAGTCAATAAGAGAAGACTATTTACAACAAAATAGTTTCCATGAAATTGATACGTATACTTCACTAGAAAAGCAATATAGAATGTTAAAATTAGTTTTATTATTTAAGAAAGAAGCGGAAAGAGCCCTTGAAGCTGGAGTATACTTAAATAAAATTTTAGAATTAGAAGTAAGAGATAAAATAGCAAGAGCTAAGTATATTCATGAAGATGATATAAATAGAACAGATGAAATTGCAGAAGAGCTTAAGATTGCTATTGATGATTTGATACGCGAAGGAGGGGTTCTAAATGCTTAGAGAATACAGAACTGTAACCGAAGTTGTAGGGCCTTTGATGGTTGTTGAAGGAGTTAGCGGTGTAAAGTTTGATGAGCTAGTAGAAGTTGAAATACAAACTGGCGAAAAAAGAAGAGGTAAAGTTCTTGAGGTAAATGGATCTAGAGCTATGGTTCAGTTATTTGAAGGTTCTTCAGGGATAAACCTAAAGGGTACAAAAGTAAAATTCTTAGGAAAGCCTCTTCAACTAGGGGTATCTGAAGATATGTTAGGAAGAGTATTCGATGGTATGGGTAACCCTATAGACAAAGGACCAAAGATTATTCCAGAAGCTTATAAAGATATAAATGGTGAAGCTATAAATCCAGTATCAAGAGATTTTCCAGCTGAATTTATTCAAACAGGAATATCTGCTATAGATGGATTAAATACTCTTGTTAGAGGACAAAAGTTACCAGTGTTCTCAGCAGCAGGTCTTCCACATGCGCAATTAGCTGCTCAAATAGCAAGACAAGCGAAGGTTTTAAATTCAGATTCTAACTTTGCTGTTGTATTTGCAGCTATAGGTATAACTTTCGAAGAATCTCAATTCTTCGTAGATGAATTTAAAAAGACTGGTGCAATAGATAATGCAGTTCTATTTATGAACTTAGCATCTGACCCAGCTATCGAGAGAATAGCTACTCCAAGAATGGCATTAACAGCTGCTGAATTCTTAGCATATGAAAAAGACATGCACGTTCTTGTAATTATGACTGATATAACAAACTATGCAGAAGCTTTAAGAGAAGTATCAGCTGCAAGAAAAGAAGTACCAGGAAGAAGAGGATATCCAGGATATCTATATACTGACCTTTCTACATTATATGAAAGAGCAGGAAGAATTAGAGGTAGAAAAGGATCTATAACTCAAATTCCAATACTTACAATGCCAGAAGAAGATAAGACGCATCCAATTCCAGACTTAACTGGGTATATTACAGAGGGGCAAATAATTCTTACAAAAGAGTTATACAAAAAAGGTGTAATGCCTCCAATAGATGTATTACCTTCACTATCAAGACTTAAAGATAAAGGTATAGGTAAAGGAAAAACAAGAGAAGACCATGCAGATACAATGAATCAATTATTCTCAGCTTATGCGCAAGGTAAGCAAGCAAAAGAATTATCTGCTATCTTAGGAGAATCAGCTTTATCAGATACAGATAAGAAATTTGCTAAATTTGCTGAAGCTTTTGAAGAAGAATATGTTTCTCAAGGATTTGAAACTAATAGAACAATAGAAGAAACATTAAACTTAGGATGGAAATTACTTAAGATTCTTCCAAAGACAGAGCTTAAGAGAATTAGAGATGAATATCTTGAAAAGTATATGCTAAGAGAGGAAGAGTAGAATATGGCAAGATTAAATGTCAATCCTACTAGAATGGAACTCACAAAGCTGAAGAAAAGACTAACTACAGCTACAAGAGGACACAAACTTCTTAAGGATAAGCAAGATGAGCTAATGAGACAATTTATTAATCTTGTTAAATATAATAATGAACTTAGAAAGTCAGTAGAAAAAGAACTTGAAGGTTCATTTAAAGATTTCGTTATGGCAAGTGCTGTAATGAGCTCTGAATTCTTAGAGGAAGCAGTAGCTTATCCTAAGGAAAGTATATCTGTTGAAGTAGGAACTAAGAATATAATGAGTGTTAATGTTCCAGAAATGACTTTCCGTAGACAACTTCAAGATGATGAAGGAAGTATATTCCCATATGGATTTGCAAATACTTCAAGTGAATTAGATGATGCCATAACAAAGTTATATACAATATTACCTAAATTACTTGAACTTGCAGAAGTTGAAAAATCTACTCAGCTTATGGCTGATGAAATTGAAAAGACAAGAAGAAGAGTTAATGCTCTTGAATATATGACTATACCTCAACTTCAAGAAACTATTAAATATATAAGAATGAAGTTAGATGAAAATGAAAGAGGAGCCTTAACTAGATTAATGAAGGTTAAGGATATGATTCAATCAAGAGGATAATAAAAAGCTGTGGAAACACAGCTTTTTCCATTGTAACACTTTTGTAATTGCTAAAGATAGAAAACAATAGTATAATTCTTATATACAATAGACGATTGACAAAAGTTATATACTAAATTAATTAAGGAGTACTATTGATGAAATATTTACTAGCGATGATTATTGCATTTTCTGTAGTGTATTTTATTACACCTATGCTAATGAAAATGTCATTTAAATATAATTTTACAGATAAGCCGACAAAGAGAAAAATACATAGGGGAGAAACTCCATTATGTGGAGGTATAGCTATGTATATAGGATTCTTTATTACTTACTTTATTTCTTTTTGGAATCATGCCTTTGATGAAAAATATGGAATATTTATTGGAGCAACTTTAATTGTTGGAATAGGGCTTGTTGATGATTATTATAAAAGTGTAGGAAAAGAATTTGCAATTATGCCAAGACTTATAGTACAGTTACTTGCAGCTACAATAGTATTCTTTTCAGGAGTATCCTTTAATGGATTTACAAATCCTTTTACAGATACATATATAGCATTACCTACAATTATACAATATGTACTAACTGTTACTTGGATATTTGGAGTGACAACTGTTATTAATTGGTCTGATGGTATGGACGGTTTAGCCGGAGGATTATCATTTATATCTGCAATGACATTTGCAGCTACTGCTATTGTTCTTGCACAACCTCCATCATTGATATTTTCACTTATAACTGGTGGATGTGTATTAGCATTTTTATTATACAATAAATATCCTGCTAAAATATTTATGGGAGATTCAGGGGCTAACTTTTTAGGATTTATTTTAAGTATTATTGCTTTAGATGGAGCATTTAAGCAAGCAACGATATTAAGTTTATTAATACCTATATTAGCTTTGGCCGTTCCTATTTTTGATAATATTTTTGTTATATTTAAGAGATTTTCAGAGGGTAAGCCTGTTTATCAAGCTGATAGAAGTCAAATACATTATAGATTGAAGGAAAAGGGATTAACTACAATTGAAGTAGTTACGTCAATAACACTAATAAGCTTAATATTTAGCATAATATCGATAATAATTTTGTTAGTTAAATTTTAAAATTATATTGCGGAATAAACTCATAGATATTTAAAGTATCTGTGAGTTTTTTTATGATTATTTATTTATATAAAGAATTATTAAATTTATAAATGGTAATATAAAAGTAATGAGATAGATTGGAGAGTAAAAATGAATTTTAAAGAGATTAAGAATAAAGGTATATTACTTTTTGATGGTGCAATGGGAACTATGATTAAAAGGTATGGATTAAATATAAATAATAATCCTGAAATATATAACTTTACTGAAGAGGATACTATAAAGAAAATACATAAAGAATATATAAAGGCAGGATCAAATGTTATAACAACAAATACATTTGGAGCAAATGATATTAGATTAAAAAATAGCAAATATTCTATAGAAGAAATAATAAGAAAAGGTATTATGATAGCAAAAGAAGTGAAAGGAGATAATGAAGATATATTAATAGCTTATGATATGGGACCAACAGGAGTAGGAGTAAATGCGACAGGAAAACTTACTTTTGATGAAGCTTATGAAATTTTCAAAAAACAGGTAATTATTGCGTCGAAAGGTGGAGTAGATTTAATTTTGATAGAGACAATACTTAGTTTAGATGAATGTAAAGCTGCAGTAAAAGCGGTTAAAGATTATAATAATTTACCAGTGTTTTGTGCATTTACATTAGATAATGATTGTAAGCTTTTTGATGGAAATACTATTGAGAAAGCTATAGAAGATATGAATAAGTTAGAAGTAGATGCCGTAGGAATTAACTGTTCTCCAGGGATAAATGGGATACACAAAATTGTTAAGAAAATAAATACGTTAACTACAAAGAATATTATTATTCAACCCAATACAAGATGTTATATGAACAATCTAAAGGAATTTATAGAAATATCAGAAAATGAGTTTTCAAAAGAAATATTAAAGTGTATTGAAGAGGGAGCAAAAATTGTTGGAGGATGTTGTGGTACTACTCCAGAATATATAAGAAGAATAAAAGAAGAGTTAAGCAAAGTATAGAAAAATATGTTAATCATCTATTTACAATAGCAACAATACCATATATACTAGTGTATATACACCAGTATATATGGTATGAATATTTTGTTTTTAGATGGGGGATTTAAAATGAATAACAGAGTTAAAAAAATGGTTCTAGCAGGATTATTAGTAGCACTCGCAATAATAATTCCAGTACAATTTGGTTTTTTAAAGATAGTTTTAGGGCCTTTTAGTGCAACATTATGTTCACATGTGCCTATGTTTTTATCCATGCTTATTTCACCGGTAGTTGCTATTGTTGTAGGAATAGGATCAGGATTAGGATTTTTTATTACTGGATTGCCACCTTATATTGCTGCAAGAGCATTAATGCATGCTCCTGTAGGATTTATTGGAGCAAAAATTGTTCAGAAAGAAAAGAATTTTAAAAAAGCTATGGTTATTACTGCTCCGCTACATGGTATTTTAGAAGCATTAATAGTAATTCCATTTGGTTTTAATTTATACGAGATGTTAGTAGTTGTAGCATTAGGTACAATAATACATCATGCTATGGATGCATCTATATCATTTGTATTATGTAAAGCAATGGCTAAAGCAAGAAGAAAAGATTTATATTCAGCATTTAATTAATAAAAATAGATGATTAAATAATTAAAGGCCTCCTGTCAAATTATGATAGGGGGCCTTTAATAGTATTTTATTTTTTACTAGATAGATTATTATGTACTTTTTCTAAATAATTATGTTGATTTACTATGTTTTCTTCAAAACTTTCTACTGCATGCTTAGTAAAGTTACTAATTTGGGATATAGGAATCGAAGTGTTTTTTAAATTATTTTTTGTCATAGTAACACCATCCTCTATTTTTTAGTATGATTAATTGAAGAAAATATATTTTATGATATTATTGTTAATATAAGAAAATATACTATTTGATTATATTTTTAAGATAAAATGTTAAAAATAATAAGTATATGGTAAATCATAACAAATTGTAGTTACAATAGTTTTATATGATAACTTTATGAATGCTATAGGAAATAATAGTATTTATATTTAAATATTTATGTTTTTAATTTGTTACTATAAGTAATTAGTTGAGAGGGATAAGATAAAGATGGATGATTTAAGTCGTGCAAAGCAAGTATTAAAAGAAAAAAAAGAATTAATTTTATATGAAATAAATGAAAAGCTTAAATATGAGCAGGAAATAGAAACAAAGCTTAAAGCTTTAACAAAAGCAGCAAAAGGAAATTACGATCAGGAGAAAGAAAATACAGAGAAAATTTATAACGTATTAAAGATGGATATAGAAAGTTATGAAGAAGCTATAAAGACTCCGTATTTTGCAAGAGTGGATTTTACTGAAAAGCTAGGAGCTTTAGAAAAAATATATATAGGAAAACAAGGAATATCATCTAGCAAGGATGGAGAGGAAATTGTTGTAGACTGGAGAGCACCAGTTGCTGATTTATATTATAGTGGGACAGGTGGAGAAGCGTATTATAAAGCTCCATCAGGAGTTATAGAAGGAGAATTATCTTTAAAAAGAAGATTTCTTTACAAAAATGATGATATTGAACGAATTTTTGATGAAGGTATTAATGAATTATTTATTTCAGGGGAAGAAGGAGTAGATTTAGTAGACGAATTTTTAAAGATAAACCTTGAAGAAAGCAAAGGAAAAAAGTTAAAAGAAGTAGTTGCAACTATACAAAAAGAGCAAAATGATATTATAAGATGGCCTAAAAATTTGCCTATTATAGTGCAAGGATCAGCTGGATCTGGAAAAACAACTATAGCATTACATAGACTAGCATATCTTTTATATAGATATAGGGAGTCAATGGAAGGTAAAGATATACTAGTGTTAGCACCTAATAAAATATTTTTAGATTATATATCAGAGATTTTACCTAGTCTTGGTAGTAAAGATGTTGCTCAAACTACTTTTCAAGATTTAGTAGTGAAAGAACTAAAATTAAAAGGAAAAATAAGATCAAAAGATGATAAGTTAAAGGATATTATTGAAACTGAAGATGAAACGTTAAGAAAATTTATGGTGAACTCATCTAAGGTAAAAGGGAATTTAATATTCAAAACTATAATAGATAGATATATAGCACTTCTAGATAGCAGTTCTTTAGAAATAGAAGATATAGTAATAAGTGGATACACGTTATTTTCTAAAAGGGAAATTACTAGATTATACTTAAAAGATTTAAAAGTATATCCAATAAATAAGCGTAAAGATGAAATTAAAAGATATCTTAATTTAAAGTTAAAAGAAAAAATACAAACTTTATTGTTAACTGTAGATAGAGAATGGGATTTAAAAATTAGAGAAGTTAAATCTAATTCTGAAGATAGTGAAGAGAGAAGAAGTGAGTTAAGAAAACTATACGATGAGCGAGATAGTATTAAAAATTATATAAAACAAGATTCTAAAAAGGTAATGAATGAATACTTTAAAAACTGGAGGGGTATAACTTCTAAAGATATATATTTAGATATGTTTAAAGATAAAGCTGTATTTGATATAGCTGTAGATAATAGAATACCATTTCAACTTTTAGAATATATGAAAGAGGAAGTTGTTGAGAACTTTGAAAAGGGGATAGTAGACGAAGATGATTTAGCAGCACTTTTATATATTCATATATTATTAGAAGGAATAGAAGAAAAATCGAAGTTTAAACATATAGTAATAGATGAAGCACAAGATTATAGTCCATTACAGATTGAAGTAATAACAAATTTAACAAGAGGAAACTCTTTAACTTTAGTAGGCGATTTAGCACAAGGAATTTACTATTACAAAGGTGTTAAGAGATGGGAAGATATAACGGAAAAAATATTCAATGGCAATGCAACGTATATATCTTTAACACAAAGTTATAGATCTACTGTGGAAATAATAGATTTTGTACAGAAAGCATTAGAAGCTCAAAATTTAGGGTTAACTCCAGCTAAACCTGTATTAAGACATGGTGATAAACCAATAATTAAAATGTCTAAAGATAAAAAAGAATCTGCTAAGTTTATAGAACAGATAATAGAGGAGATAGAAGGTAAAGGAAAAAGAAGTATAGGTATTATTACGAGAACCTTAGAGGAGGCTAAAGCTTTAGAAAAAAATATTAAGAAATATTGTAATAGAAAAATACAGCTTATAAAGGGAAATGAGAAAGATTCCCCAGAGGATGTGGTAATAATTCCATCCTATTTAACAAAAGGGTTAGAGTTTGATGGAACTATTATTTATAATCCATTAGAAAGTAATTATAATGATAATTTATTAAATCAAAGATTACTTTATGTTGCTTTAACGAGGGCATTACACTATCAGTATGTTATTGCTGAAGGTGAAATAAGTAGGAATATTGAGTATTAATTAATAACAACTATTAATTCAGAGTAAAATAGTCAATAATCTAACTTTTTGACTTATAATAGTTATAAATTATAGTTTAAGATTGAAATATAATTTGGTAAAATATAAAATAGAAATTAGTAATTTGGAGGTTGAATGAATGGCGGTAGAGCAGTTAAAAGAAAGTATATACTGGATTGGTGTAAAAGATCCTGAGTTAAGAATATTTGATATAATTATGGAAACGAAAAAAGGAACTACTTATAACTCTTATTTAATTAATGATGAAAAAGTAGCCATATTTGATATAGTTAAAAATGGGTTTTATAACGAGTTTAAAGAAAATATTAAAAGTATAATTGGTGAAAAGAAAATTGATTATGTTGTGGTACATCATACAGAATTAGACCATAGTGGAGCTTTAAAAGATTTAATAAAAGATTACCCAGAGGTAAAAATTGTTGGATCAAGAGCTACTTTAAAATATTTAAAAGATATTTTAAATTGTGAGTTTAACGCTAGAGAGGCTAATGAGGAAATTAATTTAGGAAATCACACACTAAGCTTTATAAGTGCTCCAAACTTACATTGGCCAGATACTATGTTTACTTATGTTAAAGAAAAGAATGTTTTATTTACTTGTGACTTTACAGGTTCTCACTTCTGTCCAGAAGGAAGTATGACATGTGAGCTTAATGATGAATATTTTTCAGAGATGAAATATTATTATGATTGTATAATGGGACCATTCCCTAAGTATGTTAATTTAGGATTAGAAAAAATTAAAGATTTAAAAATTGATATGATAGCCCCAAGTCATGGACCAATACATGTTAGAGAAATAGATAAAATATTAAATCTTTATAAAGAATGGAGTAAAGAGGTAGAAGTTGACGAAAATAAAGTTGAAATATTCTATATATCCGCTTATCATAATACAGAGATGATGGCTAATTTCTTTAAGAAAAAACTAGAAGATAAAGGGTTTAAGGCTGATGTTACAGAGATAACTACTATTCCTTTAGAAGAATCTATAGAAAAAATTTCAAAAGCAAAAGGATTCCTAATAGGATCACCAACAATAAATAAAGATGCAGTTAAACCAGCTTGGGATTTATTATCACTTGTAAGTGCTATTACAAATAGAGATAAAGTTGCAATGGCCTTTGGATCTTATGGATGGAGTGGTGAAGGAGTTCCTATGCTTACAGAAAGACTTAAAAGCTTAAAGATAAAAACAGCTCCAGGATATAAGTTCTGCTTTGTACCATCAGAAGAAAAGTATGAAGAAGCAGAAGATTATTTAGATGAATTTATAGAATTAATGAGATAATATAATAAGTTAAGAGTTAAAAGTGTAGGGTTAATGGCTTGTGAAGATAGTCAGTATAAGTGACATTTAAAAATTGCAAGCTTATAAATAGCAAAGCTGTTTATTTCAACCCAATTCACTTTTAACTCTTAATTTTTTACGCAAAAAAGTATTTATAATTTTATTATGATAACCATAAGGTATTGTATGTAATAATATGTTTAGTGTATTTGTATTTTTACTTTATATAATGTAAAATAATTAAAGGAACTTAAAGAAAAGGGGAAAATAAATGAACTACATATTATTAATTATAGGATTTTTTCTACTTATAAAAGGTGCGGATATTTTTGTAGATGGAGCTTCTGGAATATCTAAAAAGTTAGGGATTCCATCAGTAATAGTTGGATTAACTATAGTATCATTAGGGACGAGCGCTCCAGAACTTGCAGTAAGTATTGTTTCATCACTTCAAGGTAGCAATGAAATAGCAGTAGGTAATGTTTTAGGATCAAATATATTTAACACACTTATGGTATTTGGAGTAACTTTGATAATAATGCCACTTATAATAAAAAAGTCTACAATTAAGAAGGATTTTCTTATTAATATAGCAGTTACAACATTATTTTTACTTTTAACTTTCAATGGAATACTTCTTGGAAAAGAAAATTATATTTCTAGATTTGATGGATTTATATTATTGTCAGGATGTATATTATATATTCTATTTTTAATTTGGACAGTTAAGGGACAAAAAGTAGGTAAATCTAAGGATGTAGCAGCAGAAATGGCTATAGAAGATGAAGGAATAGAACATATAAATATACCTAAAAGTATAATTTCGTTAATTATAGGGGCTATATGTATAGTTATAGGTGGTAATATTGTTGTAGATTCAGCTTCAAGTATTGCAACAGCGTTGGGTATGAGCGATAAATTAGTAGGACTTACTATAGTAGCAATGGGAACATCTCTTCCAGAACTTGTTACATCAGCAATGGCAGCTTTAAAAGGTGAAGAAGATATGGCACTTGGAAATATATTGGGATCAAATATATTTAATATTTTATTAATAATAGGTGCATCTTCAATAATTACTCCAATGATAGTATCATCAACTTTAATAGTTGATTTTATATTCTTAATTTTAGTTACTATACTAATAGGTATTTTAATTTTTGCACATAAAGGCAAAGAAAAGAGATTAGGAAAACTTGAAGGAATATTATTTGTATCGTTATACATTGGATATATGGTTTATATAATATTTAGAAACTAATAAATCTCTAGGTGATAGAATTATTATTTTTTGTAATTCATATCACTTAGAGATTTTTAAATTTTATAATTGTTAACTAAAAGTTAATAAATAACTCATAATAAAATATAAGAAAACTTTAAAAAAGGTATTGTTATAAGTGGAGTTTAGAAGTATAATGATTTAATGGAGGGATGAAAATGAATTTTCAAAGTAAATTTTCGCAATATATAAAGTGGTTAGTACTTGCTTATATTGCTATAGGGGTATTTCTTTTATTTCAAAGTAAATTAATCTTAGATTTCACATTAAGTTCATTCTTATTAGTGGGACCATTTGTTTTATGTACAATAGCCTATGGAGCATTAACACTAAATAAGAAATATATAATTTCAGGTATTGGAGTAGCGGTATTATATGTGGTTTCATTAGTAGTATTTAGTCCATTAATAATGCCAAATGAACATAGAGATTTAATAGGAAGCGTTGAAGAGGTAGAGTTTTCAAGTCAAATAGAATATATAGATTTAAAACAATTACCTACTATTGATAAACAATTAGCTGCAAAATTAGCAGATAAAAAGTTAGGTGAAATACCAAGCTTAGGAAGCCAAGTTACTATTGGTGACTTAACATTACAAAGTATTGCAGGTCAATTATATTATGTTGCACCTTTAGAACATTCATCATTGTTTAAATGGTTAATTAATAATGAAGGTACAAAAGGTTATATTAAGGTAAGTGCAATAAATCAAAATGATGTACAATTAGTTACAGAACTAAATGGACAACCTATACATTTAAAATATCTTGAATCAGCATATCTTTTTAGTGATTTAGATAGAGCGGCGTATATAAGAGATATGAAAGCAGGCCATACTGACTATACATTTGAATTAGATGATGAAGGAAATCCTTATTGGGTAATAACTAGATATGATAATGCTATTGGATTAACTGAACAAAAAGCAATTGGAGTATTAATAATAGATGCTCAAACTGGAGAATCAAATATTTATGATATAGAAAACACTCCAAAATGGGTAGATAGAATTCAACCGTCAGGATATATAAATAACTATTTAAATAAATGGGGAGAATTAGTTCATGGTATTTTTAACTTTAGTGATAAAGATAAGTTAAAGACTACTCAAGGTATGAACATAATATTTAACAATGATAAATGTTATTATTATACTGGTATAACTTCAGTTGGTAATGATGAAGGATTAGTTGGATTTACATTAACAGATACTAGAACAGGGGAAACTACTATGTATAAAACATCTGGAGCTACTGAGGTTGCAAGTATGCAATCGGCAGAAGGTAAAGTTCAACAGTATGGATATAGTGCAACATTCCCATATTTAATTAACATTCAGTCAGAACCAACATATTTTATGACTTTAAAAGACTCAAATGGATTAGTTAAACAGTATGCAATGGTTAATGTTAAAAACTATAGTACTGTAGCCGTAGGGGATTCACTACAAACAACGTTAAATAGATATATTGAAGCTTTAACAAACACTAATATTTCATTAGAAGGTTCTAATAGTGAAGAAGTTCTAGAAGGTGAAGTTGAAAGAATAGGGTTAGTTATAAAAGAAGGTTCAAGCATATATGATATTAAAATTAAGGGATCAGATAATATATTCTCTGTTTCTACAGAAAGTTCTAGAGAGGTAGCCTTAACAAATGTAGGTGATAAAGTATCTCTTAAATTTATTAAAGTTGGAGATGGAAAATATATCATAACAAATTCTTTTGAGAACTTATCTTTAAAAGGTAGTAATATGGAAAGTTCACTAGAAGAAGGTAGTACGACCACAACAGAATAGATTTTATAAAAGGGGCTGTATCAAAAAAAAAATTTGATATTTGCCGATAAAGAAAAGGAAGTTCGAATTTGAACTTCCT
>OLNJ01000742.1_pt1 | contig 23584 bp, 20 predicted proteins | sample 1672191 | NCBI WGS metagenome assembly OLNJ01 (sample SAMEA3136657, study PRJEB25190) | human gut metagenome | biome: human gut; feature: human-associated habitat; material: faeces | place: Austria | collected 2013 | reverse complement strand
AAAAAGACCGTCTACTGAAATGATTTTAAAAATCATTTCAGAGACAGCCCCTTTTAATTTACTTAGAAATATAAATTTAAAAGTAAGAGAATTTTTTATGAAAAATAGATATTAGCTTTTCTCTTTTAACTCTTAACTAAAGAGTTCTCCACCTATCAGAGTTTTTTTCTCGTCTTATAGTATATTTAATATATTTAGATATTTCTGAATAGCCAGGAATTTTTTTGATACACACTGAGAATTTAGCAGAGAAAGCCTTTAAAGCAGTAGGAATTGCCTTTAAAGCTGTATTAAATAACTCTAATGGATTAAGATACTTATCCTTCTCTCTCATCATATTTAATGTATCAACAGCAGCTTCAGAACATTCGTCAACTATATTATTTATACTTTCTTTTATTGACTCATCAAAATCAGAAGGATAAGATACTTCAAGTACTATTCTATAAGATGTTACCCTTGTTTTTTTACAAGGAATTTTACTTTGAACACTATTGCCCTCAACTACACCAATTGTCTCAACTAAATAATCGTCTTTAGTTTCAGGAATATCAATATATGCTAGAGTCTTACTGTAAATTTCTCGTACATCAGATAAAGAAAATTCTTGCTTGGTTGCTTCATATTCAACTTCTGAGCCTCTAGTTAAATCGGAAGTTTCGTAATTATAATTTTCTTCTGCTCTATAACAAATAAATGAATCTATTCTTCTTAAATCAACACCGAAATATACCCAACTTCGACCTAGCCATCTAAATCCTGATACAGAACGACTATCAACATTTAATAAATAACACCAATAACTTCTACTATTAGTTTCCCAGATATATGTGAATTTATAAAGACAAAAACTTATAGAACCTGGACTGACAGCTTTGGTAGATAATCCGTCTTTTTCCCCTTTTTTATCTCCAGAACCGGATAATTTTTGAACTCCTTTATCATTTTTACTAGGTATATAATTTGGAGGACCACCCTGTGGACCACCAGAATTTACAGGAGAACCAGGTGGAGGGGGTGTATTTCCCGGGAAAAAAGGTATGTTTGGCATTGGGAAAAAAGGAGGACCTTGTCTATATTCCTCTTCATATGGAACAAGAGTAAACTCGAAGTTTATATAATCAGAGTTATCATCTTTGGATTCATAGTATTTTCTATCTTCTTTCATTGCAGACTCCTAATAAATTTATCCATAGTTATTATATTAAATAGAGAGGGTTTTGTGACAAAATTGAACTCTATATATAGGTTAATAAAAATTAAATATTACTATGAAACTGTATATGATAAAATTATATAATAAGATATTATGAAAGAGGGATTTGAGATGGAAAGAAGTATTAGAGAGTTTATAGGGATTACTATAATTATTGTTATTTTATTTTTTGCTATGTCTGGAATATCGTCTTTAGGAAAAAATGAGATTGATCCTGAGACCATTGGAAAATTTAAAATTTATTCTAAAGATATAAATACTGATAAAGAGATAATAGTTGAAGAGTTTGGCTTTTATAAAGATGTAGATACTATAGAAAAAAGATTGAAGATAATTGCAAGTAAGTTGTCAGATAGTGAGTTTAAAATGTTGCCAATAGAGCTTATAGGTATTGAAGAGATAGATGGTAAAATTATAGCTACATTTAATCTAAAAGAGAATGAAGAAAATTTAAATGAATCAGACTGGACTAAATATTCAGAACCTAGTTGGTCTAAGAATTTCTTTCAAGGGTCAGCAGGTGGAAGTTGGACTTGTTATACATTACAAACAACTATGCTTCAACCAGAGTATGATGGTAAATGGATAGATGGGGTAAGATTTTTATATAACGGAGAAGAAAATAAAAATTTTCAACATATTGAAGGTTTAGATCAAATAAAGTATAGATAGTTTATTTGATAGAAATAAATAAGTCAGCTTTTATATAAATAGTGATTGAAGTATATTAAGTTGATTTTATATTGCAATTAGAGTAAAATTGTTATGACTAAAGTAAACTCCTTCTTTGAAGGAATGCACTCAGTGTAACTTCAAGTTACAAAATCTAAGATTTTGACTTTTAGTTAAGTCTGATATTTATAACTTTACTTAAAAGAGATTACTTTATTTTAAGATAAAATGAAAATATACTTATGAGGTGATTAGATGAGCGGTATTGCTGGAAGTGGTTGTGAAAGAATAATACCTGAGGAAGAAAGAAAATCTCTTGAGGAGATTGAGAGAAGTATTATTAAAAGATATAGAAAAGGAATTTGGTCTAAGTTTATAAAGGCAATAAAAGACTATAATCTTGTAGAAGATGGTGATAAAATAGCTGTTGCTATATCAGGAGGGAAAGACTCTTTACTTATGGCAAAGTTATTCCAAGAGCTTCATAAACATAGTCAAGTTAAATTTGATTTAGAGTTTATAGCTATGGATCCAGGATACCATCCACAAATAAGAGAATTATTAGAGGAAAACTGTAAGCATTTAAATATTCCAGTTAATATTTATGAGACTAAGATATTTGACATAATAGATGAAAAGGCTAAGGAATATCCATGCTACCTTTGTGCAAGAATGAGAAGAGGTTCTTTATATGCAAAGGCTAGAGAAATGGGATGTAATAAGCTTGCTTTAGGACATCATTATAATGATGTAATTGAAACTACTATGTTAAATGTGCTTTATGCAGGAAACTTTAAGACTATGCTTCCAAAGTTAAAGGCTGATAATTTCCCAGATATGGAACTTATAAGACCTCTTTATTATGTTGAAGAAGAATATATAAAGAGATTTATAAGATATACAGGTTTATGGCCATTAAACTGTGCATGTATGGTTGCAGCTAAAAAGGTTGGAAATAAGAGGCATGAAATTAAAGATCTTATAGCTAAGCTAAAAGAAAACTTTAATGATGTAGATAAATCTATATTTAAAGCAGCAGCTAACGTAAATATGAACTCTATCTTAGGATGGGAAAAAGATGGAGAGAAGTATTCGTTTTTAGATATATATGACGGAGAAGAATAAATAAAGTGCGAAGCACTTTGGTGAAAAGTTTGACTTTGTCAAAGGGGAAAAGTCAACTAAAGTTGAGGGGAAAACATTGCCTATGGCAATAGGGAAAATATCTCTAACGAAATGAAATACTTTTTCTGCTACTACAGTAGCGTTTTCACCTTAACATAGTTAAATTTTCTCTGCTACGTAGTAGCCTTTTCACTTCGACGAAGTCGACTTTTAACTTGCGCACTTAGTGCGCACTTTTTTTATGGTCTTGGGGTACGGTTTCCACCCATACCTCCGCCACCAGGCATTCCACCATTCATGCTTCCTCCTTCTGAAGCACCAGATGAAGTGACACTCATAACAGAGCTAGATAGAATGAAATTTGTAAGCTTTGAACCACCACTATAATTTCCATTTTCATATAGTCCATCAATATCTCCTGAGCTATAGTTTCCACCAGTAGAAACTGTGTAAGTATTTCCAGTTTGAAGTTCAGGAGTAGAGATTATTATAGAACTAAATGTTTTTGATGGTGCAAAGGTGATAATCTCATTGCCAGATTCATCAGTTACATTAACTAAAGTATTAGCTATTCCATTTGTAAATATATTAATAGAAGCTTGAGTAGAAGATGAACTTGGAGATTGGGCCATACCAGAGCTTCCAGCTGCTATAAATGTTCCACCAGTTATATTAAATGTAGTATCATAATCTAAAGCACCATTTCCACTATTTTCAGGACCATTAACAATAACAGTTCCACCAGACATTTCAATTGAACCGTTAGAATCAACACCATCTCCAGCAGCATCTACATACAGATATCCACCAGTTATATTTATTACACCAGTAGAAGAACTGAATCCGTTTTGTCCTGGTCTACCATTAGTTGAAGAGCCATCATTTCCACCAGCAGCATTTAAGCCGTCATCGCTAGCTACTAGTCTGATATTACCATCATTTATATTTATAGTAGAACTTTCAATACCTTCATAAGATTTTGATATATCTATATTTCCACCATTAATATCAAGTAATGTATCAGAATGTATACCATCATCACCTGAAGCTAAAATTATATCTCCTCCATTTATAGTAATGCTATCATTACTATGGATTGAATCATCAGAAGAATCTATAGTAATATTTCCTCCATCTATAGTAATATTAGTTACTGCTTTGATACCTTTAGCACTTGATGAAGAGTCAGTATCTGAGCTTGAAGTTGTAGCACCCCATTGTCCCCATGGATTCATCCTATCATTATTAGTTTTAGTACTAGCATTAGCACTTCCACCACCTGAAGATATTGTAATATTACCATCTAATACTGTTACATTGCTCTCAGCCTGAATTCCATCACAACCTGCAGTTATATTTAATGTTCCAGACTCTATTGATATATAGCCTTTTGTCGTATCTTCTGTATTAGTAGATTTTAATCCATCGCCTTGAGCGTTGACAATTATATTTCCGCCTTTAATAGTAATAGAATCTTTACCTCTAATCCCATCATCTGCAGAATTAACAGTTATATTTCCACCAGTGATTTTTAAGTCGTCTTTACTAGTTATTCCGTCATTATAATTAGCATTTACAGTTAAAGAACCTTCACCCTTTATTGTTAAGTCATCTTTACTGAATATTGCAGAATTAGGCTCATCTGAAGTCGCATCTTGAAGAACATAATTTTCTCCATCAGTTATAGTATTTGTAGTACCTTCAGGTAAAACGATTATTGCATTTTCAGCAGCCTTTACATATATTGGGGCACTATTGGTACAAGTTAAATCTACATTATTAAGCACAAGATAAACATTATTTAAATCAGGACTGTCAACTATTATTTGTCCATCGCTTAAGCTTCCATTGATAGAATAAGTACCTCCAGCTGTTATTGTAACTTTATTATTAGATACAGTGGCACCAGTTCCATCAACTGAGATACTATTTCCTAAAGTAATAGTTGCATCTACTGGCCCCATTTCATCTGAAGTATCAGTAGTAGCTACTGTTGAAGTTATAGTGTTAGAAGTTTCGGTATTATTAGATGTAGCACTTTGTGAACAGGAAACTATTGTTAAACATAGTGCTGTTACTGTAAGCATTGCAATAAATTTTCTTTTCATAATATTTTCCTCCAAAATAAGTTTAATAAATAATTTCTTTTAAATGAAATTATTTAATTTACATTTAAATAATTGAAGTTATTTCTGAAACTTAAAATAAGCAATATGTTTCAGAGGTAATAATTATTTAATACTTAAATTATAAAAAATTAACCTTAAAGAAACCTTAACAGATAAAATCCTTTTATTAAGTGAAAGTTAAAAAAATATTTTTAAGTTAAGCTTCGGTTAAGGTTTCGTTCTTATAATAAAAGCAAATGAACTATTAAACGAAAGGAGACTACGTGGTATGGCAATAAAATCATTTAAAAGATATGAAAAAAAATTTTTAATAAATAAAGAACAATATGATAATTTGATTCCGATATTACTTAAATATATGGATTATGATGAGTATTGCAAAGATGGAAGGAATTATAGCATTTATAATTTATATTATGATACTGAAAACGATGATGTAATAAGACATTCGATTTATAAGCCTTATTATAAAGAGAAACTTAGGTTAAGAAGTTATAGAACCCCAAAAACTTTAGAAGATAAGGTGTTTTTAGAACTTAAAAAGAAAATAAATGGAATAGTTAATAAAAGAAGAGTAGTAATGACATTAGGAGCAGCATATGACTTCTTAGAATCAGGAAAGAGACCTCAGACAGAGGATTATATAAATAATCAAGTTTTAAATGAAATAGAATATTATCTAAAAAACAATCCAGTATATCCCAAGGTATATATAGGTTATAGTAGAAAAGCTCTTTTTGGAAAAGAAGATAGGGATTTTAGAGTTACCTTTGATTCAGAGATTATGGCTAGAAGAGATGATTTATCATTAGAAAGTGGAAGTTATGGTAATGAATTATTAGAGGATAATATGTATTTGATGGAAGTGAAAATATTAGGTGCAATGCCTTTATGGTTTGCCAATATACTTTCAGAATTAGAGATATATAATACGCATTTTTCAAAATATGGAGATGAGTATGTTAAATATACTTTAGAAAGACAAAATAGTGATCTAAGAAGGAGAGAGAAAATATGTTAGAAAAATTAATGACATCAATCAACAGTGGAACATTTACACTAAACAATGTTCTAATAGTAATAGCCACGGCTATAGTATTAGGGTTAGTTATTAGTCTAACCTATATAAAAACACATAAAAAAGAAGGATATGTACCAAGCTTCACAGTTACATTAATAATGCTTCCAGTAATAATTGCTATTATAATTCTTTTAGTTGGAAACAATGTAGCAAGAGCATTTAGTTTAGCTGGAGCATTTTCAATTATACGTTTTAGAAGTGCACCTGGAGATCCAAAGGATTTATCATATGTATTTTTTACTCTAGCAGTTGGGCTTGCAACTGGAATGGGCTTCGTAGGATATGCTGTAATATTCACAATAATTCTTTGTCTATTAATGATTATTATAGAAGTAACAAAATTTGCAGTTCCAAAAAGTAAAGCATTAGAACTAAAAATTACTGTTCCTGAAAATTTAAATTATGAAGGGATTTTTGATGAAATATTAAACAAATATACAATTAGTTGGAATTTATCTAGAGTTAGAACAAGAGATTTTGGAGCTTTATTTGAATTAAGATATAAGCTTAATGTTAAACAAGAATGTGATACTAAAAAGTTTATAGACGAATTAAGATGTCGTAATGGAAATCTTAACATATCTCTTACAAGTGATTTTGTGGATGAGAGAGTATATTCATAAGTAAAGTTTTATATTATAAAGAGCTAGGGCTGCTTATAAATGCAGCACTAGCTTTTTAAATTTTAAGCAATATTTTTTGCATTTTTTTAACTGACTCTTCTAATTCTTTTAAATCATCATCAGACAAAGGTGATATTTTTTTTATTAAGTTAGATTTTACTCTTTGTTCTCGTTCTTTTAAAAAGTTACAAGCTGCCTCAGTAGCCTGAATTCGTATAACTCTTCTATCATTAGGGTCTTGGAATCTATTTATTAAACCTTCACTAACTAACTTATCAATAATAGGTGTCATATTAGGTTTAGATATAGATAAATCATTTCCAATTTGAGATATAGCGCGAGGTCCATTATGAATTAAATAAAATAGAGCTTTTACATGAGATGGTGGTAAGTTACAGTTTTTCAACATTTCTTCATGGTTAAATATCCTTTTATTTAGAGATAATAGTAACATATATAAATCATTTGAAATATTATTTAAATTAGTGTTATCCATTTTTGCCTCCTTAGAGAATTCTTTAGTATTATTATAATTCAATTGATAAAAATATACAAGAAAATAGTTATAGAAATATAACTATTATAAAAATATAATTATATTTCCATAAAAGTTATTGACATATAATAGTTATAAAAATATAATTATTTTATGTTAAAAAATAGTTTGTAAAGGAGATAGAGTAAATGAAGAAGATTATAAAGCACTTAAAGCCTTTTGTTGGAGCAATATTTATTTCTTTTGTATTGCTTTTTGTTCAAGCTATCTGTGATCTTTCTCTTCCAGATTATATGAGTAATATAGTTAATGTTGGTATTCAACAAGGTGGGGTAGACAATGCAGTACCAGAAATAATAAGAGCTTCTGAATTTGATAAATTATTAATTTTCATTAAAGATGAAGATAAAAGTTTAGTTAAGGATAGCTATAATTTATTAGATAAAAGTACTTTATCAGTAGATGAATATGATAAGTATGTAAAAAAATATCCTGAGTTAGCAAATGAAAATCTTTATAAGTTAGATACAAAGAATAAAGAGGATATAAAAAATTTAAATACTGTTATGGGAAAAGCTATAATGGTAACTATGATGTTTGAAAACCAAGGAAATGAATCTATGCTTAATAATATGGCAGGAAATAATACAGATTCAAATCAGATTACTGGAGCATTAAGCCAGATGCCTGAAGGAACAGATGTATTTCAAATGTTATCAATTATGCCTAAAGAACAATTAGATAGTATGTTGTCTCAAGTTGATGAAAAGATATCAGCTGTATCAGATAGCATGATTACTCAAGCAGCAACTACATATATAAAATCTGAATATAATGCTATAGGAATAAATACAGATAAATTACAATCAAACTACATTATTATAGCTGGAGCTAAGATGTTAGGAATAGCATTAATCAGTATGATAGCTACAGTTATAGTAGGATTTATAGCAGCTAGAATTGCAGCAGCATTAGGAAAAAATTTAAGAAAAGATGTATTTACAAGTGTTGTTGGATTCTCAAATAATGAATTTGATCATTTCTCAACAGCATCACTTATTACAAGAAGTACTAATGATATTCAACAGATACAAACGCTTGTAGTAATGCTAATAAGAGTTGTATTTTATGCACCTATATTAGGAGCAGGAGGAATTTTAAAGGTTATTGGAACTAGAACTAATATGGGTTGGATTATTGGAATAGCTGTTTTATCACTATTAACAGTAGTTTCAGTTTTATTTGGATTAGCTATGCCTAAGTTTAAGGTTGTTCAAAAACTTGTAGATAAAGTTAACCTTGTAACTAGAGAATCTTTAACTGGTATGCTTGTAATTAGAGCGTTTAGTACTCAAAAGTACGAGGAAAAGAAATTTGATAATGCAAATAGAGACTTAACAAAAACAAATCTTTTTGTTACTAGAATTACATCTATGATGATGCCAATTATGATGTTGATAATGAATTCTATTTCATTATTAATAGTATGGATAGGAGCTCATAGAATAAATGATGGATTGCTTCAAGTTGGAGATATGATGGCATTTATTCAATATACAATGCAAATTATAATGGCATTTTTAATGATTTCTATGATTTCAGTTATTCTACCAAGAGCTGCTGCATCAGTACAACGTATAGCAGAAGTATTATCAGCAGATGTTTCTATTAAGGATATAGAAAATCCTAAGAGCTTTAATGAAGATCAAAAAGGTATAGTAGAATTTAAGAATGTAAGCTTCAGATATCCAGGTGCAGAAGAAAATGTATTAGAAAATATAAGTTTTATTGCAAAGCCAGGAGAAACTACTGCTTTTATAGGAAGTACAGGAAGTGGTAAATCAACTCTTATTAATCTAATACCTCGTTTCTATGATGCAACTGAAGGTGAAATACTTATTGATGGAACAAATATAAAAGAAGTAAGTCAACATGATTTAAGAGACAAAATTGGATATGTCCCTCAAAAAGGAATGCTTTTCTCTGGAACTATAGAAAGCAACTTAAAGTATGGAGATGAAAATTTATCTGAAGAGGGAATGGTTAAAGCTGCAAATATTGCACAAGCTATGGAGTTTATTTCAAGCAAAGAAAAAGGATTTGAAACTGAAATAGCTCAAGGTGGTACTAACGTTTCAGGTGGGCAAAAACAAAGATTATCTATTGCTCGTGCTCTAGCTAAGAGTCCAGAAATATTTATATTTGACGATAGTTTTTCAGCTCTAGACTTTAAAACTGATGCAACTTTAAGAAAAGCTCTTAAGAGTGAGATATCTGGAAGTACAATGCTTATAGTTGCACAAAGAATTAGTACAATTATGAATGCAGAACAAATTATTGTACTTGATGAAGGAAAAGTAGTAGGAAAAGGAACTCATAGCGAGCTTATGAAAAACTGTGAAGTTTACAATCAAATAGCTTTATCACAACTTTCAAAGGAGGAGCTAGAGAATGAGTAATCATAAAAAAGGTCCAATGGGTGGACATGGAATGAGAAAAGTTGAAAAAGCTAAAGATTTTAAAGGTACAATGAAAAAGCTTTTAAGTTATCTTAAGCCATATTCTTTATCTATAATATTTGTATTTATATTTGCTGTTGCGTCAGCTACATTTTCAATAGTTGGACCTAAAATATTAGGAAATGTTACAACAGAGATTTTTACAGGACTTATGGAAAATGTTCAGGGAATAACAGGTGGAGGAATTGATTTTACTTCTATAGGTAGAACAATACTTTTACTATTAGGTTTATACTTAATAAGTGCTTTATTCTCATTTATACAAAGCTTTATTATGACAGGTGTATCTCAAAAAGTATCTTATAATATGAGAAAAGATATATCTGAAAAGATTAATAGAATGCCACTTAAGTATTTTGATACAAAGACTCATGGTGAAGTTTTATCAAGAGTTACTAATGATGTTGATACAGTAAGCCAAACTTTAAATCAAAGCTTATCACAAATATTAACTTCTATAACAACTCTTATTGGTGTACTTATAATGATGCTATCAATAAGTGGAACTATGACATTAGTAGCACTTCTTATAATGCCACTATCAGTAGGGCTTATAGTTGGAGTAGTTAAGAAGTCACAAAAATATTTTAAAGACCAACAAAAGTTTTTAGGTAGCGTTAATGGGCAGGTAGAAGAAATATATTCAGGACATAATATAATGAAAGCATTTAATGGAGAAGAACGTGCTATAAGAGAATTTGACGAATTAAATGAAGAATTATATAACAGTGCTTGGAAATCTCAGTTTTTATCAGGAATGATGATGCCTATTATGAGCTTTATTGGTAATTTAGGATATGTAGTAGTTTCTATATTAGGTGGATGGTTGACTATTAAAAATAGAATAGAGGTTGGAGATATTCAAGCTTTTATTCAATATATAAGAAGTTTTAACCAACCAATAGCGCAAACAGCTCAGATAGCAAATGTATTTCAATCTACAGCAGCTGCTGCTGAAAGAGTATTTGAATTCTTAGATGAAGAAGAAGAAACTAAGGATCCTGTATCTCCAGTTTCAACTGAAGAAATAGAAGGAGAAGTTGACTTTGAGCATGTTCATTTTGGATATAATGAAGATAAGATTATAATAAATGACTTTAATGCTAAGATTAAGCCAGGACAAAGAGTAGCTATAGTTGGACCTACAGGTGCTGGTAAGACTACAATAGTTAAATTGTTAATGAGATTCTATGACGTAAATGATGGCGCAATTTTAATAGATGGTCATGATATCAGAGAGTTTAATCGTGGAGAGTTAAGAAGTTTATTTGGTATGGTGCTTCAAGATACTTGGCTATTTAATGGTTCAATAATGGAAAATATCCGTTATAGTAAATTAGATGCTACTGATGAGGAAGTAATAGAAGCAGCTAAGGCTGCTCATGTTCATAGATTTGTTAAGACATTACCAGATGGATATAATATGGTTCTTAATGAAGAAGCAAGTAACGTATCACAGGGTCAAAAGCAATTATTAACTATTGCTAGAGCTATTTTAGCAGATCCGAAGATATTAATACTTGATGAAGCTACAAGCTCAGTTGATACTCGTACAGAAGTATTAATTCAAAAAGCTATGGATAATTTAATGCATGGTAGAACAAGTTTTATAATTGCTCATAGATTATCTACAATTAGAGATGCTGACTTAATCCTTGTTATGAAAGATGGAGACATTGTAGAGCAAGGAAACCACGAAGAGTTATTAGCTAAGAAAGGATTCTACGCAAATCTATACAATAGCCAATTCGAAGAAGTAGAAGCGTAAGTGAGCCTCCAAATCTTAGATTTGGCAAGGCGAACTTACTCATTCAAATGTATTTGAGTAGCGTGTTTCCTTTAGTAACAGTAAAATTATAGAGAAACTCCCTAAAGGGGAGTTTTTTCTTTTAAAGTGATTTGATTAAGAATTAAATTAAAAAGTTAATAATAAGAATATATTAGGCAGTTAATGGATTAATATGTTAACTTGAGGGGGCTGTTAGTATGTATACACTTATTAAATTTATTTCTTACTTTTTAATATATAGTTTTTTAGGATGGGTATGTGAAACTATATATTGCTCTATACTTGATAGAAAATTTGTTAATAGAGGATTTTTAAATGGACCTGTATGTCCTGTATATGGTTTTGGGGCATTATTAGTTATAGCTTTATTAAATAAATATAGAGGAGATATTTTTGCTATATTTTTCTTAGGGATGATAGTTACATCTGTTGTTGAGTATATAACTGCTGTAATATTGGAGACAGCATTCCAAACAAAATGGTGGGATTATTCTAAACATAAATTTAATATTCATGGTAGAGTATGTCTTTTAAACTCAACACTTTTTGGATTATTGTCAGTAGTGCTTATAGAAGTAATAAATGTTAGAATTACTACAGTAGTAAATAGTATACCAAAGATGGTTAATGTAGTTTTAGCATGTGTAGCAATGATTATATTTTTATTAGATTTTATTACTACATTAATTGCTATGATTAAGTTAAATAAAAAATTGAATGACTTAATCCAAGTTTTAATAGAGCTAAAGAGTATGAATATTAAATTAAAAGAGTTAAATGAGCATGAATTTGAAGAGGTTATAAAAATGCTTAAAGATAAAAATGAATCAACATATGTAATAGATCAATTAACAAAAATTTATGATAGATATAAAAAGTTAAACGTTAGATCAATATTACAAAGAAGGATACTTAAAGCATTTCCCAATATAGAGCATAAAAAGTATAAAGAACAGTTTATTGGATTAAAAGAAATTATTAATAAAAAGATAAAAAAATAAGTAGCAAAATATTTTGTGAAATTAATTATTAGAAAATAAAGAACTCCCATTTGGGAGTTTTTTATTTGCAGAATATATTATTTATTGGAGAAAAGTTCATAATGAATTCTAGTAGTCGGAACTCCTAATTTTAATAAAGAATTTTCTAATGCTTTCATAAATGGAGGAGGACCACAGAAATAAAAATCAGAGTTCAAATCTACATTGTTTTCCAAATAATCTTTGCTAACATATCCTGAATAATCATAATCTATACCTAGTTTATCATTTTCTAAAGGTTTAGAGTAAAAAATAGTATTTTTTATACCTCGTACTTTTGCTATAGAAGCAATATCATCTTTAAAAGGATGAATTGTGGAATTTTGAACTGCTTGAATAAAATGAATATTATTTCTAGCAGAAGATTCTTCATATAGCATTGATAATAGAGGAGTAATACCAATTCCTGCAGATATTAAAACTAGAGGAGTATTTTTTGAAGAATTGCTTATTGTGAATAAGCCAGTTGGCACCATAGCTTCTATTGAATCGCCAACCTTAAGATTTTCATGTAAATAAGTACTTATTAAACCACCGTCAATTTTTTTAACACTAATTCTATATAGTTCATCATTTGGAAACATTGATAAACTATAAGTTCTAATAATATCTTTATATTTAGGGTCATTAGTTTTTATCTTAAAAGGTAAAAATTGACCTGCTTTATGCTTTACAAGTTTACCACCATCTTTTGATTTAAAATAGAAAGAAATTATTTCTGGGCACACTTCAACTTTATCTACTAAGATAAGTTCTCTAAAACCATTCCAAGAACCGTTAATCATATAAAAACCTCCTTTAATTTTATTATTAATTAATAATAATTATCTACTAATAATAAGCAAAAGTCAATATAATGTGAAAAAATATTCCATAAAGTGGATTAAAGGTATCTAGTATTTGTACATTTATATTAATAATATTTAGAAATAAGAATAAAAAGATAACACAAAAGTACAAACTTATTGGACCATAAAGCCTTAATTTTAAGATTGAGTAAGACTATACTATTAACAAATATAAAAGATTAAAAAGAAGGAAGGATAATTTATGAACAACTTAAATTTAAGAGATGCCTCAGAATGTGATGCCCCCATTATAGCCGAGCTAGTTTATGTTACGGAAGATGATCCACATCATGAATGGGGTGAAGGCAGTAAAGAGGAAATTCTAGACAGGATTGGTTATTTAGTAAAGGTAGAAGGATCAAGATACTATTATAAGAATATAAAGGTAGCTGAGTTAGATGGTAAACCTTGTGGAGTTATAATATTATTAAAAAGTGATGATATACCAAGGCTAGACATTACTACAAGTATAAAATTATTTTTGTCTATAAAAGGAGTAATAAGAAAAATTAAATTTATAAAGGATATTATTTTAGCTTCTAGATTAGACGAATGTGGAGAACACGAAATATATGTAGCTAATCTTGCAACTAATGAAGAGGTAAGAGGAAAAGGTATCGGAAAATCCCTTATGATTTTAGCAGAGAAAATGGCTAAGGAACAAGGGTATGAAAGATGTTCATTATTAGCAAAAGATAAGAGTCTTATAAAATTTTATTCTAAGTTAGATTATAAATTAGAAAAAGAAGAAAGATATTTTTCACACAACTTATATCGAATGGTTAAGGTGATTTAATAATAAAATTTATGTTATTTTATAATGTATCATATCAATATAAAGAAATAAAAGAGTTTTTTATTTTTAAATAATATATAGAAAGAAGATGAAATTATAAATATTAATTCATATATATATTAGGTATATTTCTTTGGGAAATTATTGAGAAATATATTTACAAGTTTGTATACCTTGTATTACTATTAGTAATACAAAGTATACAAAGGATAGGTGATGTTTTTGATTTTAAAATTAGATATGACAAGTAGTATTCCTATATATGTTCAGCTTAGAAATCAGATAGTGATGGGAATTGGAAGAGGGGAGTTAGAAATAGGGCAAGGTCTTCCTACTGTAAGACAAATGGCTGATGATATTGGGGTAAATATGATGACAGTAAATAAAGCCTATAATATTTTAAAAGCTGAAGGATATATTGAAATCGATAGAAGACATGGAGCTAAAGTTAATCCAGCTTTAGATACTAGTAAGGAGTTTAAGGAAAAAGTAGAGCAGGAACTTGAACTTATAATTGCTGAATCAGCTATTAAGGGAATTGATTATAAAGAATTTATGAAAATGTGTGAAGATATTTTTAATAATATGAATGGGTTAAAGATAGTGGGTAATGAGGGGTAGAATATGATATTTGATTTAATATTAGGATCAGCTATTTTAGTGGCATTAATAGCATTTTATTTTGAAAACAATACGGCAACGAAAGCTAAAAATGGTGTTTTGCTTGGAGTAACTTTACCTTATTCTGAAATTAAAAATAAAGATGTATTACAGATTGTAGAAGAATATAAAAAGGGTAATAAGATATTTGCTTTAATAGGTATTATAGTATTTTTTCCTATTGTTCTTATAAAGTATCCATCACTTAAAATGATATATTTGTTTATATGGATATTTTTTATGGAACTATTAAGTTATAAATTATTTGATAAGTATAATAAGAGACTAAAAATTTTGAAGATAGAAAATAAATGGTTCATTTCACAAACTAGACTCTTGACTATAGATACGGAAGTTGCAAGGCTTAAAGATAAAATGCCGGTTTCAGCATTGTGGTTTATTCCGAGTATAATCATATCTCTTATTCCAATAGCTATTGTTGTTATAAATAAAAATTTTAGTTTTGGACTTTTAATATCAGCATCAACAGGATTTATTGGAACTGTAATATTTATAATAGTTTATAGAGTATATTGTAAGAAACCAACAGAGATTTATAGTGAAGATTCAAAGGTTAATATAGCTTATAACTTAATTTATAAGAGAATGTGGACAATGGGAACTGTTGTTGCTGCTACAGTTCAAAGTATAGGAATGTTATTCATATTTTTACCAATGACTTTAAATAGTAATAGCACTATATTGCTTATATTATCAGCAATAGTGCCTGCTACAATTATATTTGTAGGGATTTATTATATTAATAATAAAGTAACAGAAGAGCAAAATAGATTAATAAATACAAGTAATAATCCTATTTATGTGGATAATGATGAATATTGGTTTAGAGATATATATAACAATCCTAATGATAGAAGATATATAGTAGAACCTAGAGTGGGATATAAAATGACGTATAACTTAGGGACTAAAAAAGGTAGAAGAATATTCTACGGAATGTATATTTTCGTAGCTATATTATTAGTTGGAATATCTATTATGACTTTACGTTTAGATTTTAGCAAGATGAAGATAGTTATTAATAATGAAGTAGTTAAAATTGAAACTCCAAGTTATGGCTTTGATTTTAATATAGATCAAATTGAAGAAGTTAAGATGGTAGATAGCATTAAGGTGAACATAAGAACAAATGGAGCAGCTACAGATAAATACTCTATAGGATATTTTGATGTAGAAGGTTATGGAAATTGTAGACTGTATATATATGATAAAAAGAATCCATATATCATGGTTAAAGTAAAGGATGAAGGATATATTTTTATAGCTGGGACAAGCAAAGAAGAAACAGAGAGATATTATGAAGAATTTATAAAAAATGTTATTCGTTAAAGTTCACAACTTATTTATATATTTTGTAGTATGTAAATCCAAACTTGAATAATATTTATTAAGGGGGAGAGGTGAGGGGGATGAATTATTTATCACTAATAATATGTTTTATTGTAAATATAATTATATCTATTGGAATTCCTTTGGGGATATTAATTTATTTTGCAATAAAGAAAAAGCAATTTGTAAAGCCTTTTTTAGTAGGGGCATTGGTATTTTTAGTTTCTCAGGTAGTATTAAGAATACCACTTCTAAATGGAGTGGTAGCTAAAACTGATTGGTTTTATAATATGTCAGTACTAAATCCAATATTGTATGCTGTATTTTTAGGGTTAACGGCAGGAATATTTGAGGAAGTAGGAAGGTTCATCGGTTTTGAAATTGGACTTAAGAAAAATAGGAGATGGTATGATGGAATAGCTTTTGGATTAGGACATGGAGGGATTGAAGCAATTCTATTTGCAGGAATATCAAGTATACAAAATTTATATGTAATATTTAGTTTGAATAACGGAACATTTAATTCATCATTAGTTGGAGCAAGTGAAGAGACTGTAAGAGGAATATTTGATTCAACTAGCAGTATTATGGTTTTATATGGGGGGATAGAGAGAATATCAGCAATTATAATGCATATTGGATTTACAATGCTTGTATTGTATGGAATAAATAAGGGGAAAAAAGCTTTATATTTACTTTGGGCTATATTAGCCCATGGAGTAGTGGACACTACAGTTGTAGTAGTACAACAGGCGGGAGCAAGTATACATATGGTTGAACTAATATGTATTGTATTTGCGATTATACTGTTGTTTGGCACTATTAAGGTTAAAGGTAGATTTGATAATTTTAAAGGGGTTGAAGAGAATGAAAAAGTTTATTAAAGTATTATCAATTATGTTATGCTTATTTATGTTTGTTAGTTGTAGCGCTGGAAAATTAAGTGATGCTTATAATGAAGATGAAGTTAAAGCAGCAGCTGAAGAGGTAATTAATGAATTAAATGATAAAAACTATGATGGGATTTTAGAAGATAGTAGTGATGAATTGAAAATTTCATTACCAGATAATAAGCTACAAGAAACATGGGAAGGGTTTAGTAAAGATATAGGAAAGTTTAATTCTATATCAAATATGACTTTAGCTGAAAAGAACGGATATGCAGTTGCTATAACAAATGTTAAATATGATAATAAAAAGGTTACATTTACATTATCATTTAATAAAGAGATGAAGCTAGCAGGAATATATATGAAATAATAAAGTAGTCCAGTAGATATCTTAAGGTTAATATAAAAGTAACCACCTAGGCAATGGTATAATACCAAAACTAGGTGGTTTTTTTATAATGAAAATATTTTTAGGGCAATTTAATTTAATTAGTTTGCTTTAGCTTCGTTAGCTGCATTTTCACCAGCAACTCTTCCGTAGTAAGAACCAGCAGAGATTGCAACACCACATCCTGGGTATTCAGTACCGAATAATCCTTCAAATGCAGTTTCTCCAGCAGCGTATAATCCTTTGATTGGAGTGTTGTTAGCATCTAAAACTCTTGATTCAACGTCTGTAACTATACCACCAAATGTAACTGTAACAGCTGGGTTAAGTTTTATAGCATAGTATTTGTCGCCTTTGATTGGGTACATTTTATCAGCTGGTTTTCCGAAATCTTCGTCAACACCTTTTTCACATAATTCATTGTATCTATCAACAGTTGCTTGTAATGTAGCTGGATCAACTTCGATTAGTTTAGCTAACTCTTCTATAGAATCAGCACTTACAGTTGATTCTAAACTCATTCCGTATTGAACTGTAGGAGTTGGATCATTGCTTGTTGCAATATAGTATCCTAAAGAACTATTTTCTTTACGCATTGCATCACCAACATGATATTGGTAAGTATATTCATTTACAAATCTCTTACCATCTTCAGTAACAATAAGACCTGATTCTTCGTTTATACCAACACCGCAAGTGTAGCTTACATAAACAGTTTGAGTAGATGGACTATTGAATATTTGAGCTCCAACAGCTTCTGCCATTGTTATACCGTCACCAACGTTACCTGTAGGAACTTGAGTTGAATATCCAGTTGTGAAATCAGCATATCTAGCCATCATTTCTTTATTTTGTGCATAACCACCAGTTGCAATAATAACTGATTTAGCATTAACAGTTACTGTGCTACCATCTTTAGCTAAACCTTTAACACCAACGATTTCGTTATTATCATTAGTTAATAATTCGTTAGCAGTTACGTTGTAAAGTATATCACCATCTAATTCGTTGTACTTATTCATCATTGGAACGATAATTTGTCCACCGTGACCATCAGTCATACCGCCACCACCAAGAGTGTTATGAACTCTGTAAGGTGTTAATGAAGAGTGGATTGGTTCAACGTCTTGAACTTGAACACCCATATCTGTCATCCAGTTGTATGTGTCTAAAGAGTTATCAACAAATCCGTGTAATTTTTCATCATCTATTAAATCGCCACCTACTTCTTTTAGGTAGTCAAACATTAATTCATTTGAATCTTCGATTCCTTCAGCCTTTTGGATGTCAGTTCCGTTAGCCATAAGCTTACCACCAGATCTAGTAGTAGCACCTCCAACTATACCTTGTTTTTCAAGTATTAAAACATCAGCTCCGTTTGCTGCTGCTTCGATAGCTGCAGATATACCTGCAACACCAGCACCAACTACAACAACATCAACATCATAAGTTTGATCTTCAGCTTTAGTAGTTTCTGGTTTTGCTGATAAGTTTTCAACAGTTCCACCAGCTTGAACTACTGTATCTTTTACAGCGTTTAATATAAATGTAGTAGTTAAAGTCGCTCCTGTAACTGAATCAACATCTACACTTTGAGTTTCAACTATTTTATTTGGTATAGTTTCAATTGGAGTTGTTTCCATTCCGTATCCGATACCAAAAGTTTCTCCGTGGCTTACAACTTTAACATCTGTTATTGAACTTTCATCAAAAGTTACATCTACTACCATTTCAGAACCATGCATTCCTTGTGTAGTAGCAGTATAAACACCTGGAGTATATTTGTTTGAACCTTTGCTAGTAGCTCCATCGTTACTATTACTAGAACAACCAGTAACTGTAGAAGCAAGAACTAAAGACGTTAATAATAAACATAAAGCTCTTTTCATTTTTATTTCCCCCTAAATCGTTAAAAAAATATTGTTTTTTATTTCACAATAATCTTATCAGATACCCTAAGAGGAATGTCAAATATATTTTTTTGCGACAAAATAAGGGCATATCCAAGGAAAAGTATAGATTATTTTTTAACAAAGTGTTAATATTTAAGAAAACATATACAAAAAGTGTTACCTTAGGGTACTGTTTTGGAGGGGAAAATTTTGAAATTACAAAAAGTTTTAGAATTGACTAAATTAAGTAAAAAAGCGGTATATTTTTATATAAAGGAAGAACTTATAGAGCCAACTAAAAATATTGATAATGGGTATTACGAATTTTCAGAAGAAGATTTAAGAAAATTACAAATTATCATTTCCCTTAGAAATATTGGTATGTCTATACAAGATATTAAAGATATATTTCTTTATCCAACATTAACTAACTTCTTTATTCATAGACAAATAAATAATCTTAAAAAAAGTCTATATGATAATTTAAGTCAGTTACAAGCTAGCTATCAGTTAATTGAAGATATACCAGCTAATGCAACACCTAAAAATCTTGAAATACCTTTAGATATATTAGAAAGACAAAAAATATCAAATGATTTATTTCTTGAAAAATATTTTCCTAATGTAGACTCTAGAATGATAGCAATATTATTATGTGCACCATTTACAGATATAGAATCTAGTGAATATCATAACTTTTTGTGGGAAAAAATTTCAAATGAACTTGAATTACAATTAGAAAATAACTTAAGCTATCTTAAAAAGTTAATTTATTTATTAACACCAGAACAGATAGAGAGAATTTCTATAGAACAATATAAGTTCAGTAAAAAAATAGCTAATATAACTGAAGAGGAGTTTTATATTTATGAAGAGGAACTTTATAATAAGTGCTTAGAGCTAATCAATAATGTAGAACTTCAAAACTATTGGAAATTAGTATACGATCCTATTTTAATGCCTACATTACATTTCTTCATAAATAGGGGTAGTAAATTATTAGGTGAATATAACCCTATATTTAAAAGGTATTGTGATAATATAGATAAAATAGCACAAGATGTATATATGAGAATTAAAGAAGAGAATATTTTAGATAAACTAAATTTAGCTTTAGATAATAAGTTTAATATTGAAATGTTTAATCATTCTCAGCTTATATGTATATATACATTTACAGATAGTATGTTTACTCAAGTAAAACTAGAGGCACTAAAAGAGTTGCTTAATGAGGAAAAGTAGAAGGATGTTGTTCTCAAAGCTCACTGGTGAAAGGTCGACTTCGACGAGGGGAAAAGGCTGTTAAGGCAGCGGGAAAAGGTTAACTAAAGTTAAGGGGAAAATTCGACTTGGTCGAGGTGAAAAGTTAACTAAAGTTAAGGGGAAAAGGCTACTATCGTAGCGGTGAAAAGTACTAATACTGAGATACTCTTCACTATTGCCAACAGCAATGTTTTACCAGGCACGAAGTGACCTTTTCCCATCAGCGTCAGCTGGCTTTTCTCCTTTGACGAAGTCAAACTTTTCCCTATTGCCACAGGCAATCTTTTCATCTTTGCGAAGCAAACTTTTCACCAAAGTGCTTCGCACTTTATTTAAATAGATATTTTAATTGATTTTGTTAAGGTATATTTAGTTGCTAAATTGTCTAGCATTTGATTTATTGAACTACCAATTATGTAGTATGAATCATCGTTAAGGTTAGCTAATGATACTCTTAATGACCATTCTGAAGAAGCAAATCCATCCCCATTTAGTAATATGATAGAGAAGTTATTAGCTAAAGTATAAATTATGTCTAATGGTCTATAATTAGCCTCTAAATATTCTGCAAAGCCATTATCGTATTTTTCTCTTGCTAAATCTAATAAGTTAAGTTCTGTATAGTAAGCAGCATCATGTGGTTGATTTCTTAATTCTAACTCAAGCCCATCAAATAGAAGCTTTTTACGATTTTTACATATCTCCTTAGTTAAGCTTTTATAGTTGTTATTTGTATCTATTAAAGCAAAGGCACAGAAAAATGCCATTTGAACTTGTTGAGGAGTAGAAAGTCCAGCAGTGTGATTTAAGGCAACTTGTCTACTATCAGCTACAACCCTATCAATAAAAGATATATTTTCAGGTTTTAAAGATAAGTGCATATATCTTTCATTTAATCTATCTTTAGTTTCAGCAGGTAATTCGCTTATAAGCTTATTATATATATTATCTTGACTTAACATTATAGTACCAAGTCTCCAGCCTGTTACTCCAAAGTACTTTGAAAGTGAATATACAGCTAAAGTATTATATGGTAAGTCTGAAATTATTGAAGAAAAATCATCTACAAAAGTACAATAAACATCATCAGTTATAATCATAAGATTTGTATTATGATTTTTTACAATATCAATTAGATTTTCCTTACATTCATCACTTAATGCTATTGATGCAGGGTTATTTGGATTAACTACAAATAAAACTTTTATATCTGTATTTTTTAGTTTATCTAATTCTGATTTAGGGAATTGGAAAGTAGAATATCCTTCATCATCAACTTCATTTGCATGAATGTTTATAACTTCAAAGTTATAGTGTGGTAGATGTGGGATTTCTAAATATGGAGTAAAAATTGGTGTCATTAAAGCAATTTTATCTCCAGGGTTTAAAAGTGAATTAGCTACTAGTGAATCAAAAATATAGCACATTGCAGCAGTTCCACCTTCAACAGCAAAAACATCAAATTCATTTTCGAATTTTTTATCTTGGCAAAGTTCTCTTAATAAATAGTCATGAACTATTTTTTCTATATGTACTAGCATCCTATCAGGGAATGGATAGTTATCACCAATTATCCCATCTGTAAGCTCATAAATAAAATCATCTTGGTTAAAGTCTAAAGTATTTATTCCATACTCTAATATATTTTTTAATAAATTAATACCTGGAGTAGAAGTGTTAGCGTTTAAGAACTCTTTAAATCTATCAGCAATACCTTCTTTTTGAACCATTCCAGCAAGATCGGCTTTACTCCATGTTCTTTGAGTTTCTAGAACTGCAAATTGGCCAAAAGTAAAAAATGCTTCACGGGGTGTAGCTGCTGTCCAGTTTGGATTTCCTCTACCTGCATCTAAAATCTTTTTACCATTTTTTTTAGCTATAGAAATAAGCTTGTCCTTAAATTCGAAAGGACTTATTCTTCCGTATATTCTAGAAAGTTGTTCTTTAGTTAATATTGTATCCAAAATATATATCTCCTTATATAATAATCATAGTTTAATTATTAATAATTTATTCATTTCTATATTCTATAACAAATTTAAAATAAAGTGTAGAAGAAAAAAATAAATATTAATGGCAACAATTACATTAATAAATTTTTATAAATAATTGATTTAATAGTGTATAATAAGATTATTGATATAATCAAAATTGAAACCTGCTTTGCGGGGAGGGGATTTGAAAATGTTAATTAATACGCATTTAATTATAGGTCAGTACTGTTTTAACCTATGTAACGAGAAATATGATTTAATGCTAAATAAGAGACAATTCTTATATGGATGTATTGAACCAGATCTTCACAAGAGAAAAAATAAGATAAATCATACTTATACCGTATCAAAAAAAAAGATGGCAGAGTATAAGGAAGCTATTGAAAATGGAGACATGACTATTGATGAAATTTCATTTACTTTAGGTAGAATAGCTCATTATATCGCTGATTCTTTCTGTAAGTATCATTTAGAAGAATACTATGGAAAAGATATGGGTAAACATTTTATGTATGAGATAACATTGCATAAGAAACTAAAAAATATTTTAAGATATAGAGAAGAAATTTTTGAAGATGTATTAGATGATTTAAGAAAAGATAGAGATTATTTAGAAGAGTTAACTTACAATAGAGAAGAATATGTTTCATTAGAAGAAGATTGTGTTAATGATATATATTTTACGATAAAGACTACTTGCTATCTTTTATATATGACTCAAGTATATTTTGGAAAACTTGTTATAGCATAGTTTAGAACACAAGTCATTTATATAAATGGCTTGTATTTTTTATTTATAATTAAAAATTTATA
>OLNJ01000733.1_pt1 | contig 23878 bp, 24 predicted proteins | sample 1672191 | NCBI WGS metagenome assembly OLNJ01 (sample SAMEA3136657, study PRJEB25190) | human gut metagenome | biome: human gut; feature: human-associated habitat; material: faeces | place: Austria | collected 2013 | reverse complement strand
AATGCGTCAACCTGTGGCGATAATTGTGCAAAGTGGCTGCTGAAAATTGCAGAATTAGAGGATAGAACAATTAATCTTTTGCATTTAATGGATTTTGGACCAGAATCCTTTAGTATTCATATTTTGAATACAGATCAAATTGTTCATTCTATGGAAGAACTTGTGTCGATAGCGGGAGAATTTGTTTAGGTATTAGTTAATACTGTAAATTAAGCCTTGCGTAGGAAGACAAGTTATAAGTGCACAGAGTTTCCAAACATGTTGGATAGCAAGGAACCTTATGAATGAATAAAAAACAATAAGAAGAGGAAGTAAATGGATACGGAAAATACATTTGCGAAAAAAGTTCAAAAAGCGATGGGGAGTGCAATTCCGGATTGGATACCAAGAGGAAAATGGCGGGGCGTCAGTTATGGTCACATTTTGACAGATATGAGAAACAATTTCATTGATGGATGTTATCCTGTAAAATGTTGTATAAAGGGAAATTTATCGGAGGGTGAGATTAAATATCATCAGGGAGCATCACATCTGAATTCTTCTCAGGTTATGTGTATCAATTTTTTTAAGAAATTTTTTGAAAAGGAAGAGTATGAAGGTTATCTTCTTGCAGTTCTGTAATGCTGTGGTATTTCTATAGAAGGATATAAAATAGAAAATGCAGTTTTTGAATATGAACCAGATCACGAGGAAGGTACAAACTTTGACTTTTATCTGATTTTTGATGATGGAAAGAGAATTTCTTTTGAGTGTAAGTATACAGAGACAGAATTTGGTGGTATTTCATCTGATAAAAGAGATCCTAATAAATATAACAAAAAATATAACCGAAAATGGGATCACATACATAAAAATTTAGTGGCAGACAGTATCTTCCTTTTCACAGATAAAAAAGAGTTCTACAGACATTATCAAATTAACCGAAATATTGTATATGCTGACAGCGGAGATTATGTCCTGTTTTTAACGCCGAGAGCAAATGATGCAAAGGGAATCTGCGATGGACGGACGTATATAGATAATATGGAAAACCAACATATACGAAATATATATTGGGAAGATATGATACAAATTACACTGCTGACAGTTGCAGAGTGTGAACCATTGAAGGATTATTATTTCAAATTCAAGAGCAAGTATTTGGATTCATGGAACGAAGAACATTAAAGTAAATTATATGCAGCTACATTCAAAAGAAGATGATGGAAATACAGAGGTGTTCTATCTTAAGAATGCAATAGCAATTTTTTCATCATTTACACATGAACCGGAAGTTGAAAGGTTCTAAAGATAAAGAGCCACAGAAATATAACAAAGAGAAAAAATGAAGGGACATAAAAAGATATATGATTAGTTTTTATAAGAGTATTGTTGACCAGGACAGAGCTTCAATTGTTATATGCAATCTTAAGCATGAGATTATCTACATGAATCCGGCAGCTGTTAACAGCTATGCGAAGCGAGGCGGTGATAAACTTATTGGAAGAAGCCTGTTAGATTGTCATAATCAGGAATCCAGGGATAAAATACAGAAGGTAGTGGACTGGTTTGCGACAGATGAGAGCCATAACCTTGTCTATACTTTCCATAATGAGAAGCAGAATAAAGATGTTTATATGGTGGCACTCAGAGAAGAGGGAAGACTGATAGGATATTATGAAAAACATGAATATCGAAACGCAGAAGCTATGAAACAATATGATTTGTGGTGATGTTATGGCGCAGGATGAATGGTGCAGGCAGTTATTCAAGAATGAGGAAATACGACAGGAACTTATCCGTGTGGTAAGAAGAAAAAATGGAATGAAGTAAGTCTTTATGGTGTCAGGGTAACAGCAGTAGAACTTGGAGATATTCATACCGGTTTTACCCAGGCCAGACAAAAGACAGTTTTGGGTGATGATGAATACGGCGGCCGTATTTCACACGGTGTTAGTCAGATGGAGAAAGATGAACTGAGTGGGATGTCGCCGGAGGTTATTGGTACATATATTGCGCGGATTGCACAAAAAAAGAACTGCGCACCAATTTGTGTGGCGGGTGTGAAGTATAAGATTCTGAGATTCTTATGTAAAATTCTGCCGTGTACATTACGGGGAAAGATTGTTGGTTCTATTTATGCAAAATAATTGTGATTATTTTATAGAATCCCGGATAGAGATTTTTAAAAGAATGTGATCAGAATGGAAAAGGATTAAGGTTATCAATGATATGATGAGTGATGTATAAAAGTATAGCCAGATGGAGATGTGGAATTGTGAAACGTTATAAAAGAACTGCGGGACGCAGTCAGAGGAGATTCAAAAAGAAAAATTGATGGAATTGGAAACAGCAGCTATATACAAGGCTGCTGTTTTTTTACTCCGAAATGTCAGATAACAGTTGAATGAAAATGAAAATTAATATATAATTGACTATAATCAAAAGTGAAAATAACATTATGATTGGAGAATGAGAATGCCAAAAGGATTACAGCACAAAGGAATTATCAGAAGAAATAAAATGTTATATGCAGCAGTGCAGCTATTTTTAGAAAATGGATATGAAAAAACTACAACAGCATCCATTGCAAAGGCAGCAGGAATGGCACCATCGTCTTTTTTTGCAGCTTTTGAGAATAAGGAAGCATTATTACTCACATTAGTGAAAACCATGTTTGGAAGTCAGTTTGAAAATACAGGGGCTATATTAGGGGAGAATGCAGATCCACTGCTTCTTTATGGGGTGGAGACAGCTTTGCAGATGTATATTGCAGAAATGTCCGAGTCATTGCGTGAATTATATGTGGTAGGGTATTCACTGCCTACGACATCGGAATATATTTATCTTAGTACGGCAAAGAAACTACAGTTTATTTTTGCAGAATATATGGGAACTGCAGAGTTGAAAGATTATTACGAAATGGACATTGCCTCGGCAGGGATCACCAGGGGGTTCATGGCAAAGAAATGCGATTTGTATTTTACTATGGAAGATAAGCTGCGAAGATTTTTAAGCTGTTGCTTTACACTTTATAAAGTACCGGAACAAAAGCAGAGAGAAATTATAGAAAAAGTATTGAAGATCGACCTCAGGGCAATAGCAGAAAAAATCATAGCAGATACCATAAAAAAGGCAGAAGAAGGTTTTGAAACAGCAATAATAGAAAAATTATAAAATAAAAATGAGACCAGAGAGAAAGAAGCGAGAGGAGAACGTACAATGAGAGATACCGAGAATAAAGCTAAGGAAAATTCTGTGAGAGGGCTTGAACTGACTGCTGAAAAGATTAACTCATATTCAGCTGCGGAGGGTGTAAATGCACTGGCAGATTTAAAGAAACAAAGTATTCATGCAATGGAGGAAAATGAAGCGTTTCTCATGAAACTGCTTCAGGACAATAAAGACACGGAAATTGGAAAAAAATATGATTTTGCTTCTATTAAAACCATCGAAGAATATCAGAAAAGACTTCCGGTTACCATCTATGACGATTATGCTGGATATGTGATCCGTAATATTCATAATAATGAGGATAATCTTATGACTGCTTATCCTATCAGGGTTTACTGTGAAACATCAGGATCTCTTGGAAATCCAAAGATTGTTCCCATGACAGTAAACAGCATTCATGTTCAACAGAAGTATAATTCCTTAATCTGTGATGCGATTAAGGATATGGCTCTTAAGCCGGGCTGGAAAAAGGGACGTGTGATGACACTGCTGGAATCCAAAATGACAGAGATGAAAAAGGGCAAAGAATATGGCAGCCTTTCAGCTATTTTTATGCAGGAGGCAAAGGCTGTGCTTTCGCTTATTTCCACCACACCAGCTGAGGCAATTTTCCCGGATGGGAATACCGATACCAGGTATCTGCAGGCACGATTTGGACTGGCCGCTTCTGACCTGGTTCAGATTTCAACTACTTTTCTCAGCTTTGCAGCTGAAATACTGCGTTACATTGAAAATCACTGGCAGATGCTTGTAAGTGATATCGAAACAGGAACGGTCAACAGTAAGGTTCGGATGTCAGAGGATATACGTGAGAAAATTCAGGAAAAAATCACTCCAATGCCGGAGAGGGCAGCAGAACTTCGTGCTATTTTTGAAAAAGGGTTTGATACACCTTTTGCCACAAAGGTCTGGCCGGATCTTCAATTGATCAGTGGTGTGGGCACCGGGGCTTTTGAAATTTATGAGTATAAAATCAGAGAACGTTATGTAGATGAACGGGTACAGTTTTATTTTGCAGGGCTGAATTCTACAGAGGGTCTTTTTTCCGTTCCTCTTGCAATGGGAGATAAAAAAAGTGCTATTGTTCCACACAGCATGTTTTATGAATTCCTGCCTGTGGATGCCCAGGATGACTTTTCACAGATTGTAACCCTTGATAAAGTTGAAGTTGGAAGAGATTATGAAATAATCATGACCAATGCCAATGGTCTGTACCGCTATCGTATGCGGGACTGCATCCGGATCATGGATAAATACAACGAACTCCCGCTGATCCAGTTCCAGTATCGTCTGAATCAAATGGCGGAAATTATTGATGATCATACAGAAGAAAGTGCATTTACCAAAACTGCCATGGATACAGCTTTACAGCTGGGACTGGATTTGGTAGATTACTCTGTTTATCCGGATAGAGATGCTCCATTACCGCGATATGTTTATTTTATGGAATTTGCACATATGCCGGAGGGCATCACACGGGAACAGATTCGGACTGTGGTACATAAAAATCTGGAAAAATATTCTCCGGATATTAAAGAATACATAAAAAAGGGAATCGGTGCACCTACGGAACTGCACATTCTGCAGCCTGAGACTTACATGCTCTATCATGACCTGATGGTTTTTAAAGGCCGTAACCCTGCGCAGGTTAAACCGGTACACATTATCATAAATGAATTTCATTATCGCTTCTTTTCAAAGCTGATTGAAGAGGAGTGGGAAAAATAATATGAACGATAAGCTTATTTCGAAATCATTCAATTCCATGATGATCATGATGATTTTTGCAGGGGTTGTTGCTATGTGCGGCTCTGTGATCGACGGGGTTATTATTGGTAATTGCTTAAGTGCCGATAGTATGACTGCTTTTGGATATGCATCCCCTGTGTTCATTTTTCTGGCGGCCATTGGAGGTGTTCTTTCCAATGGGGGAAAAGCGCAGTGTGCAATCCTTACCGGAAAGGGACTTTATGAGGAAGCACGTGAGAATTTTTCCCGTATATTCCTGCTTACTGTTATTTTGGGTATTGGAATCACGTTCCTCTGTCTGGCGGCTGCAAAACCGGTTGCTGTTCTTTTTGGAGCTTCTGGTGCCTATATTCCTTTAACTGTGGAATATATCAGAGGACTGGCAATTGGGGCCATACCCATTATTATGATGCAGGTCATGACAGGTTATCTTGGACTTGACGGCGGGGAGATTTATGGATTTTATGGTGCGGTTATCATGTCTGCAGTTAATATTTTTTTCGACCTTATGGTAGGAATTGTATGGCATGGCGGGCTTTTTGAGATGGCACTTGTCACATCTGTAAGTTATCTGGCGGCGCTTCTGGTGCAGTTCCTTTATTTCAGAAGAAAAAACAGGCTGTTTCGTTTTGTGAGATTTAAATTACAGCCGGAAAAGTCTCTGTCTCTGATTATGGCAGGTCTTCCCAGTGCTGTCAGCCGTATCTGCTGCTGTAGTGCAGCTGTTATTCTGAATCACCTGCTTACTTCCTGTGCAGGAGAGATGGCTGTATCTGCCTGTTCGGTGCGAAATACCATTGGAAATTTTGTAGATGCCATTTTCATGGGTGTTGTAGGAACTATTTCTATTTTCAGCGGCATGTTCTATGGTGAGAGAAACAAAAATGCACTCCGTTCCACCTTTAGGACCGCCTGCAAATATGCTATGTTCCTCGCTGTTGGCTGCGGTGGAGTCATATTCCTGTTTGCACCTATGCTGGCAAATGGAATTCTGAAGGCAGATCAAACTACCCTTTCTGCCACTGCGGCCTGCCTGCGTTTTTATGCTATTTCTCTTCCAGGAGAAATATTTTCCCAGATTTTGCTGTATCACTATCTTGCCACGGAAAAGTCAGGACTTTCCAATCTTATCTGCGTTCTTCACAATTTGGTTCTGGTTGTTGTTCCGGCCTGGATTCTGGGAATGACGGCAGGGCTTAATGGGATCTGGTTTTCCTGGTTCCTTTCAGGAATCCTTCCCCTGCCGGTTATGTATTTGTTCCTGAAGAAATATAAATCCAAAAATAAATGGGACATGTGGGCAGCAACAGATCCTGATCTGGAGAAGGAGATCACAGGAAGTTACGAAGTATCTGTTTCTGATGACATGGATATGGTAATGGAAACAACCAGACAGCTCAGGGAATTCTGTAATGCTCATCAGCTGGGGGCGGGCAAATCTTTCCGGATCTGCCTGGCAGTGGAAGAAATTGCAGGAAACATTGTAGAACATGGATTTACAGGTAAAAAAGGAAAACATTTTATTGATCTTCGGCTGACAGTGGAAAAAGATGGAAGCGGGTGCCTGTCACTGCGTGACAATGGGGTGAAATTTAATCCCCTGGAATACAGAAACAGGGATACACAATATGGACTTGTTATTATCAGGGGAATTTCAGAGAAAATAGATTACCATTATGTGGCATCCATGAATTGTCTGAATGTGATGATCAGGTGAAGGATCATATATATGGAAGAAATCAAAAGAAAGAAGGGAAAGCATGATAATTGAACTTTGTGGTGCGTTGTTTTCATCCATTTTTGGATGCATTACTATCTTTTCAAAAAAGGAACCTCTTTTTTACAGGATCATTTTTTTCGCTATGCTTTCCTGCTTGATGGGGAATGTATACACAGTGCTATATAACATGCTGTGGCAGGCAGATGGCACAGGATTTCATGTGGGATATCTTGGCTATATTGGGATGTTCTTATTTTTGCATTCATCCTATTATGGTGCGATTAACAGTCTGGCTGATGGAGGCCAGGCGGAATTTAAGAAATATCGTATCATAGCGGTTGTTGTTGCTTCTGTATTCTTTATTGGATCAGTGCTGATGCTGTTTTCTTTTCAGAAAGCACCCTGGATGTATATCATAGTGATTCCCATGGGATTTACCCTCTATTTTGCCATGAAGCTTCTCATTATACCGGATGTGGACTTGGGGATTATAAAGGTCATGCGACCATACAATGCCCTGATTGTATGTCTGTGTATTTCCATGATTTTGCGTATTTTGTCCAAATCAGGCAGTGTGCTTGAAACAATCAGCAGTATATGCACAGGAATATTGCTGGCACTTTGTATTCCGGTTGCAGGAAATGGGGTGAAAAAATGGTTTATATAATTATGATCTGTATGACCGTTCCGCTGCTTTTGCTGATGACTATGCTTGATAACAAATCTCGCCTGTTGCTTGGCTTTGTATTATGCGGTATGGTGTTGGCTGTCTGTGCATATGAAATTAATTCCCTTGTCTGTTATTCCTTTCAGCTTAGTGGACCGGAATTGTCTATCACAGCAGCACCTGTTATTGAAGAAATCTTAAAAGCATTGCCTGTTCTTTTCTTTGCAGTCCTTGTCAGTGATGAGAGAAAACAGATACTTCAACTTGCCATGGCAGTAGGTATAGGCTTTGCTATATTGGAAAATGCTTTTCTGCTTCTTACTTATGTGGATGAAGTTGATATTGGCTGGGCAATTGCCCGGGGTATTTCCACCAGCCTTTCTCATGGCATCTGTACGCTTACTGTTGGATGCGGGATCATCTTTGTGCGCAAGCAGAAAAAACTGTTTTATACAGGTACATTTGCCCTGCTGGCATTGGCAATGACTTTTCATGCCACATTCAATCTTCTTATTCAGTCACAATACGATTATGTTGCATTGGCACTTCCAATCGTCATATATGCAGTATTCTGGATTGTCAGATTAAAAGGAAGGCAATTGTCTGTGCAGACAAAAATATAAAAAGTACTACAAAAAGGAAGAGAAGGATATGAAGAAAAAAATAGTGGTTTTTGTTGCAGTATTGGTGTTGATTCTGTCTTCTGCGGGCACTGTTTTTGCTGCGGATGTTTTCAGTGATGGCGGGGCAGAGTCGGATGCTTCGGGAGAGTTTCAGGATGAGATGACGTCTGGGACTCAGCAGGGGTTATCCGAGAGACAGCTAGAGTATGCCAGTATGCAGTTACAGATGTCGCAGAATGTGCAACAGATTCAAGAACTGCAGGCGGAACAACAGAAGAGTATTCAGTTTCTGACTAATGCGAGACAGCTTCGCAGTCAGGCGGAATCATCAGGCCAGGGTACGGAAATGCCTGATGATATGGCGGCATATATGGATGCCCGGAATTTGTATTATGATAAGACAGGAAATGATCTGCTGATGGATGCTTTTGAATGGACAGAGGCAATTGATTCCCTTGAAATGTATCAGGTAGCAGTCAGTACAAAAGTCCAGCAGGCCATGATTGATCTGCAGACGTCGGGTGTGCATGGTACTTATCTTGCAGAGGCAAATGGACGGATTGCCTGGTCCCATGAGATGCTTATGGGAATTGCCAGGGGCCAGAGTATGTATGGTACCTCAGAAGCCGGCCTTGCGGTAACCGGTCTTGTGCTTGGTCTTGTTCTGGGCTGTGTTGTCACCCTTGGAGTACAGAAGCTGTGCAGAAAGAATAAGCAGTATTAAACGATGTCATCTGGAGGGGTCTGAACACCTAATCAACGGATAAATAAAATAATCAATCAGTAAAAGATTCCTGAAGATTCTATAAAGTGCTAGATGGTGTAACTAGATAGATTTCTCCAGATTCTATTGCTGACAACTATTTTGCAAATGCGAGGTGAATAACAATATGACTTGCCAAGGGATTAGGAATGCATTTGAAACTGGAGTTTATTCCAGTACCTACAAAATATAAAGTAGATGTTGGCGGATATGGAATCTTCTGGAATGATTTGTGATTAATTTGGGAATAATGGTGTGTCTTACGAAAGTTAGAGAGAAAGTTGTTTTCAACTTTACGCTAAAATGGTTTCATGTTATCATTATTTTACTTAGAATAATTGATAGCCTGGAGCCATTTTTGATTGAGAGGTGTAAGGAATGGGTAGATTTGTAAATCCAGATAACAGTGCTTTTCAAAAAGCAGTGAATTCGGAAATGCCTGCTTCCTTTGGTTTTTGTTCTCCGATGTGATGCTGGATTATAAGTAAACGAGATGTATTCTGAAAAAAAGGCAATAAGAAAGGAAAAAACATGGCATCAGAAAGAACAGAAGAACTATACAGGGTTTTGCTCAGCAAGAGTTATCCGAAGGAGTTTTGTGCAGAGATCGCATATAAAAATATGAATACAGATTATACCGCAACCAGAATGCTGGGTTATTTGTATCGGTATACAAATCCTAAAATCGAAGATCTGGTAGATGAGATGCTGGCGATTTTGAGTGACAGGGCACAGATAATAGAGAAAAAGGAATCTGAACATGCGCAGGCAGCAATCAGTGAAATGTACCGGAAGGGATTATAAGTGACGAAGAACTTTATAATGTATTTTTTCAGATGCGTCTGGATCATCCGGAGATATTTTGGGTGAGCAGTTATAAATACCGGTATTATAAAGACTCTCCGAATCTGATTTTTATTCCGGAGTATCTTTTTGATAAAAAGAAGATTTGCGAACATCAAAAGGCTATGACTGCCAGAGTTGAGAAGCTGATTCGTCCGGCTCAGAAGCTGTCTGTAGTATACTGAGGGTCTGACCATCTAACTACATATGCTCGGGCAGGCAGTAGGATCATATACGGATGCAACTCACGGAATGACGCTTTCTGCGGTGTCACTTCCTTACTATCAGTATATTATGCCTTATGGTCTTAGCAGGTTTTGCCGTTTTGCTGTGAATGTGTGGGAGGTCAATCCTGCTGGAAAATCTGATGAACAGATTGCCAGAGAAGGACTTTCCTGTATGGAAGGTTGGATGAAGGAACTGGGACTTGCAATGAATCTCCATGAGTTGGGCGTCACAGAAGAAATGCTGGATGGCATCACAAATGGAACCATCATCATGGAAGGTGGATATAAGGTGTTGAATCATGATGAGGTACTGAATATACTGAAAAATAGCTTATAATCATCAACGCAGAAGTGAAAAAACAAACTGTTGTAGAAAAAATGGAAAAATAATAGATGGTATGAAAGGAAATAAATCTGGTTATGAATGAAATTATAGATTCTTTATATCATAGAAAATCTGTGAGAGTATACGAAGATCGTCAGATCCCGGAAGAAATGAAAAATCTGATCTTGGAAGCTGCTATGCAGGATGTGAGCCTAGAAAACCTGGAGTTGGCGATTTGATGCTTGCGATTACTGATACAGCCATTGCGGCTCAGAATGCAGTAGTTGCTGCAGAGAGCCTTGGAATCGGATCGTGTTATATCGGTGATATTATGGAAAACTGTGAGGAGCAGCGAAGACTTTTGCAGCTTCCTGAATATGTGTTTCCGGCAGTGATGTTAGTATTTGGATGGCCGACTGAGCAGCAGAGAATGCGTCAAAAGCCGGAACGTTGCGAACGAAAACATATTGTACATGAAAACACTTATTGCAGTATCGCTGGTAAGGAACTGCGTGAGATGTTTGCATACAAATGTAAGAACAGCACTTATGAAGAATGGTGCAGTGCCTTCTGTAGCCGAAAATATAATTCGGATTTTTCTAAAGAAATGAGCAGATAATTTTCTCCACATGATTAAATCATACAAAAAGAGCCAAAGCTCCTGTGTTTTACAGGGACAGAGGCTCTTTTTGTATGAAAATATAACCAGATATCTGATTATTTTGTAATATAAGCTTTTAAGAGTTCAAAGGTATTGCGGACTCCATCCATATGGGAGCGTTCATAATTATGCGAAGCATATACTCCGGGACCAATCAGGCCGTGGCGGATATCGTATCCTGCGCGTAAGGCGGTTTCCACATCAGACCCGTAATGGGGATAAACATCAATGGCATAGTCCAGATCCAGTTCTCTGGCAATATTGGAAAGTGTGGTTACCAGATCATAATTGTAAGGACCTCCGGAATCCTTGGCACAGATAGATACCATACGTTCTGTACAGCCCAGATCATCGCCTACACAGCCCATATCTACAGAGATCATCTCTTCTGTATCATCGGATACCACACATCCGCCATGTCCTACTTCTTCATAGACAGTGAATAGCAGGGAAACCTTGCGGTTCAGCTTCCAACCTTCCTCCCGGATTGCTTTGGCAAGTCCGATCAGGATCGCAGCAGAAAGCTTGTCATCCAGGAAACGGCTTTTGATATATCCGCTTTCTGTTACAATTGTGCGGGGATCCATGGCAATGATATCCCCTGTCTGGACACCCAGTGCCAGAGTTTCTTTTGCAGAAGCGGTATTTTCATCCAGTAAGATTTCCATATTTTCTTCCAGCTGTTCAGTTTTCTGATCAGCAACGTGGGCAGATGGTTCTGTATTTAATACGACTCCTGTGTAAACTCTGCCGTCACGTGTGTGAATGGTACAGTTTTCACCGTCTGCAGTAGACCATTGATGTCCTCCGAGGGTTGTGGGACGAAGACGGCCGTTATCTTTAATGGAGCGGACCATAGCGCCCAGGGTATCCACATGGGCTGCCAGCACCAGTGGAGAACCGGAACCACCCAGGGTGACAAATACATTTCCCTTATTGGAGCGTTCAGGGGAATAACCCAGGGAAGATAATTCAGATAAAAGGTAATCGGTTGCTTTTCTGGTAAAGCCGGAAGGGCTTGGGATAGAAGTCAGTGTGTATAACTGTTCTTTGATAAAATCCATATAAGAACTCATGTGTCAGTTCCTCCTGATCTGTGATAAATTCTATTGCCATTGTAACTATCCAGAGGAAAAAGGTCAAGCAGACATGGGAAAACAGGGTCAAAAAAAGGACATCCGGAGAGGTGGATGTCCTTTTCGGCAACTGGAGCTATAAAAAGGGGAAAAAGACGGATGCCTGAGCTGGAATTGTGTGTGGGGATCGGCAGTAAATGTATGGATATCTCACAGCTTTCAATAAGCTATCAGAGAGCCAAGGCAGCGGCACATATGGCACTTACTCACAAAAAACAGGTGGTAAAGTTTGATGACTGTGGATTATTTCGCCTGCTTTATATGATAGAAGACAAGGGGATACTGAGGGAAATGGAAACAGAATGTCTGGCAGCACTGGAAAAACATGACCGCAGATACAATGCTGATTATGTGGACACTCTTCAGTCTTATCTGAAACATGATGGAAGCATCCAGGCGGTAGCTGCAGAATTATACACACATCGGAATACAGTACTGTACCGTATTGGAAACATCAGAAAAATTCTGGGAAATGAGCTGAAAACACCGGAAGAAAGACTGCCTTATCAGATTGCATTTTATATCAGACGTATGCATAAATAATTCCTGATGAAAAATAGTGTCAAACCATGTATAATAAGGAGACTGGACACAGTTATAAAAAAAATGGGTGAGGGATAAAACATGGAAGGGAATTTAACAAAAGGTCCTATTTTAAAAACACTGACGAAACTTGCGGTTCCGATTATGGCGTCAGCGTTTCTGGGGACTCTGTACAACATTACGGATATGGCCTGGATCGGTCTGCTTGGATCTAGAGCTGTGGCCGGAGTAGGTGTCGGCGGTATGTTTACCAGACAGATGGTGGGATTTTTTCAGCTTGCAGATACTGAAACATATGCTGCGGCAATGTCGTATACCAGGATTGCCTGCGGTCTGATCGTATTTTCATTTTTGACATTGACACTGACAGGAATCTATACCGCACAGGGAGATTCAAAGACTCCGTTTCTGGCTAATCTTGTGGGTCTGGTTACGAACATGATCCTGGACCCTGTTCTGATACTTGGTCCTGGAATTTTTCCAAGGCTTGGGGTTACAGGAGCTGCGATTGCCACAGTGACCGCACAGGCGATTGTTATGAGTATTATGATATTGGGGATTATAGTGCAGAAGAAAGAAAATGTACTAAAAGAAACAAAACTATTTGCAAAACTTCCACGGGAATATGTGAGTGGAATCTGTAAGATTGGAATTCCCACAGCAATCCAGGGAATGGCATATTGTGCGATTTCCATGGTGCTGACCCGTATGGTTTCCGGATATGGTGCAGAGGCTATTGCAACACAGCGAGTGGGAGGACAGATAGAATCCGTATCATGGAATACGGCAGATGGTTTTGGGGCAGCATTAAATGCTTTTATTGCACAGAACTATGGTGCAGGCAAAAATGACCGTGTCAGAAAAGGCTATAAGGCATCATTATGGACTGTGGGAATATGGGGAGTATTGATTTCTGTTATATTTATATGTTTTCCGGAGCCGATTGCACAGATCTTTTTCCACGAACCGAAAGCAATTGCAACTGCAATGGGATATCTGGTTATCATTGGTTTCAGTGAAGCATTTATGTGTGTAGAGCTAACGACAGTAGGTGCTTTATCCGGACTTGGCAGGACCAGACTCTGCAGTATTATCAGTATTGCGTTTACCAGTGCAAGAATTCCACTGGCAATCCTTCTGGGAGGTATTATGGGGCTGAACGGAATCTGGTGGGCACTTTCTTCAACATCAATTGTGAAGGGGATTATTTTTACCAGCACATTTTTATGGATCACAAGAAAAAGAAAGTAAATAGCAATACGAATATTAAAAAAACACAAGGAGCCCTGGCAGGTGTTCTTCTGATGAAAAGTTATTTATGTTATGATCAATTAAAGGAAGCAGGAATTTTATTTTTTGCAGTTTCAAAAGGAAACATTGACAGAACAACAAAAAGGTTGTAATATACGGAGGACATTAGTCCTCATTACAAGGACAGGAGATAAATATATGAAAAATGGCGAAAAAAAGATACTGTCGGAGAAGGTTGCAGATATGCTGCGGACAAAAATCATAAACGGCGAGCTACAGGCGGACAGCAGGATTATTGAGAGTGATGTTGCAAAATGTATGGAGGTCAGCAGGGGACCGGTGCGGGAGGCATTGAAAATTCTGGAATTTGAGGGTCTGGTGACCTACGAATCCAATAAGGGCTGCCGCGTGACGAATCTGTCTATGGAGGATGCCTATGAGATATTCTTTCTGCGGGGCAATCTGGAAATCATGGCTCTTCGCCAGGCGGGGGGAAGGTTGCCGGATACCAGCCTTTTAACCATGAGAAGCTATCTGGAGGGGATGGAGCGCGCCCAGAAGGATAAGAATCTTCTGTATATGGTGCAGATGGATGAGCTGTTTCACAGAGAAATCGTCAGCGCGGGGAATATGAAGCGTCTGGTACGGATGTGGGAGAGCTTAAGTCCGTTAAACGGCGCCATGTTTTTGAAGGTCAATGATACCTTTGAGCTGCGTGAGGGAGAGACGGCGGAGGAAATCTTCGGCAATTACCGGCGCAGGGATAATTATGAGTCTCATAAGCTTCTGCTGGAGAAGCTCTGCGGCATTGATTTGGAGGGCGCGGTGCTGTGCCTGAGAAATCACTATGTACAGACCGGAGAGCGGATATATAAAATCGAATCGAGAAGGAGACTTCTGAAGGAGACACTTTAAAAAAGGACACGGCCACTTAAAAAAAGCGGCGGTGCCCTTTTTAAGTTAAATGCGGAAGATCAATATCCTGCGGTGTTAAAAGTCCTTAAGCACCCGGCAGATATATGCCATGTCCTCGGTGGTATATCTCTGGTCGCAGGGGATGGAGATCACATGGTCATAAATATAGGCACAGTCCGTATGTCCTTCCAGATTGATATAGGGACCCACCGGCCAGTAGGAGGTGGCGTGGATGCCGTTTTGGCTCAGGTATTCCTTAAATTTTCCGCGGTCTGCGGCGTAGAGGGTGAAGTGGCTTGGTACGGTGGCATCGTCCAGGTAAGGGAATACAATGGTGTAGGCATCGGATTTCGGACAGTGCTCCAACATATAGCGATAGTTCTCCCGGCGCTGCCTTTTGAGAGCGTCAAAATCATAATATTCGATAATGTCCACTGATTCGGAATCGGAGCCGTAGATATCGTAAACCTTACGCAGAAGCAGCTCGGCATCCCAGAGAAGTCTGGAGGCGTCCTCGGATACGGAGGCAGCCACGGTGTCCGGATGACGGAAGGCATCGGTCTTTACCGCCAGGCCCTGACGGCGCATGTTCAGATGGACCTCGTGGGGAGGAAGAATCAACGGAGTGAAGCTGCCGGTTTTCTTGATGGCAAAGCCGCCGCAGGAAACGCCCAGCCACTTGCGCATGCTTCCCACAACGTAGGTGCATCCCTCGTAAATGCCGTCCGCGGAGAAAATGGAGTGGGTGGTGTCCTCGATGATACAGATGCCGCGCTCCTCACATTTCTTCAGAAATTCCCGGTCATAGCCGGAAAAGCCGTAATAACCGCAGATGGATATCAGATGAATCTTATCTAGCACCGATTCATCGAAAATCGGTATCATATCTTTGGTGAAATCATAGAAAATAAGCTCATAGCCTGCCTTGACGAAGGGGTCAATGACAGTTTCGCAGGTATAAAGGGGGACATACGCTACCGGATGGGGCTGTTGTTTTTTGAAATCCTCCAGTGCCAGATAGTTGGCACAGCGTCCGGACATCAGGAAACGCAGATCGCCTTCCGGCGGACAGAGCCCATCAAGATAGTGATTTTTGTTGTCTGGTTCTTCAATGTAAGGAAAATATCCTCCAATTTCTCTCATAAATGCCTCCTGTGCAATTTGCTCAAAATGTGTATTTCTAATAATTGCATTATAGCACAAATATGCCAAGGTGTAAAATGGATTGTTGACAATATAATTAAAATGAAAATAATTACATAAAATAATTGACAAAATCCGAATTTGTTACTATAATGATTTAAAGCAATGGCGCAGATAGGGTGAATGTGCCATTTTTTTTTAGGAAAATGTTTTCCGGGGCAGGACATATGTGTTTTGCTATTGGAACATTTTCACAAGAATTTACAAGAGGAGGAACAAAAGATGTACAAATATATCTTGAAGAGACTACTGATGATGATCCCAGTGCTCCTGGGTGTTACATTCATCGTATTTTTCATCCTGAATTTATCACCGGGTGATCCGGCTGCAATGATTCTCGGAGATCAGGCATCTGAGGAAGCCCTGGAGATGAAGAGAGAAGAGCTGGGACTCAATGACCCGCTGCTTGTCCGTTACGGCAGATACGTTGTCAACATGGTACAGGGAGACCTGGGAACATCCTATAAGAATGACTTAAGTGTATGGGATCAGGTTATGGAGCGTTTCCCAAATACGGCAGTACTGGCGGTGGCAGGTATTCTGGTGGCCCTGATAATCGGTATCCCCACAGGCATCATTTCGGCGAAGAAGCAGTATTCCGCTGTGGATAATGTGTCGATGGTGCTCTCGCTGATCGGTGTTTCCATGCCGAACTTCTGGTTTGGTCTTCTGGTGGTTATTGTCTTTGCTCTGAATCTTGGCTGGCTGCCTTCTCAGGGTATGGGAGAGGGTGGAGTCGAGCTGCTTAAGAGCCTAGTGCTTCCGGCACTGACCCTTGGAACTGGCTGTGCGGCAACCATTACCCGTATGACCCGTTCGTCCATGTTGGAGGTTATTCATCAGGATTACATAGATACGGCGAAAGCAAAGGGTGTATCCGAGCGTACCATCACCTTCCGTCATATGCTCAAAAACGCTCTGATTCCCATCGTTACGGCAGTCGGTCTGCAGTTTGGTACACTGCTTGGCGGCGCCATGCTGACGGAGACCGTATTCTCCTGGCCGGGACTGGGACGACTGATGGTCGATTCCATTAAGTCAAAGGATATTCCGATGGTTCTCGGCTCGGTTATCTTCATGGCGGTCATGTTCTCCATCGTCAACCTGATGGTAGATATCATATACGCCTTCGTAGACCCGAGAATCAAATCACTGTATAAGAAGAAATAAGGAGGAGTATCCAGATGAGTAAAGCAAAAAAAGTCCAGTCATCCTCCCAACAGCGTACTTTATGGCAGGAGACCTGGAGACGTTTTAAGAAAAACAAGTTGGCGGTTGCGGGAATGATTTTCCTGATAGCACTGGTTGTCATTGCCATTGCCACCATTATCATTGATGCGGTGAATCCGTCTATTTATGAGACTTATGTTATTAAGCAGAACCTAAGAGAGCGTCTTGCACCACCGAGTGCGGCGCATATTTTCGGACAGGATGAGTTCGGAAGAGATATGCTGATGCGTATTCTCTGGTCGATTCGCTCCTCTTTGTTTATGGGAGCTCTATCCATTGCACTCTCCTGTATCGTCGGAGGTCTGTTCGGAGCCATTGCCGGCTATTACGGCGGCAAATTAGATAACGTTATCATGCGTATCATGGACGTTTTTCTGGCAATTCCTTCCATGCTGCTGGCTATCGCCATCGTAGCGGCTTTCGGAACCAGCCTGGTGAACGTGCTGCTGGCCATCGGTATTTCCTATGTGCCGACCTTTGCCAGAACCGTCCGCGCGCCGATTCTCACCGTTAAGGGACAGGATTATATTGAAGCGGCAAAGGCTGTGGGTGCCAGTGATTTCCGTATTATTTTCAAATACATCCTTCCGAACTCCATGGCGCCGATTATAGTACAGGTAACCCTTGGCGTGGCAGGTGCGATTCTTTCCATCGCCGGTCTGTCATTCCTGGGACTTGGTATTCAGCCACCGACACCGGAGTGGGGCGCGATGCTTTCCGGAGCAAGAAGCTATATCCGAAGCTCCTGGCACATCACCGTTATTCCGGGACTTGCAATTATGCTGACCATCCTTGCACTGAATGTCATGGGTGACGGTCTGCGTGACGCATTAGACCCGAGACTGAAGAATTAATCGGAAAGGTGGAAGAAGACATGTCAGATATTTTATTAGATGTAAAAGACCTGGTCATTCATTATGAGACCGATGACGGTCTGGTACAGGCATTAAACGGTGTCAGCCTGCAGATTCATACAGGCAAGACACTGGGACTGGTGGGAGAGACCGGCGCAGGCAAGACCACCCTTGCAAAGGGTATTATGCAGCTGGTGCCCAATCCTCCGGGAAAAATCAAGGGCGGAGAGGTTTTCTATGACGGAGAGGATCTGCTGAAAAAAAGTGTTCAGGAGATGCGCAAGGTCAGAGGAAAACAGATTTCCATGATTTTCCAGGATCCAATGACATCCCTGAATCCGGTTATGACCGTTCGAGACCAGATTATGGAGGTTATTTTGCAGCATAATAAGCTTTCCAAGGAAGAGGCTGTCAAAAAAGCGGATGAGATGCTGGAGCTGGTCGGTATCCCCGCAGCCCGCGGCAGAGAATATCCCCATCAGTTTTCCGGCGGTATGAAGCAGCGTGTAATCATCGCCATTGCTCTTGCATGCCAGCCGAGGCTTCTGATTGCCGATGAGCCGACCACAGCGCTGGATGTTACCATTCAGGCACAGGTGCTGGATCTGATTCAGAATCTGAAAAAGAGAGATAATACCTCTATGTTGCTGATTACCCATGATCTGGGTGTTGTGGCACAGACCTGTGATTATGTGGCGATTATGTATGCCGGGGAAATCGTGGAATACGGTACACTCCGCGAGGTTTACAAGGATATCCGCCATCCCTACACCAAGGGACTGATGGCATCCATCCCGAACCTGGTAGAGCAGGTAGAGCGTCTCCAGGCCATCGACGGACTGATGCCGGATCCGACCAATCTGGCTAAGGGCTGTAAGTTTGCAGACCGCTGTAAATATGCAACCGCTGCCTGTATGGAGAAGGTGCCTGAGATGAAGTCTGTGGGCGGAGAGCACATGGTACGCTGCATTTTGCCGGAAGCCACGGAAGTAAAGGAGCATTGATATGGAAAATCAGAACAAAGAACTGCTGAAGGTGGAACACCTGAAGAAATATTTTAATACTCCCGGAGGTGTCCTTCACGCGGTGGACGATGTATCCTTCAGTATCCGCGCGGGAGAGACATTAGGCGTGGTTGGAGAGTCCGGCTGCGGAAAATCCACCATGGGAAGAGCCATATTAAGACTGCATGAGCCGACCTCCGGTAAAGTATATTTTGAAGGAAATGACATTCTTTCCTATGATAAGAATAAGATGAAAGAATTAAGAAGGGAAATGCAGATTATCTTTCAGGACCCCTTCGCATCCCTGAACCCGAGAATGACTGTCAGCGAGGCGATTATGGAGCCCCTGCTGATTCAGAAGATTTACGACAAGAAGGATAAGGAAGGACTTCAGAAAAGAGTCCATGAGCTGATGAATCTGGTAGGTCTGGCAGAGCGTCTGACCAACTCCTACCCCCATGAGCTGGACGGCGGAAGAAGACAGCGTATCGGAATTGCCCGTGCACTGGCATTGAGGCCCAAATTCATCGTATGCGATGAGCCGGTTTCCGCTCTGGACGTGTCCATTCAGGCACAGATTCTGAACCTGATGCAGGATTTGCAGGATGAGCTGGATCTGACCTATATGTTCATTACCCATGACCTATCGGTTGTAAAGCATTTTTCTAACCAGATTATGGTTATGTACCTGGGACAGATGGTGGAGATGGCGCCCACAGAGGTGCTCTTTAAGAATCCGGTACATCCCTATACAAAAGCACTCTTGTCAGCGATTCCCATTCCGGATCCGGATTATCCGATGGAACGAATTATGATGAAGGGTGAGATTACTTCCCCCATTGACCCGGAGCCGGGATGCCGTTTTGCAAAGCGCTGTCCTTATGCGACGGAGGTGTGCGGCAGTCCGGATATCCATCTGACAGAGGTGGAGCCGGGACATTTCGTATCCTGTATGCGAATCGGGGAGTTTGGTAAATAAGTACACGAAAGTCAGAAAAATGGCTTTTATGTAAATAGAGGAAAGAAAAGGAGAAAGCTATGAAAAATCATGTGAGAAAAGCACTGGCGCTGTTACTGGCTGCTACTATGGCAGTTTCTATGACAGCATGCGGCGGCGGAAAAAAGGATGATGGCGCTGCAAAACCAAAGGAAGACGCTGTGGCAACAACGGAAGAAAGCACACAGGAGAGCGCAGGCGGCTACAAAGACACGATTGTCTGGGGACAGGGCGCTGACGTAACCTCCATGGACCCGCATCAGGGAAAAGAAACACCGTCAGTTCAGGTAACAAACAATATTTTTGATACTCTGACCATCGTTAACCCTGAGACCAATGAGGTTGAGCCGCAGATTGCAGAATCCTGGGAGCAGACCGATGATAAGACCTACGTATTCAAGATCAGAAAGGGAATCAAGTTCCATGACGGTTCTGACCTGACAGCAGAGGACGTTAAATTCTCTCTGGAAAGAGCCATCAACTCTGCCGCAGTTTCTTACGTAGTCGACTTTATTGATACGGTAGAAGTAAATGATGACTACACCGTAACCGTAACAACCGATGCTCCATACGCACCGACTCTTAGAAACCTGGCAGTACCGTTTGCCGCCATCGTTCCGAAGGCAGTTGTGGAAGCTGACGAAGAAGGCTTCAAGACCAATCCGGTTGGTTCCGGCCCATACAAATTCGTTGAGTGGAAACAGGGTGACTCTGTGAAGCTGGAAGCATTTGACGATTACTATGCAGGCGCTCCGGCAACAAAGTACCTGCAGATGAAGGTTATCCCGGAAGCAGCTCAGAGAACCATCGCTCTGGAAACAGGCGAAATCGACCTGGCTTATGATATCATTGCAAATGACAAAGACAAAGTTGCAGACAATGCAGACTTACAGCTTCTGGAAGCTCCGTCACTGTCCTGCTATTATGTTACCATGAACATGAATCAGAAACCTTTTGATGATATCCGTGTTCGTGAAGCAATCAACCTGGCAATCGACCGTCAGTTACTGGTAGATACCATCATCAACGGTGCAGGTCAGGTGGCAGATGCTATCATCGCACCGGATGTATTCGGTTACAGCAGCCCGGGAGCATACGAATATGATCCTGAAAAAGCAAAAGAGCTTCTTGCAGAGGCCGGCTATGCAGACGGATTTGACACAAGCATCTGTGTAAACGACAACCAGGAACGTACAGAGGCATGTCAGGCAATCCAGGCTATGCTTGCAGAGGTTGGAATTAACTGTGAAGTAGAGGTTATGGAATTCGGAAGCTTCATCGACAAGACATCTGCCGGAGACTTTGACATGGGATTCATGGGATGGGTAACATCTACCATCGATGCTGACTATACCTATTACTCTCTGGAGCACTCCTCTCAGCAGGGAGCTGCAGGAAACCGTTCCTTCCTTGCAGATCCGGATGTTGACAAATTAGTTGAGGAAGGACGTTCCAATACAGATTCTGCAGCCAGAGAAAAGATCTACGCAGATCTGGCAGTAAAATTAAAAGAAATCAACAACAACGCTCCTCTTTACTACAGCAGTATCTTAGTAGGCGCAAGCAACAAGGTAGAGAACTTCGTGGTCGACCCAATCGGATACCACAAGCTGGATCAGGTTAAAGTTGCCGAATAATTGAATTAAGAAATGAGTGGGGGTGTCTTATTTTAGGACATCCTCATTTAAAAAGTAAATAATTGCTTGGCAGAGTGCCAAACGATTATGAAATAAAAAAGCAAAGACAAAGGAGAACAAAGACATGAGATTAGCGAATATTACATGGCCAAGAGCACAGAAATATTTTGAAGAAAACGATATGGTGATCGTATCCATCGGAAGTATTGAATGCCACGGAAGACATATGCCGCTGGGAACCGATACCCTGATTCCGGATCGTCTTCTTGAATTAATTGAAGAGAAAAGTGACGTTCTGATTGCTCCGACAATTCCATACGGCGCCTGCGAGTGCCTGGAGCCATATCCGGGAACCATTAACCTGGGAACCGAGCTGTTATATAACCTGCTGTACAAGGTTGTTGAGAATCTTTACAACCATGGCGCACGCAAAATCCTGGTATTAAACGGCCACGGCGGAAACATTAAGACCATCGAGCGTGTGGGCCTGGATTTTGAGAAAAAGGGCGCATTGGTGGTTATGCTGAACTGGTGGCTGATGACCTGGGATATGAAACCGGAATGGAAGGGCGGCCATGGCGGCGCAGAAGAGACAGCCGGCATCATGGGCGTGAATCCTGACCTGATCGATTACAGCGAGCTCACAGAGGAGCCTCTGAAATTAAAGGACTTAAATGAAAATCTGGTGGCTACGGGCTTCCGTACCGTGAAATTCAAAGGTGTTGAAGTGGAAGTGCTTCGCAGCACACCAAACGTAACCGACAATGGCTGGATCGGACCGGACCATCCGAAAAAAGCAACCGTTGAATGGGGACAGGAAATGCTGCAGACCTGTGCGGATTATATTGTGGATTTTGCAGAAGAATTCAAGAAAGTAGATTTAGAAAAGGTAATTCATAATAACGTATTAGAAAAATAAGAGAGGCTCGATGAAAATGGATAAGAGACAGAATCTGGAATTGATTGCGGATATTTCCAATGCCAACGGCGCACCGGGATTTGAGGATGATGTGGTGGCGCAGATCCGCAGGCATGCAGAAGGACTGGGAGAACTCAGAGAAGACAGTCTTCGCAATTTGTATATTTACCGCAAAGAAAACAAAGGAAACCGTCCGGTGGTACAGCTGGACGGACACAGTGATGAGGTTGCTTTCATGGTACAGGCAATCCGTCCTGACGGAAACCTCCGCATTATCCCCCTGGGCGGCTGGGTGACCAGCAATGTACCTGCCCATAAGGTATGGGTAAGAAATGCGCTGGGCGAGTACATTCCCGGCATCGTTGCCAGCAAGCCTCCTCACTATATGACGGAGGCAGAGCGCAAGGCTCCGCTGGTATTCGAAAACATTACGGTAGATGTGGGCGCAGTGTCTAAGGAAGAAGCGGAAAATGAGTTCCATGTCCGTATTGGCGAGCCGGTTGTGCCGGATGTAACCTTTACCTACGATGAAAAGCATGATTTGATGGTGGGAAAAAGCTTCGACTGCCGTCTCGGCTGTGCCTCCATTGTCAGCACTCTGCGTGAGCTGCAGGGAGAAGAGCTGGCTGTGGATGTGGTCGGTGCATGCTGTTCTCAGGAAGAGGTCGGCACCCGCGGTTCTCAAGTAACCTGTCGTACCGTGAATCCGGACATCGCCATTGTGTTTGAGGGTTGTCCTGCAGACGATACCTGTGTGGAAGCCTACATGGTTCAGACGGCCATCAAAAAAGGACCGATGCTTCGCCACGTGGATGCCCGCATGATCACCAATCCGCGGTATCAGCGCTATGCACTGGCGCTTGCCGGGGAACTTGGCATTCCGGTACAGGATGCGGTTCGCTCCGGCGGAAGCACCAACGGCGCCAACATTCACCTGTCAGGCCAGGGCGTTCCCACCATCGTTATCGGTGTTCCGGTTCGTTATGCACACACCCACTACGGAATCTCTGCCTACGCAGATTACGAAAACGGTGTGAAGCTGGCTGTGGAAATTATTAAGAGATTAAATGCCGATGTGATTGGAAGCTTCTAAGTGAAGTAATCAGATTGTGTAAGAGGAAAAGCTCTGCTGCTTTGGAATATCCGGGGCGGCAGTGCTTTTTTTACTGCTTATGGGATTCGGGAACCGATGGTGTGAAAAAGCAGCAAAGCATTGTAGGGATTTGTTAGATAGTTTTTTATTATGAGATATCAAGAAAGTAAGTCATTGCCTGAAAGTTATATAAAACCTTCGGAATGTTGCTTTACGCTAAAATGGTTTCATGCTATCATTATTTTAGTTAAAAATTTTGATGGCATGAAGCTATTTTTGATTGGAGGCATGGAAGATTTGAACTT